>Ga0126342_10019046_pt1 | contig 11712 bp, 9 predicted proteins | sample Cyp1metagenome_FD_92528 | JGI IMG/M metagenome (GOLD analysis project Ga0126342, IMG submission 92528) | Coral microbial communities from Lord Howe Island, Old Settlement Bay, Australia - Cyphastrea 1 metagenome | ecosystem: Host-associated > Invertebrates > Cnidaria > Coral ... | reverse complement strand
TTTCCTACCTTTTCGCGCATCTACATCTTCTTTCTTCTGATCTTTTCTCTTCTGACTCTTCTCACCTCTGCTTTTCAACTGTCCATATTGTCGGAAGTATAGCTTCTAAACTTCCTTCGATTAATTATTGATATTGGAATAAAAGGACCGGATAACCCCACATGTGAGGCCTTTATGTATCTAACCCCAGGGGAAGACATGCAGCACGCGAGTTCTTTTCAAGAGATGCCGCGCAAGTTCAAGCGTCATCACTTTGACTCGCATCAAATGTTTTTCCATTTTGTGAATCTTGTGGGGGATTGTCGATCGAGAAGGGGAGCAGTTTGCCATCTTTCCCGGTTTGACGAGTCACTGTTCCAAGAGTTGAGGAAGTCCCATGAAGCCCCCATTTTGCCATTCAGCGTCTCATGGACGCAGTCGATTTGGACATGGAGCCGTAGTTGAGTGAAAAGAGGACTCGAATTCTGATCTCCTGCCATTTGATCTTGTTCTCGGTCCGCCCCTTGTTCTCTGCCAGGGAATTCCTTTCGCTTCTGCTGCGAACTGTGCGGCCAGCGGCGCCCACGCGCGCCGCAGCTCCTCCAGGAGGCTCTGTGTACTGCGTTTGCCACGCAAAAGGCAGCCGCGGGCCAGCGGCGCCCACGCGCGCCACAGCTCCACTAGGAGGCTCTGTGTACTGCGCCTGCCACGCGAGAGCGAGCCGCTGTGATGAGTGAGATGTGAGAAGTGATGTAGTGATGCTTGACACGAGCGGTGACAATCGTAAGTGAGAAGTGTTGAGTGAGATGTGATAATTGGGGAGTGAGATGTGAGATGTGATAAGTGAGGTGTGAGAAGTGGAGCTGTGATGAGTTGTGAGGTGATAAGTGTACTGCGCCCGCCACGCGAGAGGCAGCCGCGGGCCAGCTGTGCCAAGTGAGGTGTGAGAAAGGCATGTGATGTGATACGTGAGGTGTGAGAAGTGGAGCTGTGATGGGTGAGGTTTGAGAAGTGAGGATGTGATGAGTGAGGTGTGAGAAGTGAGGATGTGAGAAGTAAGGTGTGAGAAGAAGTGATGAGTGAAGCTGTGATGAGTGAAGCTGTGATGAATTGTGATGTGACTGTGATGTGAGAGAAGGGGGGCGGAGGAGGCGGGAACCCCGGCGGGATCCAAGCGAAAAACAAGAACCCCACACAGTGATGTGGGGAAAAAATAGTTGATTGGTGCTGCCAAAAATCATTGTATCTAATTATTGATATTATCTATGAGCTATTAATTGTTGGAACTCGCCTTAACATTAATTATTGCACCACTGGTCATTGGAGGTAGTTAAGTTAATGAACGATTAGTTTTTCAGAAGATGTTTGATAACTGATCTTAAACCATAAAAATAACCAGTTAACCATTAAAATAACGACCACTTTACCACCAGTCGTTCCAACCATGGTTTCTCCAAGGATCCGAGCACCTTGTGCTTCGCTGGGAGAGGTGCAATTTGCAAGCTGCAAGGACTGGAAGGGATGATAGTGGGATAGTAGTGGTTAATAGTGATTAATAATCGTGATTAATAGTGATTAATGGCGATTAATGATCGTGACTAATAGTGATTAATAGTGTCAATAGCCTGGCCTAAGGATTAATAGTGGTTACCCTCTGGTCAATTAACAGTTGGACCTTGAAAATAACCTAGTTTTAATGGAAACTCATCTTCCAACCCCGTTTTCTGCCAGGGTCTATGTTAATTTGCCAGATGGTAAAATCTATAGATATCACATTTAAAATTATAATGACAGGGGGTATATCCCACAGATATTCCATGTTGATGTTGCATTCAGATTTGGAGAAAAAACGAGGGATTTGATGGTTGCATGTCCATTCATTCAGATTTGATTGATTGTTTGGTGTGTTTTGCACGGAAATTCGTGGGATCATGTTGGTAGAGTTGGTGCCGTGAGGAAGACACAAGCGGCGCCCGTTTGGCAGATATGCTGGCTCTTGCCGCTGGTCCAAAACGATGATCGTCTTCTTTAAGTTTGAAATCTTTGTCTGGATCGCATAGGAAACCTGAAACGACCTTGGACCATCATTGATGCATATTGATACTTTGCACTTGGGGCACCAAAAAAGACCAACAAAATCAGCTCAGATCCGACTGGTCCTTAGGCAAGCAATCATGGCAAGCACAAGATGAACGCAGATCTTGCCCCGAGTGACTTGGACAGTAGGCTTTGGGAAAATGATGGGGTGATTGATTCGGGTTCAAACCTATAGTTGTTCCATCGATTTAGGAAGATGGAATAATGCCAAACGGAAAAAGACTCCGAGAAGACTCGGGGAAAACGGCTGGCATGAAGCCATTGGAGTTTCGATGGTCTCGTTCAAAAGAACCGAGATTTGGATGTCCGGGGACGTTGGTGGTAGAAATTGGTCAAACCCCAATGTGGTATGACCCAACTGACTGAAGGTGATGCAGCCGCTGCAAAGCCCAGTGAAGCGGCGAAGCCCAGCGAAGCCACGAAGCCGGCGGCGAAAGCTCTGGAAGCGAAAGCGGCCGCACCGGCCCCAGCAGAACCAGACCAAAAGGACACTGCGGTGGAGAGAGATGTGAAGAACACAATCAGCAAATTGAACCAGGATTTCAACCATTTCAGGACTTGTGAAATTTATATTTATTCTGTAGTGTCGGCGAAGTTTGCTTGAGAGAAATGTTCAGAGCCACAGGATTTTAGCAGCGGATGTTTGTCTCAAGCGCTAGAAGAACGTCTTGGTTAGGTCCACTCCATAGATCAAATCGAGGGATTGCATCCAGATCGGTGGAAAAATAAGGTACCCAAGGTATGCCAAGATATCCCAAATTGTTCTGAGGTTTATCACATGTTTCATTGTTTGACAGAATTCTGCTCGCCCAGTCTTTGAGCCATAGCCACCCAGAAACGTCGCAGGACGTAACCATTGAGGAACTGAAAGATCGGGTCAAGGAGGCGCTCTGCGGTATGTGCTTCATGTTTCCCCATGTCGCGAGGGATAGAGAACATATGAAGACTATCTTGGAAAGATCTGGAAATATAACAATCCAGGTTTAAGACTAGGTAAGACAATGGTGATTTAATGGTGATTTAATGGGATTGCCGGGGATTCAATAATGATTACCCTCCGGTGTGATCAAACGTGGCTAGCTGAGAATTCCTTGAACTAAATGGAGGTTTCTAGCTGGGGAAATCATCTGGAAATGGTGGATGTTCCATTGCCCTGTTCGATTACCGGATGGTAAAAACAATCACTGAACGATCTGGAAAGATAATAAATCTGTATAATATAATATCACTATGATTATTGTGATTATTTTTACTACTATTATATATATATACATGATTATATTATATATGTATGATTGTATCATGTTATATATGTGGAAAAACCACACGATTGATTTTCTCGCTGGGTCCGAAGATCTTTGGAGCCACAGGACGAGGATAAGATCGTGGAACTGGAGTATGAGAAGAACCACGCAGAGATGGAAAAGAAGGCATGGCGACGTGGAAAAACGTGGAAAATGGAAACCAAAAGGTGGCTGTCTGTATCGGTGGAACACAGTGTTACACAGATGTCCTAAAATTCCAAATTGGTTGATTTATTCTTATGGATTGACAAACAGAGAACCAATAGCTACATGATGATCAACAATATACCGGCCTCCTAATTCTGAAGTCACCATGTTTTGACCGTGAAACCGCACTTTTTCATTTTGAAGTAAACAGCAACATCATCAACAACAACAACATCATCATCATCATTAAAATGCTTTATTCTCCCACTTCCCCCACACTGTTTGGGGTCTCTTGCCGGGATAATTCCTTTTGAAGTCCCCCAGAGGACGCAGAAGCGGCTGCGGCTGAGCCTGGTGGTGGCACAGTGCCCACGTGGCTGGCGGCGGTCACGGTATCTCGGTCGGAAAAATCAGTGTTTTTCTCAGGTTTATGATGGGTATAATGTTGCTATGTTGCAAAAGCAACAATAAACCATCCCATTTACAAGTTATACAATGGCTACATACATATATATATATGTGTGTGTGTGTAATGGGATATACACTTGGGATATAATGGCTATATATGATGGCCATGCTGGGATATGATTGGACATGAGACTATTGTTGCAAACCATGGGATATATGGAATAGCCATTGGAAATACAAGATCTGGATTGAAAATCAGATACAATGCCTAACATTGTACCTGGCAGCTACGGCTATATCATGGATCTATGATGGCTATAGAATGGCTAATATAATAGGAACATTGTAAATTACGATGAGTATAATGTTGCTAAAGCCATAATAAACCATCCCATTTACAAGGTATATAACGGCTACAATATAAATATATATATATACACACATACATACATATGTGGGATTATGCTGGGATATGCGTTTGTTTTACAAGATACGTATTTATATGCTATAGAACGGGTTGATGGGAAAAAATGGAATAAGCATTGGTTATATATATATATATATTTATTTGTATACATGAATATACACTTGGATATCTCACTGGGATATTATTGGACATGAGACTATTGTTATAAACCATTGGGTATGACGGAATACCCCTTGGATATAGGATATAATAGCTAATATTGCATATGATTGCTATCATCATGGCCAATATGATGGGATACAATTGGGATATGATGGCTGTACAATGGATATATGGGTTGTAGGAATACCAATTGCTAATTTGTCAGGTCTATGGGGATTTTGTCAGGAATTGATTTTACCGGGTAATACCCATTATATAGCTAGTTAGGTGGTTTATCATGACGGCTAATATTACTTGTCTAAGGTTTGTAATGGGTATAAATGGGTATACAATTGGATATATGGTGATTCACTGGGATATATTCGGATTCGTATGGTCAATCAATATCTGGATTTGCAATTGGGTAAGCGTTATGTAATGGCTGAATGATGGCTATAAAATTTCTAATATGATTGGATACATTGGGATTTCTGATGGGTATACACTTGGTACATGGCAAGTCCATCATCACTGGGAAAAATCCATATAAGACCCATCATCCTGTGAAGAATTATCAGTTCATAATGGATGGGACGATCAGTCCCATTGGATATGATGGGATGACCATTGGATCAAGATCTGGATTTACAATTGGATATTTAGTGGATATATGATGGGATGCCATTCTTGTATCTGATGGCTAATAGATGGTTTTTTCAATCCAAATTTCTGGCGGTCAGCTGCCGAGACTGGGAATGTTCACCCTTGATGAATTGTGCACTAAAGATGGTGATTTTCCCAGCCTCTCCCTGTACTGCAGTGGGTGATTTCAGGATGTTTGATTATATCATAGCATATAGATGTACATATTTTAGACTTGGAGGTGCACTTCATCTTATTTGATGATGTTTTTGATGATAATTGATGTTATTCATGATATATTGTTTTGGTATGTGGTTTCCACATGAAGCAAGAAGATGTGGACTTAGCTTTGTGAACTACCTTGGCAGTAGGTGTTTCACACGAACTCGTGCTGAGGTCGGTTTGGTCTTCATTACTGGGCCTCTTCTTAAGATGAAGGCCGCGTACTTCGGGGCGCTTCAGACTGCCATGGCAGGATGGTTTGCATTTCTTATCGACACAATTTCAGCGCCTCCTGACTCCTCACTGTAAAGACATGGCACACTTTCTTCCTGTCGCATACCCTCCACTAAACTAACATATCTATGGAAATTCACCATGTTTTTCTGGTACATCATCTATAGATTGGCAATTTTCGCAAACTGTTCAATGACCAGAGGGTCCCGACAGGCATCGCAGAAGGCCGCAGCCGCAACGCCCAAAGCCAAGCCGAAAGCGGCTCCAAAAGGAGCAGCGAAGGCAACAGCGAAAGCAGTGCCGAAAGCCGGAGCCTTGGCTCCGAAAGCCGGAGCAAAATCCAAAGCGGTGGCCAAGGCCATCGAAGAAAGGGTGAGGAGATTGGGGATGATTGGGGAAAACCATGGGGGATTTGCCCAAAACCATGGCCTATCAGTAGCAAAAGCTCGGATTGATATGCTGTTTCTCAAAAATTTTCTCAGGACTATCAAAATGATGAGGAACATGATGAAAGATTTCATGGCAGATTTTTCAAAGACACCTGTGGTCAGAACTTGCCATAATTCATGTGGCTATTGGTCAAATCAATCAACCACAAAGCTGATGATTTCACATTCCTCCGAATAAAAAATCGGGAGTGTCACTAACACATCGGACTGGTCTGTTTTTCGCATATCAACATTGTTTTAATTTTTTTGGGGGCATAGAAATCAGGTTTTTTTCCCACAGCGTTGCGCATGTCCACTGCTAGGCCAAAAGCGCTGGAAAACGGCAGGTCGGGCCTTGAGACGATCCATTTGTGGATGGTGTGTGACCCATGGGGATGGGTCGCCGAGGTACCAGAAGTGTCCTTCAAACAGCTCAAGGTGTGGTGACAAAGATGGATCATGTGTTACAGCTCAAGGATGTGGAAAAAGCCAGCATTGATAGATCATTTTCCATCATATTCCATCATTTTCCATCATATTCCCAAGCGCTTCCCCACATTGATAGTACACAGCTGAATCTTTACCCGACGCTGGAGAGGCCATCCTGAGGTCTGAAGCTCAGTCCATTGGTCGCTGGTGATTGTGAAAAAATATCATGGTAAATGGTAGTGAATTTGTGGGTTACCCAGAACTTCCGAATTTCCAGAATTTCCAGAATTCCCCACATGGAGTCCAAAAATTGCTGCACCACCCAGTTTTCGTTCGACCTTGGCTCAAAAGTTGGGGCAATGGCCGCAGATATCCCGAAGCGGCTGACGTTTCAAGTTGTGGGCCTGGATGGAAGGATCACAGACTTCTGCGCCTCGTCACACTGTTCCGGTCATCCATTCATGTAATGGTTAACTACTGGTTTGAAATGGTTAACCATATAATTAGTTCATAATATGATTACTATGAGTAATATGGTTGTGTTAATTAATTATTAATGGATAATAATAGTTAATAATGGATAATGGTTATTATAATATAATTTCCACTATTGGTTCATAGTATGGTTTATGATTTAAAGATCATTTCCAGGCAAGTTCCAATCATTTCGGGAGGGAACTTTTATTCCGGGGTTTTTGTCATTGCCGCTTGCGATTTTGGGATTCCTTCAGTGTCCAGGTTTCATCGCCAGGTTTGCCTCAAGACACTTTGGGGCGCGACGTGTTGGAGACGGTTCGCAAGGAGCTGCCAAAGCCCGGGGCGAAGCTTGTCACTTGTCACGCAGGATGGGGAGATTGGCAATGGCATATGCCTATGTCTCCTTGCACGTGGACATGTTCCATGGAGATGTTTCGTGTGTGTTTTTTTTGGGCTCTTGGAAGGGAATGCGATGGAATGGGTTTTTTTTCCTGGTTTTTCCGGTGTTGCCAACACAACTGGAGGCATCGAGTTTTAAAGGTTTGATGAACTCAGCCCACAGCCAACCGCGACGCATTTCAGCGCTTTGAAGGTCTTGTTCTTCAGAGATTTGCCGATCTCTTTGACAGAAAGATTGAAAGCTTCCTGGCCGAACTTCTCACTTTATCAACTTTATCAGATCCATTTGGTGATGACAATTCCCGGAAGAAAAGGACTTGTTTGGATTGAGGCACTGGACATCACATTTTAAACTGGAGCCATTCAGCCATTCGTCATTTCAGCTGAGGAGATCTTGGCTGGCGAAACTGGCACATTGTCCTACAGCTATCAACAGATCAATGTGTCCCTGGATGCAATGCAATCATGAATCTCTGTCGATGACAAACATTCATAAATACGGTGGCTATTGATGAATTAGATATAAACGCATTCTATGGTGGGTAGATGATATTCTGGAGAAAATGTGTCCCATAGATTGGTGGTAGTTTACCAGTTTTTGCCACGGCATGTTGTTGACTCTTCACCCGAGCCTGTTGAAAATGAGCTTGGAGCTTGTGGAAACACATGATGAACCAATGATTTGGAGACCCCAAAGACTCACCAAGCTGGTCCGTATTTGATCCATCTTTACTTTGCCCATGCTATTTCACCCATGGTTTGAAGTGAAATGAGCTTCAGCCATTGGTTTTCAGGGCATCACCCGAGCTCAATTTTTTGTTAGCACCTATAGATGGCTTCCCCAAGAAACTGTGGGACAGGAATGGGTTTTTGCAACCCGTTTACTCTTCCATCAAACCATCCATCCATATGAAGAGTGATTATTTTTAACAATCCATTAGTTAATGGCTTCTTAATAACATTAACTAATTAATTAACCCAGTTTTCAGGACCCATTAACTATCAATCAGTTCCATGCCCCTTAATTAGGCTTAGTTATTAATTGATTATGGGACTGATTAACTAGTTATTAGTTAATTAACTATCCATTCATTAAGGACTCCTTAATCTATTAGTTCTGAATCAATCAACCCATTTAGACTTCCAAGGCTTCAAGCCTGGAGCGCCCTGGTAGAGACCGGCGACGCGGAGTGCCTAGAGGGGATACGTCACATCGCAACCCGGTGGACTTAAAAGAATGCTGGGTAGATGGTGGGTATCTGTTGGATATATGGTGTGAATAGTGGCTAATAATGGATTAATCATGAGTTATAATGGGAAAATTGCGTTAAGAATGGATAGCAATGATTGATAATGGATTAGTAATGGATTAATAATGGATAAGCATGATGGATAATGATGATGGTTATTGATGATGAATAATGATTAATTTGTGAATCACAATCATTGATAATGATTGATAATGATTGTTTTTAGTGTTAGTAAAGCAATGTCATAACCAGCCATGTAAATTGATGGTTGTTTCATCCCAGCCATAAGTTTGGGAAGTCATTGGGGATGATGTGAATATTCTACAGCCATCATAAATGGGTATAATGATTAATAATGATAAAATGACATAGGCAGCATTTTCTTCTGGTGGGTATTTGAAAATGATGGGTGTTAGTTGATGATATTCTATACCTATAACCATCATGAATGAAGAATGATGAATATATACTGATTCTCATATCTTCTTATGGGAAACGCGGTAAGGACACCATTTGATCCAAAAGGATTCTATTTTCGCTGGGACGGGATGGACATGTGATATTTTGTTTGGTTCTCTTCATCTCATTTTTGTAGCCAATAATTTCGAGACATACACAAATGGATGGAAAGGAGTGCCTTCCAAAATTGATGGAAACGATTGGGATGTGTTTATAACGCCATCGTCTGGAAAAGGTCTAAATTCTTCATGTAGGTTCGGCTGCCACCAAGACCTATGGACTGCGCAGTTTTCACGATGCGCTGGTTTCGTTTCCAAGCAGTTTGAAGACTTTGACGTTGGACGAAGATTTTAATCAACATTTGGAGCACGTGTCTCTGCCAGAAGGCAGGGTTACTTGAGGCTTCAACATGATATTGACAGTGTCAAAGTGGCAATGTATCTATTGGCGGATGGAACAAATGAGAAGAAATTACAAACACATTTTGATGGGGACGAACAAGGCTGGACCTGTTTGACTGAACGAGCCTGTCAGGTCTGAAGAGTTTGCGGTTACCCAGAATTTGTTCAGCAACCGTTTTTTCAATTTCTGTGAAATGTGTTTTTGAATCCCGCAAAAACTGAGTTTTAGTTGTTTTCTCAAGTGTTTTGGAAGTCATACTGCAGGTTCGGCTGTGAGTTCAACAGGAGTTTGGAGCGCGTTTCTTTGCCGAGCAGTTCCTCGTTCTTTGGTGCATCCCCAAATCCACTGCTCATTTTCCCTACTCAAAAACCTATGTTGGTGGTAGACTCCATTTTCCGACACCCAAGACCAGTTGAAGCAACAGCATTTTGTTGGAATCGCACCAACTGAGGCCTTGAAGACTTGACTTTTGGATACTGTTTCAACAAGCCCCTGGACCATGTAAAGCTTCCCGATGGCCTGAAGCACCTGACGTTCGGATCGAATTTTCAGCAGAGTTTAGAGCCGGTTCCTCGGCATGTGGGAAATGTGGAGCTTCCTGGGAGGTGGGCCGGCATGCCATACGGATGTGAAGATAGCCCGTTGATGGCCATTCATATGGGTATTATCTGTATTATGATGAACCAGTGCATGATTAGCCAGTGCAGGGTTAGCCCATTTTCAGAGAAACTCATGTAGGAAGGCTATGAGACTGAAAGTGGAAGGATTGAATAAGGAGTTCCAGATGCACCAACCATTGACACAGGCCACATAGTTCGCGGACCGAATGAGGTCAAGCTCCCACAATTGCAAAGCCTCACTTTCGGAGACTTGGCCCTGCGGTCAGTTCAGGTGACTAGGGTTGAAGAGGTCCAGTTCAAACAAACCAGGTTAACATCAAGCTATTCAATAGTCACATCATGTCACATCAATAGTCAATCTCAAGAATATATACGTACATATATTTCAAAAAAATAGGCAACGTCAAATCTTTCAGACAAAATAGTATGAATTTTAGTAATTTGTTTGTCATCCTTCGCCGAGGCGAAGGCTACAACCAACCTCTGCGTGGAGACCTCCCCAGCCTTCGATCCTTGACCTTTGGGGCTTGGCATCTTGGCAAGGTGCACATGCGGCGGTTTTTCCCGAGAGCGCCTGCGAAGGGTTCTTCGTAAAAAAGCAGCCGTTGTAATACATCTTCACACCTTCACAACTGCTGATCTACATCTTCACACCTTCACATCTGCTGATCTACATCTTCACACCTTCACTCACACCTGCTGATCTACATCTTCACACCTTCACGCCTGCAGATCTACATCTTCACACCCTCACATCTGCTGATCTACATCTTCACACCCTCACACCTGCAGATCTACATCTTCACACCGTCACATCTGCAGATCTACATCTTCACACCTTCACATCTGCAGATCTCCTCTCGCTCTTCTTTCTATCTCTCTCTTAAGGCGGGGGTGGTGCCGCCGGAGCGCCATGAAACGCAACCCTTTCGCACGAAATGGACGTTGGACGTCAAAAACTGAGGTAAAATTGCAATTTTGAGGTGTCACGGGCAACCCTTTCACACGAAATGGACGTTGGACGTCAAAAACTGATGTAAAATTGCGATTTTAGTTAGTCCACCGCAACCCTTTCGCACGAAATGGACGTTGGACGTCAAAAACTCAGGTAAAATTGCGATTTTGATGTATCCATCACAACCCTTTTGCCACGAAATGGACGTTGCACGTCAAAAACTGAGGTAAAATTGCGATTTAACTTGGCCCATCGCAACCCTTTCACACGAAATGGACGTTGGACGTCAAAAACTGAGGTAAAATTGCAATTTTGAGGTGCCACGGGCAACCCTTTCGCACGAAATGGACGTTGGACGTCAAAAACTGAAGAAAATTGCGATTTTACTTTGTCCATCGCGACCGTTTCGCACGAAATGGACGTTGGACGTCAAAAACTGAGGAAAAATTGCGATTTTACTTTGTCCATCGCGACCCTTTTGCACGAAATGGACGTTGAACGTCAAAAACTGAAGTAAAATTGCGATTTCACGGGTCCGGTCTCAGTGTGAAAGTGTTTGTGTGTAAAAGCTTCTGTGTGTGAAAGTGGTTGTGTGTAAAAGTTTCTGTGTGTAAAAGTTTCTGTGTGTAAAAGCTTCTGTGTGTAAAAGCTTCTGTGTGTAAAAGGGTCTGTGTGTAAAAGGGTCTGTATGT
>Ga0126342_10019045_pt1 | contig 11712 bp, 8 predicted proteins | sample Cyp1metagenome_FD_92528 | JGI IMG/M metagenome (GOLD analysis project Ga0126342, IMG submission 92528) | Coral microbial communities from Lord Howe Island, Old Settlement Bay, Australia - Cyphastrea 1 metagenome | ecosystem: Host-associated > Invertebrates > Cnidaria > Coral ... | reverse complement strand
CTTAACAGTTATGGCCCCAAAAAAACAGTTATGGCCATGAGATGAAATAACTCCTGCAGCTGGTTGGTTATGTATATATATATAGATCACACACACATATATCTATATATTATGTTATATTATGTTATATTATATTATATTATATTATATAATATAATATAATATTATATTATATTATATACATATCACTAAATGAGGTTATAAGCCAGTTATAACTGTTTCAGGAATATAACTGTAGCTGGGAAAATGATCGAACTACATCTGAAAATGTTCCAAGCTATACAGTTTAAAGAAAAGCTCATAGCCAGAGGGTAACATTGATTAACCATCCAATTTTCTTGAGGTGAAATTCTTTGGGTGTCCTATCTTTAGACAGTCATGCAGTCATACAAATCCTTCACTGTTTTTTTTATGTTTGATCTTTTCAATGTACTTTGCTTTTTTTTTAAAACTATGCAAGGCCATTTATTACACGACGATGCCCAGGCGTGCATCGGAAGCTGCACATCAGGCGCCCCGTAATGGATGGGATTCACGAAACGAAGTGCTTCAGTAATGGATCTTATATATGATTGTATATATATATGTATGATTATATCTGGGTAGATTATATATATACTGTATATGATTGTATATTGGGTCTTGGGGTCCCTTATTGGTGATATTGTAATACTGTTTTTGATGAGAAAGGGGGATGGATCAATGATGATCAATGAGTAAAGCGTGCCATGAAGCGAGATGTTGATGTGGATTTTCATCCAGCGCATTGCTGGGGCATGATTCATGGGTCTTGCCACGATCAGATTACCCATAGGAAAACCATAGGAAAATGGTGATTTAATGGTGATTTAATGGTGATTAATGATGGTATACCCTCTGGTAATTTAACATAACTATAGAAAATCACCAGTTTATAGCTGGGTAAATCAACTCTTTCTATGGCAATTTTCAATTTTCCTACGTAACAAATTACCAGAGGGTAGTTCTCGCAATGAATTTCATAGGTATTAAGCTGCAAGAACTGTGACTTCTTCAACCGCACCAACTTTTCAGCCGCCGTAGCTGCAGCTTGACATCAGCTGGGCCATTTGGTGAACTTGAGCATCTGACCCGCGACGTTTGTCCGATGTGACACATCATTCCTTCACCGGGGATTTCCTATAGCTGGGGAAGGGTACCCAAATAGCTGGATGCTTTATTTCATGGAAAATCCTAAAATAACACGTTCATGATAACTGGGGGTACCCCTATTTTAGGAAATCACCATCACAAAACAGAAACTTTTGAAGCGCAGCAACTTGGAAGATCTTGGAAGTGCAGTTCCAGTGTTTTCTGTTTTTTTTTTTGTTTTGTTCACACGATAGTCTATAGTGGGGCCCGATTTTTTTTCCCGACAAACATGGGGATTGAAATACTATGGCTGGTTGGTGGTTTGGAACATTTTTTATTTTTCCATATATTGGGAATAATCATCCCAACTGACAAACTCATATATTTCAGAGGGGTAGGGCTCAACCACCAACCAGATGGTCATGGCGTATTTTTTGGTCACCAATGGCCTGCAGCCCCTTGGCGTAAGTTGTATCCCCACGAATTTGGTCACCATGAAAGGCCCCATATCCCAACTACGTTTGAAAAGATCGATAAATGATCATTAAATCTGAAAATTCTACATATGGTAGACATGATATATCTATAGATAATGACACAAACATACTGATAACTGGGATATTACTGGGATTATATATGATTAGACATTCGATTTCACTAGGGTGTATGCTATATGTATCAAACCAAAAGAAATGCTAGGCAATGCCATAACCATATATTATCTCCCGGATTCCATGAAAAATCACAACGATCACCGTCAAATCCCACTATGTGATAGGGTCTAGTCTGGCCAGACTGATAAAGCTTACATCCCAAGAAACGCGGCTGCACAAGATCCACTTGCGGCAGGACATCTCTGCTTTTGGTCCTTGCTGCTACTGGCGCAGGTCATCATATTGGTCCTGTCCCTTGGCCTTTCCGGGCGATGGGCAACACAGCCTGTTGGTGGATGCGGTAGGGGCAAGTTGCATTTTGTAGGTGAATTACCCGGCCTGGTAAACATACAAAAAGCTATGGAAAATCATTATTTTTAATGGGAAAATCCATTATAAATGGTGATTTTCAATAGCTATGTTAAATTACCAGAGGGTATGGTGAAATATGGGTGAAATTGCGTTTGTTTTTCCTTCGTTGAAGGGGAACAAAAACCAGAAAACAGGACCATTTTGGGGGTAAGAACGATGGTTTCCAGCGGGGGCGTCTGAGAAACCAATCCATTGGTGAAATTGGTGAAGTTCAAGGGGCAATGAACCTTCGGCAAGTTTGAATGGACAACTGTTTGGTGGTTTGGAACATGAATTTTATATAATTTTATGATTTTCCATACATTGGGAATAGTAACCCCAACTGACGAAGCCATGTTTTTCAGAGGGGTAGGTATACCACCAACCAGACAAAGTCTGGTGGGGCTTAGCCACATGGAAAATCTGGCGAAAGTCCAAGAGATCTGTAGCGATGAGGATTTTTCAAGATGGGGGATCCCCAGTCGTCACCGTGTGTTTCAATACGAGTCGTCATGGTCTAATAACATCTAGTGACTGAATCATTTGAGGATACCCCAAATCACCATGTGTTTCAATACGAGTCGTCATGGTCTAGGAACATCTAGTGACTGATTGAGGGATACCCCAATGACTACACTTCCATATCAATAAATGTGACCTGAACTTGATTCGCCGTCCTTAGATCTCCGAAACGTGTTTGAAATACCGGTAGATTCTTCGGCTGACCCCCGCAAAGCCTGGTGAAATCGCGAGAAGTTGCAGCAGAGTGAAAACGACGTGTGAATTCGTTTGGGTTTATGGATTTTTATGGATGTTTATGGTACATCGAAGTAGTTATCATTTGGTGATTTAACATAGCGAACTGGAAAGTCCATGAAATCAATGGAGGTTTAGTTCGCTGGGAAAACCATTTGTTTCTATGGGCCATGGCTTCCATAGCTATGTTAAATCATCAGAGGCTACACATGTTTTTTTTTCAACCAACCATGACGACGGTAGCAGCACCAGCAAGAGATCCTCTGATCGAACTTGGACAATCAGTGAAAAGTTGATTCAGCGGTAATCCACCTGTGGATCCATTAGATCAAAAGCTGCTTGGTGGTTTAGAACCATGGAATTTTATGACTTTCCATATGTTGGGAAGAATTAATAATCCCAACTGACTTTCACTCCATCATTCTTCAGAGAGGTAGGGGGGTATACCACCAAACAGATTAGATCATTACTGTTGCTTAGTGGTAGACATCCATGATGGATTACTATCCATTCATTGCGTCTAAGTAGTGAACACCTCAAGTACAATGTGAGGCCCCCGTTCGATAGCTAAGTTGGGGTTCACATAACTCCAATTTCACTATGGTTTATGGTACGCAAATAACGAACTAGTTACTATAGTTACTGGGGCGAATCTAAACCAACGTTCACATCACTGGGGGGGGCCACATTGTAGTATTGGGTAGGACATTCATACAACATATTTATACGTTGTATATTTATGGATGTGACTATGAATAGGTCATCTACATTGTATAGCCATAGTCCATAGTCCATAGTGAAGACCTTTCAACGTTTAACTGGGACCTTCCCAGTTCCTTCAGATCTTCCGAGAACTCGGATACACATCCCATAGAATCCATAAGTAGAAGCCTGGAAAACATTGTTGGGCAAAAACCCGCCATGTCTGCACAAACCCATATATATATATAATATATTATTACTGTATATATACATATGTACATACATACGCTATTGTATACGCCATATTTTGATCATTGTGTTGCTGTTGGATGGTTCAATTGTAGTTTTAACTGATATAAATTCATGTGTTCGTAGTTAATTTAAATCCTATATATTGTGCCAAACTCCGCATTGTTCAATTCACATTAATTCGACTATATCATACATTTGACTGGTTTTAGAATATAGATGCTTAAGGAAGTTCGAATCATAAATCCATATAAATCCCAGTTTTTCTTGTTTAACTTTCCATCTTGTGCAGTTTTCAATCCGTTCAATTGAAGCTGCAGGATGGGGCCCCCAAGATCGCTAAGTTGGTTTATAAGTGGCTGAATTCAATGGTTTATGGTAGATATAACGAACTAGTTAATGGGGATTATCATGGTTTATAAACCAACGTTCACATCACTGGGGCGCCACATCCTGTGGTCTTCATCCGAAAAAACTCGTTGAACGCCCGGAGGTTTTTGGTGTCCTTGCTGATCTGCATCCTTGCGGGCGTGCAAGCCTTCTTGGGCGCCGGCTGCTCCAAGATCTACCTCTTAGGTGACAACCAAGTCTGCACGGCTGTGACCTGGCATTTTTTAACTGGTTGGAGGGGGTTGATCTGAAGCAACTCCAATGATTTTTGTTTGAATACATAGATATAGTTACTGGTGGTTTGGAACATTTATTTTTCCACAATATATGGGATCATCCTTCCCATTGCCTAAGGGTTTTCAAGATGGTTAAAACCACCAACCAGGTTAAGTGCCCAAATTATATGTATTGTTTATAGTTTTACTCCCAACCAAAGAGATAGAACATGATAGAACAGGGTTCCAGTATGGTAGTTCGATGATGATTTTCCCCATAGTCTTCAGGTGTTTAATTGTTTGTGTTTCTATTTTTTTGGGGGGGGTGACTTTAAGGATATACTTGGAGAAGCAAGTCCGAGTCATGTATTTTTGGCTGTCATGTATTTTGGGCTTGGTCCCGGACTTGGGGAGAAATCACTAAATACGGACAATATTATGCAAACATACACACAGATATAAAACTGGTTGATGGTTTGGAACTTTTTTTCCATACATTGGGAACAATCATCCCAACTGACTAATATTTTTCAGAGGGGTTGAAACCACCAACCATATATATATATATATAATTAATAATTAATACAGTAATATGAGTGTGTCTGAATATGGTGTATGCCCAATAAAAAAAAAAAACAACTGCAATTGAACGGGGAACATGATCATCAACCATTGGATTTTGGGATTCTCCCCATGTCGACTCTTTTCAGGAACATTAGATCAAGCATGATCCAAGCACATGGCAACTAGAAATTGGCATATCCATAAGATCATATCCGTTTTATTATGGTTCAATATATGGTTCAATATAAAAATTATCATATCCATAAGATCATATCATCATATCCATGGATGATGAAATACAGTGTTCAATATTCGGTTCAATATATGGTTCAACAAAGAACATACCCTATGGATCCAGTCGTACCTTCTCAGGAAGTGGGACTGGGCTATAATTTACTATAATTTGGAGGGTTAGCCGTACCTTCTCAGACAGTGGCCATGGATCCATAGGGATATATAAGATCACGTTTTTTCTTTGACCTTCACGGCACATTTTCCTTGGGATGTTCTTTCACCATCTCCGGTGAACCACCCAAAAACGGTCAACGCCGGTCGACCCATCTGGAAGATATGAAGGCTGTCATTTTGAAAAGGGGGCTATGAATCAAAAAAAGGTAGTAAAGCATAAGGAAAAGCAATATAACCATAATTAATAGATAAGTGATAGTTTAGAAGTTTAAATAACATTAAATAACATCATCCAAATTCCTATATTTCATTACTAGACCCTAGGTTAACCTTGGATAGGTAGTTTAATCCTTTAATATCCTTGATTTTTTTCTATAAATAACAACATATCTGCCAGCCAGCTAAGTTTGTTTTTGCAGGGTATCTAAGATTGGCAATGGACCTTCAAGGTTATGTGTAACGGAATTGTCAATGCTTTGGGGTGCAGTTGAGGTTACAACTGTGTATAACCATGGCTATAAACTCCAACAAATTGGGGAAAAAAATGGGCCCCTGTATCTATGGTGAAATCCTGTATAAAAATCAATCTCTGTCCACTTCGTTCACAACTGCTCCTGAAGTAGAGGGTCCTGTTATTGAGCTTTGACCGATGGCTTTGGGCTTTGGGCTCCAGCTATGAGCATTGGTTAACGGTTAGAGGGATTCCCCAGGGAGTCCCGTACTCGGTCCCAACTACTCAAAACTGGTAGGATCCAAGCCGATGATCCGATGCGTGGAGCCCAGGTCTTGGGAATCTTTCAGATTTTCTTGAAGACTTTTGGTTGCTCGGTTGCAGGGCAGTGACCGTGGGATACCGTGGGGCTGACTATGGCTTTAACATGTCAAGAGTATTCAAGGCCATGGAACTGTAGATTTAAGGCTCCTTCGAATAGCATCCGGACTGACTTTCGTACTGGTCAGAGGTTAGGCTAAGAACATCCAGATGAATCAGATGGAAATTGTGCGTTGGGCTATTCTTTTGTGTTCATGTTATGCAAATCAAAGATTGACGGGCGCGTGCGTGTCGCTTTGGAATTACAGGAATCCCTCACAAAGGATAGGATCAGTTCTGGTTATTTCTAATGTGTCCTGCGTTTCAGGATGGTTTTGACCATCAACTATTGAACTTTTGCTTTTGATTCGCTGTACATGGAAACATGCTTTTAGACTCGACGAATTGTTTTGATCGGATGGCAGCATTGCGGTATGGCCCATTTTTTCATCTGTTTAAACAGGAGATCTAAGTTCTAAGTTACACCATTTCGGCCCTCGCGGAATGTCCATTTCCTCCGGCATCTGTTTCAAGAGGTTTCTTCGAGCCTTTAGAAGAAACCTGCTTCCACAGAGAATCTCGGTGAAAAACTTCACGGGGATAAGTTGGAACTGTTGGATCAAGGGGTCTTTCTGATACTGATCTCTGCTGATACATGGCTTGACAATGTGCACACCATAGGTAAGCGGACAATGTCGCACATCTAAATCATCAATTTTGAACTTGATCTCAGTAAAGAATCTGAAAAAAAACACAAATGCATGTTTTTCTGCGTCCGCGCTATGACCATATGAACCAATTGTATACATTCGGATGCCTGCGAGGGATAGCCAGAAGTCATCATCCTGCAGCTGTGGCCCATATATCACAGCTATTGTTTTTGTGGAAAAAACACATCATTTAATATATATATAACCGAGTAGTTGCAGGAATTATAATCCCAATAACTATACCAAAAACCAAAGTAAAATTGGAGTTAGTTCATTTTGTAGTTGTTAATGGCCACAAATGCATGATTGACAGTCATTTCAAATTCAAGTGCTTTATGAGGTTTCAGGGTCATATTGAGATTTGCATGAAAATGTCGTATGCCCTCTGGTAAACTAACATAACTATGGAAAATCACCATTTCTAATGGGAACATCCACTATAAATTGTGATTTTCAATAGCTATGTTAAATTACCAGAGGGTACCCCAAAACTACAATGTGAATAGAGGGACATGTTGCTGAAGCAGTAGATTTTAGGCTTGTCCCACCATTTTCCCAAGATGTTCCCATTGTAATGTTCGAGGTAACCAGGTCGAAATTCCAGGTAGCTGGGTCTCAAAAGCTCCAAAGAATATGTTCCCATTGTGAACATTTCCCATTGTTAATGGCCAAAATGGTGTTCCCAGATAATAATCCCAATCAATTATCCCTTATTTCAACCATCAAGCACTGAACTCCTGCTGAAATCATCATCTAGAATCTAGTAAGAGCGCCATTATTGCACCATTATTGCACCATGGTGAAGTAGGTGTAGGTGGCAGGTGGTTTGGAACATGAATTTTATTTTTCCATATATGGGAATTTCATCATCCCAACTGACGAACTCCATGATTTTTCAGAGGGGTAGGGCTCAACCACCAACCAGTATATTAACCAAATCACCACTATTAACCACTATCAACCACTATTTTCAGATCTATTAACCACTAGTAACCACTATATATTAACCACTATTTTCAGATCTATTAACCACTAGTAACCACTATATATCAACCACTATTTTCAGATCTATTAACCACTAGTGACCACTATATATTAACCACTATTTTCAGATCTATTAACCACTAGTAACCACTATATATTAACCACTATTTTCAGATCTATTAACCACTAGTAACCACTATATATTAACCACTTTTTTCAGATCTATTAACCACTATATATTTGAACCACTATATATATATATAAACCATGGTAAACCATTGCAGAAGTTGTCATCTTCCCGAGGAACTTCTGACCTGCAAAATCATCCGCGACACCACCACGCACCAGGCCATTGTAGCGTTGCTTGGCAGCGGTGGCGGTGGCGTTTTGTTCATATCGGGTGGATAGACATGGTGATTTAACCAACAGAAATGTGGGAAAATGGTGATTTAACCAACAGAAATGTGGGAAACTGGTGATTAAACCAAGAAAAATGTGGTGAAATGGTGATTGAACTAGCAACAGTGATGTAACATGGTGAATCAGCACAACTGGAAGTAGAATGGGGATAGACTTGGGATCTCATGGGGAAATATGTGTGTTTGTAGTTTATGGGCCCAAAACAAATATAGAGAAACTGGTGCATTTGAGTTTCTTGACGCATGCTTCAAGTTACTGTAGCTTTGCCAAGCGGGCAAAGTGAGACATTTTCGCTTCAACCGTCCTCCAAAGTAGGGGACTTGAGGATTCTGGCGCAGAAAGCATTTCAACGTGGCTTCTTGAGGCTTGTGGCTGCAGACCATAGCGTGGTGGATCCTGCAGTGTCTCTACAAGCTGCAGGACTTGAAGATGGAGACCATTTGACAGCTATTGCCATAGAGGCAAAGCTAGCGGCAACAGACGATGCTTTTGCCTTGTTTTGCTGTGGAGGTGACCGGGTTGTGACTTGGGGCAATCCATATTGTGGAGGTGACAGCTCTGAAATCCAAGATCAACTCAAGGGTGTCCAGCAGATTCAAGCAACTGGCCACTCATTTGCTGCGATCCTGGCGGATGGGTCGCTTGTGTCTTGGGGCCATCCAAAGTCTGGTGGTGACAGCTCTGAAGTCCAGGATCAGCTCAAAATCGTCCAGCAAGTTCAAGGAACTTTTGGCGCATTTGCTGCGATCCTGGTAGATGGGTCAGTCGTCACCTGGGGCGATCCAGATTATGGTAGTGACAGCTCTCAAGTCCAGGATCAGCTCAAGAGCGTCCAGCAGGTTCAAGCTTCCTATGGCGCATTTGCTGCTACCCTTACCGATGCGTCGGTCGTGACATGGGGCCGTCCGGTTTTTGGCGGTGACAGCTCTCAGGTCCAACATCAGCTCAAAGGTGTCCAACAGGTTCAAGCAACTTCCTTAGCAGTTGCTGCGATCCTAGCAGATGGGTCAGTCGTCACCTGGGGCGATCCAGATTTTGGCGGTGACAGCTCTGAAGTCCAGGATCAGCTCAAGAGCGTCCAGCAAGTTCAAGGGACTCGAGTTCGATCTGAAGCTGGCGCGTTTGCTGCGATCCTGGCAGATGGCTCAGTCGTGACTTGGGGCAATCCTACTTTCGGTGGTAAAAGCTCTGTTGTACAAGATCAGCTCAAGGGAGTCCAGCAGGTTCAAACAACCAATGGCGCATTTGCTGCTATCCTTACCGATGGGTCTGTCGTGACATGGGGCAGTCCGCATTTTGGCGGTGACAGCTCTCAGGTCCAACATCAGCTCAAAGGTGTCCAACAGGTTCAAGCAACTTCCTTAGCATTTGCTGCTATCCTGTCAGATGGATCGGTTGTGACTTGGGGCGATCCAGATTCTGGTGGTGACAGCTCTGAAGTCCAAGATCGGCTCAAGAGTGCGCAGCAGATTCAAGCAACTGACAGGGCATTTGCTGCGATCCTGGCAGATGGGTCGCTTGTGACTTGGGGCGATCCCTTTGTTGGTGGGGACAGCTCAGCATTCTTAGCACACTTTGCATATGTGTAGCATTGTGTAGCCACGTTGCATTTTACTGGGCCAGAACTACAGTCCTGTGATTGGCTTTCGGAAGTGTCGTTGAAAAGGCCAGCGAGCAAATTGGCTAGGTCGAGACGAGTAGGTTGATCCCAGTGAACTGGAAACCATGATGAGCAGTGTCCAAGACCCGAAATGTCATAAACATACTGGTTGATTGAGATCCCACAGAAATAAGGCCCAACTAACAGTTATGTTTATGGGCTTATTTCATGCTATATACCCTCTGGTTATTTCACATAGCCATGGAAAATGGCCCTAATCGAAATAGATGGTTTACCTATGTTTACCTATTAATAGCATGCTGATTTTCCATGGCTATGTTAGTCATAACCAGATGGTAACCTTATGTTATAGGCGTTAGTTCATTCCAAAGATGTTGAGGGCCAAAAGTTATGGATAAATCACCAATGGGGTAGTAGTTTTTCTCTGTAGAATAAAAAAAACGTGGGGACTCGTCCTAAAAATGTATGCTCATGAAAACCGAAAGTCCCATGGATGGTGGGAAAATGTCCAACCCATGGCATAGTTGATCAGCTGGCAGTAGATTCACCGCATTTTCTGGGAATAATACGACATATCCACCCTTAGATGAAGAAGGAGATTCTTGTCTGTGATTGTTATGACCACCGCATCTTGCTCTTGGGTCAGGCATACCGGCCACTAATACAGGGAAGAACAATCTGAATGCTTCTGTATCTATAGCTACAATAGGTGTTAAGCTACTGACTTTTATTCCAGCCATGATACCAGCTTTTTCAGTTCTGTAGTTTCTAACAAATTTGCGCTATCTGTCATAGTAAATTGCCTGGAGGGGATATTAGTCAAAACCTCAACAAAGCATGCCAAAGTTACCCTCCAGTAAATTGACACTTCGACCCTGGCAGATTCGGGTTGGAAGGTTAGTTTCCACTAGAAACGGCTTATTTTTAGAATGTCTACCCTTTGGTAAACTAACATAGCTGAGATAGCTATTGAACATGGCCATTTAGTTCGTTGATTTACCCATTAAACATAGTGATTTTCCATGATGTTCCATAGTTTTGTTGGTTTACCAGAAGGTTGATATTCCATTTACCCTCTGGTAAACTAACGTAACTATGGATAATCACCATTTTTAATGGGAAAATCCACTATAAATGGCCATTTTCAATAGCTACGGTAAATTACCAGAGGGTATATTCCATTTTCCATGATTTTTTCCATTTTCATTCGAGTTGTGTTGGTCACATTGGAGAAGCAATGGCAGCGTCCTACGGTGGCACGTGGCGCTGACTTTGGGAGATCTCACAGGGCACAACTTTGAAGCGACTCGGATCATCTTGCCGAGCTTTCGGCAAGAAGTTTACCCTCTAGTAATTTGTTACAGTTCGCTATTGAACATGGCCCAGTCGAAATAGTGAGTTTTCCCATGAAAAAATGGTGATTTTCCATGGTTTTTTGTTAACGTTTACCAGGCCGGGTAACACTTGGGACATGGGCAACGACCAGCAGAAGCTTCGGTTGGGATCGCAGCCGGACGCGACGATCCAAGCAGAAGAAGTCCTATCCGCTTGGATAGCTTCAAGCAGGCTGACCTTTATTTCGCCATGTCTCAAAGACTCTAACAAACGATATAATATAATATAATATAATGTAATATAATATAATATAATATAACATAATATATAGATATATGTGTGTGTGATCTATATATATATACATAACCAACCAGCTGCAGGAGTTATTTCATCTCATGGCCATAACTGTTTTTTTGGGGCCATAACTGTTAAG
>Ga0126342_10019044_pt1 | contig 11712 bp, 7 predicted proteins | sample Cyp1metagenome_FD_92528 | JGI IMG/M metagenome (GOLD analysis project Ga0126342, IMG submission 92528) | Coral microbial communities from Lord Howe Island, Old Settlement Bay, Australia - Cyphastrea 1 metagenome | ecosystem: Host-associated > Invertebrates > Cnidaria > Coral ... | reverse complement strand
TTTTTGGTTTTTGGGTTCAAAGTTGTTCAATGTCACGTTTTCAAACCTGTGAAACACGTTGATGTTATCACGATGCTAGCACGAGTCACTTTTGGCTCAAAATAGCTCAAAAAGTACTTTTTGCGATGCCCAAAAATCCCTACAAATTAATCTCCCCACAAGCTGGTCGCCATTCCGAAGTTTGTGATTTTTGTTTGGAAAACATGATTTGAAGATATGTGAAAATTCTGCAGTTTGAGTCCATGTTGTTGAGTTGTGCTACAAGTTCATTGCTTTCCAACATCAATGCTACAACGACAGAATGAACTTTGGTTGCTCCATTTTTTTTACCTTTTGGCAGTGACGCTGCAGCGAATGTGACGTGACATCACCGATATCAACTCATATATCATTATCATCATGACCGAGCCATCATCATATCATATCCTCATTGCCCTTTCCGCCCTCCGCACATTTTTGCACACCAAGGACGTACTTGGCATAGATTCTCCAGGCCCTGGAGCCTACATGCCCGATCCTCGGGGTGACGCGACGCATTGGCAACTGTTACTGCACACTGCTAAAACTACAAGGGGCGTTTTTTTACACAAACGTGATTTCAGGACGTGCTCCCTCAATGAGTTGGTTCAAGAATGGCTATGAATATGCCTCACGTATCCTCACGTTTTGACGGATGGTACAATTTGTTAAATGCGAATCCCACCTTTCATCGTGATTTTCAATGCTCACCGAGGCCCCGCCGACAGCGCAAAAGCCGTACCTGTAGTTTTGGGACAGTGGGCTGGGCGTAGTGAAGCTAGCCGGGATATAGCTCGAATATGGGCTGGGCAGTCTTTGGTTTGGTAGCGCACACGGTGTCGTAACGGACAAACAAATTTTACAATACATTACCAGGCTATATTTACCCTACCATACTCCCATCTACGGGTTGCCAAAGCTCAGCTCAGAGTTTCGATGGCACTCAAAGAAATTATACAGCTTGAAGTGCTGCAAAGATGGAAAATGTGCGAACATTGACCGTTTGGTGGAATATAATTATAGTGTATTGAACGCAGGCCAAATTCAACTTCACATGGTTGCCCAAGTGGTTTTGGACAATAAGCCACAATACATGTTTTTTCGCGATGTTGAACTCACTGGTTTGGCTGAAAGACCTATGAAGGAGGTATAAAGTATAAACAAAAAAAACATTGGTAACTAATTGGGGGTTTCCACGTGCAAGACCTACCAGGGTAAAAACCCATTATCATTGGCCAGATACATCTTGAGAAGCATCCGCTGTCCAGGACAGCTGGCCGACCTTGTTCGGCTCCTGCGTGCGGCACCTCAGATGGGGCGTCGCCTTGCTTGTGCAGATGGGGATGGGAAGCGTCTGTGGCGTTTGGGGCGGTGGAAATTGCAACCCCACATAGTGGGAAAATGATGTGGCATGTTCGTTTGCTTGTCTCATTCACTTGCCGCAATTTTTATTGGTTAGTAGTTCATTCTTGCTTTTGTGGGTGTGCTGAAACGACCGAGTTAAGAACCGTTGGATGCATACGGAGCTCATGATTCAAACCTCATCATCTCTCGTTTGGGGTTGGTTGGATCTGAGAACCATGAAGTGTGAGAAAACCACGCGCGCAAGTCGTGAACCAGTTCAAAGACAGATCGTCGGCTGAATGTGGGTGTAGGATGGTGTAGGATGAGGATGGATGAGGTAGATTAAGTGGAAAATTGATCCCTTCCTTTCGTATGTGCAGAATTATGCATGAACATGCCGGATTTTTTTTTGCATATTTATCATTTATCCATTTGTCTGTCTATCATCTATCATTGTCTATCTATTTGTCTATTGATTTATCTGTTTGTTTACCAATCTTTCTACCGACCTATCTCTCTATCTACCTATCTATCTATCTATCTACCTATCTATCTACCTACCCATCTAGCTATCTAACTATCTATCTACCTATCTATCTATCTACCTATTTATCTATCTATCTATCTATCTATCCATCTATCTATCTATCTATCTGTCTATTTGTCCACCTATCCATCTAACAATTTATCCATCCATCTTTCCATCTATCCATCTCTCCATCTATCTAGCTATCTATCCATCATCTACCTATCCGTTTACCTATCCATCTATCTATCTACCTATCTACTATCTATTTTTCTATCTACCTATCTGTCTATCTATCTCTGTCTCCATCCATCCATCCATCCATCCATCCATCTATCTATCTAGCTAGCTATCTATATATCTATCTATCTCACAGTCTGTTTGTCGATTGATATATCCAGGTATCGACCTATGGATCTCTATGTTTATATGTAAAACATATCTGCGCATACCTGCACAACCCTATGTACACACAGCTTCGCTTGCGCACATGCAAATTCACATCTGCTCACAGACTTGTGCTCACATGCAGCTATATGCAACTCGCATTCAGACATTGCTTCACATGCCTGCGCATGTTTCCGTGCATGTTTTCAAAGTATATGTGCGCACATGCCACTGATTACTTGCATCTTGTTTGCTACACGCATGCCACAACATGCGCATGATGATATAGAGATACAAAACTGGGACTGTTTCTCACATGATTTTGCGCGCTGAACATCGCTGAGATCTGTGTATATGTATGTGTATGTATATATATATATATATATCCCCCTGCCAATTTAAGCTACAAAGTTTGTGGCCACAAGCACTATACAGAGGCTTCCATTTTAGTCAGGCTAACCCTGAGATGAAATCCAGGTCCAAGATTTTGTAGTTTAAACTTGTGAATCTCATTTTATAAAGGAATCATTTTAGTCATGTTAGCCCAGCATGAAAATCGCAGTGGCATTTTGTAGCATGACATGATGAGCTTCATGCTGGCTTATCAAAGGGTATATATGTCCTTGTATGATACAGTTGTTGAAAACGAAGGGACATTTTGTAGCTAAGGCTATGTTGGGGAAAAATGGAGCTCAGCATCCTCATTCTATGACCCCAAGCTTGTGAATCTTTTTTATAACATACAGACCAGGGGTCACAACGTCTCACCTGAAATTCGGTGGGGGGTGTATATATATATGTTGCCCCTTTTTGTCTGCATGTTCACATCCCATAGACATCGGCCACACCCACAGGCTACAATGTCGTTTGAACATGTGTGGAGTTGCTGAGATGTTTCCGAAAACATTAAAGGTATCAACACACAACTCATTATTTCTACGGCAGGATTAGAAAACCCTCTCGCTTCTCCAGGGTTGGGCCAGAAGGGCCATGAAAATTTAGGATTAGGTTTCCACATGCGCACCCCCAAATTCAGCGGAATCGACGCGCGCATCATGCACGCAAATTAAAACATGCAAGTCTAATTTGTATTGTGTTGAGATCCATGTTCTTACCTGACCCACGCTTGTGACCCTCCACTGTGCTATGCGCAATGTCTGTTGTTTGAATGGCAATACGGTTTAAACTGATATAGGTTAACCCTGGTGAACCCCAACGACGCTTTTCATTTCATTTTAGGACAATTATTTTGGTTTTGAACCCTTTTCATTCAACATTTGCCATGGACGGCTCAAGATTTTGCGCCAAAGCCACCAACCTGTTTTCTGGATACGCCTTCCCTTCGTTCCTTCTTTGCTTTTCGCCGTGTATGGAAGAGCTGGATGCCAGAAATAATTCCACCAAATTGTTGTTCCGTTGTGTCTTTCAAGACTACGCGCGCGTAGGTTGACAAAACAGTAGCCACTGTGAACTTACTTGGTGGGCCTGGTGACCTAGGAGTCGCGCTTGCGCACGGGACTTGTTGGCCATGATTAGCGGGGACAAACCAGAGGCCTGGGAGCAGTGGCTGGCAGTATTGGACCACATGTGACCCAAAACTAACATAAAGTAAACAACATATGCGCGCATGTGTTTCAAATTGCTATAGATAGTTCTGTTCGTTTTTTGGCGTCACTATTGTTGGGACACCTCCATTTTACGCACACGAGTTTTGGATTTGGAACATGATGAAGCAATGCCGTTCTCTTTGTGGGTGCCAAGAGGGGGTCCCGTATTGGTTTGAAACCCAATTCAAGATATTTATCATAAACATACTACTTCGGGGCACCATCTTGTCAGCATAGCTGCCACAAATGCATTCTTGTTGCTGGCATTGCCTTCGGTTTTGGCAGCGGAGGCGGATGATTATCTGCCCCGGTCCAGCCGGCCGACCATTGACAGAGCATCTAGGACACGGGCTTCATATTTTTAGGTTTGAGCCAACAAACGGGGGCCATAAAGCGATTTTTTTGGAGGTTGTTAAAACAATGTAAGGGAGCCCACGCATCTCATTAATCTATGTATATTTGTATATATATATATACATATATATATGTGTGTGTATATGTATATAAACACATACTGTAATACATTACAGTTTTACATTTTTGCTATTGACATACGTTTACAAACGAGATTAGTTAACCTTGATCTGGGGTCGCCTTATCTTCAAACGCCACATTATGTCAATCAACGGTCCATTCGGGTCCCTAACGGCGGCGCTGTCAGTGAAGAGTGTTTATCATGTTCCTTGCATGTGTTTGCTTTCCGTTTACTGTCTGGAAACGGCCCCTGATGAACCTGTAGCCATGAGTTGGTTCGTCATGGATGCGAAATTTACCTTTATGTAATACCTTTATTTTTGTTTATTTTTTTTCACAAAAACCTAAGCGCATCATAGCGTGGATGCAATGTTAGGGCCTGTAGCACAATATGGGTGGTATTGAAAGAATCCCCTTCGAACCGCGCAACCACAGCAAAAATCACAAGTTATTGACAAATACATGTACATGCACATATCATGGTGGCCGTGACGTTTGCAGGTTGGGATACTAGAAGGATTTATCTTAAATTACGGCTGTTTGTTTTTTTACCTCAAGGCAGTGTGTAGTGTAAGGCGCCAGAGATTGAGTTTCAGGATCCGTCAGCAGCAGGGTACTTCCAAAATCAATCTGGTTCGAGTTTAAACATCGCGGATGTCTTTGATTTTGGGGGTCTGCGGATTCTGACCATGAAGGTGGCCCTCCAAAATCGACCACAGAATGGAGGCTTGCAGTTGCTGATTCAGATTTAAAAACATATTTGTGGATCGTCTTGGATTGCTCTGCAGAGCAGAATGGCTTGCACAAGAACTAAAAGTTTGGAGAGTTGAAACGCGGAAAAACTACGCGAAACAATGGGCGTGTTCATGCATAATTTGTATATTGACATGAAAAAACCGCGCTGAAGAAGAAGATGGCGAGTCTTAAGCACCTTATCACACTTGTTGGCCATCAGGTTTGGAATTGACTATTGACTTTCGATGCTGGTCAACAAAGATATGGTTCTATGTACATGCACGAAGCGCTGGTCATCCTACCATGCTGCCGTATACAGGTCAAATTCCCACCTCATAGTGCACACCATGTGACCTTCGGACTGCCTGCAGGAATGTGATTGTTGCCCAGCCAGACTTGTTGGGGCGCCCAAGGGACATGAAGGACGCATTGCAAGCGCAGCTTTGGAGTTTAAGTTGCTTGCAACGGGCGGCAAATAGAATGCTTGTTTTTTGTAATAACATACATATGTTATTTTATTGTGGGTACCGTTGGATGCCTGGACCCGCTCACATTGCCATAGTTTGCTGTTTGCGGTTGTTTCGTTGTTGGGATCCAGAAGAGTGAACATTTCCTTTGTATGGCCAAATTTGGAAAAATGTTTTCAAAGGCGGTAAGGTGAATTCATGCCCAGGATGCTTTGTTGAGACAGAGGTACATATACAGTTGGTTTGGGATACATGCGGTTTTAAGAGGAGCCTCGAGTTTCATCGCTGCAGAGGCGCTTCAATATTTTCAGGTTTTGCACCAATGCTGTAAGCAGCACCATGGTGATTGTATTCAAAGTTTTGTTTTTTTCCGTTCCTTTTATCATCGTCTTGGTGTGGCGACTCCCTCCAGATCATGTCCTCTCAGTGAAACAGCCTGGGGTGTTAGGTTTTCTTCTCGTTGTCGCCTTCACAGTATTCCAACGCTTTGTTTCTGGCTGCAGCTAGCTCTCCGGCGGTTCGTGCACAAAACTCATGCAGTAGTAGTTTTGTGGGCGCTGTCCAGGTACAAACCATTCAATAGAGATCCTCCAATTTCTGGGTCGGTGGTTTTGGACAAACTGAAAGTGAACGAGCTGACATGCATAGCTTCAAGACGCCACCGTTAGCAACGTTGGCATGACACAGCATGTTTCGAATGAAAGCTGTGGGTAGTGGAATGGCCGGAGCAAAAGAAACAACAGCGTCCCAAACGAGGCATTTTTGGGTGGTAGATTTGGCAAGCACGGTATGCAAAAAACCTTGCAAGGCAAACAAAATTAAGATCATTGTTTTCGCGAAAACCCCCAGCACAGCCAAGAAAAGTTGCCGCCATGACCGCCATGACCGCAGTGCCATCCCTTCAGTTCGTAACATCGACTGGGCATTATGAGCCTTGGTGCATTTGGCGCAGCAGCACATGGCAGAAAAAGTGATGTCGAACCCATGAAAAATGGGAGGTATAGGAGTGCCAGAGGGATAGAATTCAGATGTTAATGATCAAACCAGTGGGGAGTCAGTTTGCTTAATGTATTTAAGAACCCATGATGGCACATATGATTTTCTGGGGGAATGCTGGGATGTATCAGCTTCACAGCCGTCGAACAGGAATATGCGAGGAATTGTATGCTGACATTTGCGGAAACAGGGAAACATATTTCAATGGCCCAACAAATCAAGCTAATATTTTCCATACGTTATCTTACGCACGCATCCACATGACATCCCGTGCAATCTAAGCCAAAAAACCTTAGAACGGCCCGGGCAGGTTTTGCACCCTGATGGGCCAATTTGTGGAAATTTCTTCACAACATGCCTCAAGAAATTCTGTGGGCAATGAGCCTTTCATGGGCACCTTTCGGACCCGCTAAATAGTAATAGTATCATATCATTTTAGTAGATGCAAGCCCGCTACCATGCCTTCCTGCTGCTTCCTTGTCATGGTAGCCAGTGCCTATTGGCCTTGGTATAACACCTGGCAGAGTGAGACTTTGACAAGCGATTAGTTTGATAAGAGGCAACCGAATTATACAGCTGATTGTGTTTGCAACAACTTAAAACAATATATGAATCAATATGATTTCTGCTTTGGGTGGGTTAGTATGGGAAAGGGTTCGTATTCAAAATGGTGACCGACAGCTTCTTGCTCGGAAACCGAAACATAATATCTGAGGGTCGACAGCGGGACCTTGCCAATCCGCACAACACAAAGCGCCAAGCGTAGGAAAGCATGCTGTCGGAGCAGCTGAAGGCTTTGCACGAGACGCTTCTCCAGGAACACACGCACGAGGTGTTTTTGGGGCGTGAAGTGGTTCCAGGGTGAGGATGGGGAATTGCCAACAAAGACCGGGTTTTGGGACCAAGGAAAGCTGGGACAATATTGTCTATGTTACAGCAAGTGATGCATTTTTCCCGGCATATATGCGTGTTTTATTGAAATTCATTTTTGTTTTTATGTAATTATTTATGTTTTTTATTATTCATTTGTTTGTTTCTATTTTTTTGAATGTATATGCAATTATACTTTTTCCCCACCTGCCAAGTGAGGGTCTCTAGATTTTATCAGAGCTGCATGCCGCCCACCTCCGCCTTCATCTCCTCGTCCTCCACTTCCGCCGCCTCGACCTCCTCAACCGCGAGCTCCAGATCTCAGTGGGCACTGCCGGGCCTCAACCGCGAGCGCAAGAGCTCAGTGGGCACTGCCGGACCTCAACCGCGAGCTCTAGATCTCAGTGGGCACTGCCGCATCTCAACCGCGAGCGCCAAATGGAATACATACATACATACATACATACATGTATGTATGTATGTATGTATTTATGTATGTATGTATGTATGTATGTATACATATGATAAAATGCCAAACAGGCTGCCAGATAGAATGCCAATGGAATGACCGAATAGATACGCCAGAAAGTACGCCAGAAAGAATTGAAGCTATATACTGGATGCCTGAATATGTGCCAGGTCGAAAACCAGTTCGTGGGGATCACTCGAAAACATTCTTTTTTGCATGGTACATCCACATTTCGCCGGGGTTTGTCCGATGAATCACTGGCTGATACCGGGGCACGAAGTTCTGCCAGGTTCAACACCTGCGAAATGCAAACTTATTGCTGCTGGGCCTAGTTAGTGAGCCATGGATTGCTGGTCGAGTCACCTGGGATTTAAGCAACAAGTTTCGGGATTTAACGTGGGGTACAACTTTATCAATCTTTCACACATCTGTAGATTAAGCCATGAATTTTCAGTGTATACATAAACAAGTAATCTTTTCCCCCTATTACTAAACATCCCCCAAATATTAAAAACCAGTGTCCATCTCCCAGTTTGGAACATTTCAGGTTGGCCAATTTGACTTTTAATTGATCTCCTTTAGAAAACAATTTAAGAATAAAGCTACCATTTGTAGGTTTTGCCCCCTAAAAATAAAAACTAGTTAACCCCGGGGTGTTTATTATTAGGGTCCGTCCGATTCTTTTTGTTTTTACATTAGGGTTTTTAATTTATTATTAGGGCCCGCTTCGAAAACCAATTCTTGGCAATATTTTAATTGCATTATATGAAAAAAAATGATTTTGAAATCGAACAAACTACCAGTAGTTTTTATTATTAAGGTTTTATTTTATTAATAGGGTCCGCTTCGAAATCCAATTTTTGGCAATATTTTAATTGCGTTATATAAGGAAGTTTCATTGATATTGAAACCGACCAAACTAGTTTTTTTATTAAGGTTTTAATTTTGTTAATAGGGCCCGCTTCGAAATCCAATTTTTCGCAATATTTTAATTGCGTTGCATAAGGAAATTTAATTGATTTTGAAATCGAACAAACTACCAGTAGTTTTTATTATTAAGGTTTTATTTAAATTTATTAATAGGGTTCCCTGATAAGAAATACCACCCTGATTTAAAAAAAACTACTGGATGTGTTTATTAGTAGGGGGGCGTTTAGTATTAGGGGGAAGGGATTATATATACATATCTACCTGTCTCTCTCTATCTATCTATCTATCTATCTATCTATCTATCTATAAATCTATTTAGTTCAAACTGAAACATGTTTTTTTGGCATAGATGGATCGATAGATAGAGAGTTAGATTAGCAGATACGTAAATAGATAGGTAGACAGATAGGTAGATACATAGATAGAAAAAATAGATAGACAGACAGACAGATAGATAGATGCGTAGTTAGAAAGGTAGATAGGTAGGTGGGTAGGTAGGCAGTTCGCTTTCCAGGAATGGATGGGTTTATCCAAACATGAGGCCTGAGCCAATATATGTATGGCCATGAAATTTTGGAGACATGACAAAGCACAAGATGAAGGAGGGTGCCCGATTTTCCTGCAAAGTTTTTGGGTTATCTCGAAGCAGACACTTGGTATATATATATATGTGTGTGTGTATATATATATATATATTTGTACATTATCGATGACTATATATATGATGTGATGAGGAACGGGAGATAAGTATCGGTGTAGATTTCAGGCCTGCGACATGCGATGGCCTGTTCATATTTCAATACCAAAGTGTGGCAAAGTCAATCCGCCAATTGTGCTGGGGGGATGTACCCATATGGGGACGGCAGTGTTTTACATACAGTAGTGACTAGTGATTTGGTTGATATTGCGTCCGGTTACTGGACACTCAATGAAGATGATGTATGATCCTACTTTATATTGTTTGTCTGTTTGATCTATCCTGGGATGCAAGCGGACCGTGGTATGTAGTCAAGGTCCTTCAAGATTTCACCTTGCTGGATCCAAATCCTGATTTTTGTTGCCCATATTTGCATGATCTGATTGACCGTGGATGAAAACCTCAAGCTTTTTAAGCCCCGACAACCATGAAACCTTTGTTTGGCAGTTTCGCCTGCCATCTCCTCGCAGTAAAGTGGAAACTACCCTATGCGCGACATATATATGTTTTATTTACTGATTGATTTATTTGTTTGTTTCTGTTTACATACATAGATGAAACAAAACCACCTCTTTGGTGCAAGCTACCCAAAAGGCATTAAAACGTGAAAACATGGTAAAATACACACCAGATATGGCTGATATCTTTCGGCGCGCAGTCGATACGCTTACGATTTCGCCATGTGCATTTCACCCCGACGTTTTCACGGACAGACGGGCTGGGGTGAGACGAGCCGTTGGTCGCAGAGGCTTCGAGAAGAATTGCTCCGAGCTCATCAGAGCCGCTCGATGCACCAGTATTAGGGGTTTACCGGCGATATATAATTGTTTGCTACAACCAGCCGCAGATTGAATTTCAAGATGCCGAATGGAATTTACATTACACCTATGCATATATATATGTATACTTGGAAAGAATTTTGTAAATATAAATATATATATATATTCCCTGGGAGTCCAGGACTATTTTTAAAATGACCCATTTGCTTGAACATACCCATTTGCTACTGGTTTCATGCAACTTGCAGCATGTTTAGCCTGACAAGTAAGATATGTAGTATCTACATCTATGTGCTATTCAGTTCGCACCCAAAAGTAGCAAATGAAGCAAACCTTCGAAAGTAACTTCTCCATTAGAGGGTTTGTTGATCTTTATTGAGTGAATTCCACCCCCAACACAAACTAGGCAGGTACAGTATAAATCATCATGAATAGTTTGAGGCTTCTGTTTTAGCCTAGTATTCGGAAAAAAATCTAGCAAAGCACTAGAGCAATGTACATAACATCATACAGCAATTTTCTTTTTCACAAGACAACATTATTTTCATCATTCCACTCTAAGACCTTCGTTGCTATTTTCGAGTCAGAGCCCGCTTGCATGGCAGAAGTCAAAATAGCGGTTGTTGCTGCACATGTTACTTTCCGGTTTTTCGATTCTGACCTACCCGAGATCGCCCAAACGGGGCGACTGCAAAATTTGATCCATTAGTTTCATCCCGACAGAAAGAGAGAGAGAGAGAGAGACAGAGAGAGAGAAAGAGAGAAATACTATAAGATTATGCAGAAAGTTGCATATTGAATTATCTCATTCGCAGAAGTAATGCCGGTAATCAATTCCAGGAAAAAATCAAAATCACACACCATCTGCATATCATGAATGAAAGTAGTTGTGGGGACCGATCGTTTAGTTTCCGTGTCCCAAAAAGATACCAATTTTTTAAACATGGTGGCTCTCCTGGATTCTATTTTCTTGAACTGATCAAATTGCACACTTGAGAAGCCGCCTTGACCTACCAAAACATCAAATACGATGCTTCTCCCCAAAAAAAAAACTGTCAAGCCGAAACCAGGGGTTTCGTTAAATATAATGAAACCCACCTTGTCAATGAATAAAGACAGATCAGGGAACAAAAAACAGGCCCGATGCTACAAAAGGAAGTGGTTTATGGTGGCCCCGGTTCATGTCCATCTCATCCATAGAAAGGATTGGACTGGGTGTGTTTGCTATTATCCATTCTTGGGAACCACATTTAAACATTGCCCAATAAGAAATATCATTTGTTGCATTTAGTTATCTAAGTTCAAGATAGGTGCTTGATATCCAGCTATAAGATAGGTACGCTACGCTTGGTACGCTTGGTGCGCTTGGTACGGTACGCTTGGTGCGCTTGGTACGCTTGGTACGCTTTGGGT
>Ga0126342_10019043_pt1 | contig 11713 bp, 8 predicted proteins | sample Cyp1metagenome_FD_92528 | JGI IMG/M metagenome (GOLD analysis project Ga0126342, IMG submission 92528) | Coral microbial communities from Lord Howe Island, Old Settlement Bay, Australia - Cyphastrea 1 metagenome | ecosystem: Host-associated > Invertebrates > Cnidaria > Coral ... | reverse complement strand
CGTCGGGCCCGTGGGGCCCGTCGGGCCCGACGGGCTTCACGGGCTTGACGCGCTTCACGGGCCCGACGGGCCCCACGGGCCCGACGGGCCCGACGGGCCCCGCGGGAACGGAACACTAGGAGACAATGGCCCCATAAACACGAGCTTCTTGATGTGGACATCTCTGTATCAGCTAATCTACCCTCTGGTTATGACTAACAGTTCGCCATGGAAAGATCCACCATGCTATTAAAAACGGTAAACCATCTATTTCGATTAGGGCCATCGAACTACCATGGCTATGTAACAGTCCTAACCAGAGGGTAACTATACATCCATCCATCCAAATAAACTATATATATATATATATCTAAATCTAACCAAATCAATAACCAGAGGCTATATCTAACTGTGGCTGGAAATCCCCATCGAAGACCTTCAGTCGAAGCATGGGTCGATGTCGCCAGGTGCAAAATTCGATCCGCTTGGGTTCCACTGAAGTGGAACAGGCGTGGTGAACCACTGGGGATGGGGAAATGGTCTATGAATTGGTGATGTTACTTGGAGATGGTCGAGGATTTTTATGGGGAAAACCGGAAAACCATATATAAATTGGTGCTTTTACTTGGAACATATGAGAAGGTCATCTATAAATTACATGTTTTTTGATTTTTGATGGTAAAGTCATCGATGTTTTTATTTCTTTATCGGAACGTCAATTTTTGAATTGGGGAGTTTCCATTGCCAGTCTACCAGAGGTGGAACGTCAATTTTTGTACGCCCAGTGGTTTTGTCGAGCAGACCAAGCGACCAAGCGATGGTAGTCAAGGAAATATTGAACGATTGGGCAAACTGTTTTGATTGATTCTGATTCTCATTCAACAGCTGGGTAGTTTCATTTACCCTCTGGTTATGACTGTTACATAGCCATGGTATAGATGGCCCATAGAAATAGATGGTTTACCGTTTTTAATAGCATGGTGGATCTTTCCATGGCTATGTTAAATAACCAGAGGGTACATGTCAATTTTCGTGTGAAGCAACATATCAAACAACGAAGGCCTTGTTCCCTCACGACAAACGATTCGAAACGTCAAAATCGCCTGTCCAGAGGTGTTGATCCAGGCACAGCCCTCCGGTAATCAGCTCTGTGGCTTGTTGGAAAATCCCCCATTCATAGATTAATAGTAGATAAATAATAGGTCTAATAGGTGATGTTCCCATTCAAATCTCCATTTATACGGTATTTCCATGTATTTCCACTATTGCACAGTGGTGAAGTAGTTATCATTAACTTTCATTGCGGACCAGTGTTTTCTCCTGGATGGACCTTGATAGACCATGGATAATAGGGGTTAAGATCACGACGTCTCAATAAACATTGGGTGGACATATGTTTTTCGCACAGGTAATCTAGTCAGGTCTGAAGAGCACCTATTGGTGAAATAATAATCGGAGTTGGGTCATGTTGGGCTGCCTGAAACTGTAAGTCTCTTTCCACGACAAGACCGACTCCCCCAAGATCCTTTTCCACTGGTTTTCCAGCCATCTTCGGGCCTTAAGCTTTTATATAATATTATATAACTGGTCGGTGGTTTGGAACATTTTTTTGTTTTTCCATATATTGGGAATAATGATCCCAATTGACTAATTTTTTTTAGAGGGGTGGCTCAACCACCAACCAGATAATGTAGATTACGCATGATTACCATATCTCCCCAATTTTGTTGTGTAACCAGTACTGGAATGACGGTTAGAGGGTGACTATCCCAAAAGGACCTTCTTTCTGGGTGAATCATCATCTGATATCATATCAGATCTCAAAAAAAAGTCGCCTCTGAACAAATTCAAGTTACCCTCTGGTGAACTAACATAGCAATGGAAAATCACCATTTTTCATGGGAAAATCCACTATAAATGGCCATTTTCCATTGCTATGTTAGTTCACCAGAGGGTACAGTTTGCTATAGAAAATGGATGAAAATGGCCCATTTACTTCGTTGATTTACCATTTTTAAACATGGTGATTTCCCTGCCGGCCAGGTGAATGCAGTGATCGAGGCCTGCTGCGCGCTGTTGGACCTGGAGGCCCCTTTTTTGGGCGAATTTTGAAGCAGGGACTTGCCAGGGAAAACCAAGGGAAGAACCAGGGATTTTCTATGGATCTGTCATGGGATTGTGGGATATATATATATATATAATGTATATATTATGTACATATATGTATATATGATGTATATATTATGTATCTACATATATATATATATATTGTGTATGTAGAATAAACTGTATCGCCATGAAAACCAACAAGCATGGGGGTTTGCTATGGACGTCATGAGATACCAAATAATATTGCCAAAACAAGATATCGCTTGGAGGGAGCGGTTCGGAGCATTCTCAAAATTGTCCCGTTGAACTGATTGAACTGGGGATTGAGGGAACTACGACAACAGAGCTTCCCAACCACATAATAGAAACATGAAGTGGAAGTAGAGACTTAGATCCAATCAGTTTGGGGTTGAAAATTGCTCCACCCAACCTTTTGTTGTGAAAACGACAGCAGATTGACAAAAAAAAGTCACACCCCCCCCGCTTCAATTTTGAATCTTCGATAAAGCCCTGGGGGTTTGAAAGTTGTGCTTGTCAAGAGTTTGATTCCATTTGATCAATGGCCATTTCAGAAACCGATTTATTGGAGGTACCTACCACATATATATATATACTATATACATATTTAATACACTATATATATAATATATATAATATATATAATATATATATAATATAATATCATATATATGATATAATATATAATATATAATATACATATCTAATATAATATAGTATACATATATATATATAAGATACACATTTTAATATATATTATATATAAGGCCTATTGATTTTATTCCATCTTCCATGTTTTCCATGGTCCATCATTCCCATCCACGAAACCTCAACACCTTCACGTTGTTCGCACCACGAAGGCGCGCCTGGAACGGGGTCATTCCGATGATCTCACGCAGACGATGAACCTGGACTTAGGCGTCCCCAAAGGTGTGCGCTGGGGATGGCGGGTATGGCACGGGATGGTCTCATGGTGAACCAGGAAACATCTTCAAACATGGTGATTTAGTGGGATTTAACATGGGGTTATCATGGCATTATCATGGGATATATAGTTTTGTAGCAATGGTGATAAACATGGGGATTGAAAATGGTTATCATGGGATATAAGATGGGATATTTTGGTAGCAATAATCGGATACTGGGGATAGTTAGGCATCAATGGCCAGTCTTGTCATGTTTTGTTGCTATTTGATGGTTATTCTGAATGGGTTATTGAGAATTAACCATTAGTGGTCAGTTGTTGATTGGTTATGATTGACGGGATATTATTGATGGGTTGTTATGATGCTTCGTTAGCCATTGGTTGTCAACCCACAAAGTTGTAGTGATCAATCCCTTGGATATGATCGACATGATGTGAATGATTGGACTGATTCGTATTGCCATGACCCCATTGTCTGCTTAAACATCTGTGTTGAAAAAATGTGGTTTACCCTCTGGTAATTTAACATAGCTGGTGAAAATGACCATTTATAGTGGATTTTCCCATGAAAAATTGTGATTTTCCATAGTTATGTTAGTTTACCAGAGGGTATCCTTACGATCCCTTCTTTTTGGTACTCTCCGGTGATGATTTCCATGGCAATGGAAATTCCAAGCTGGAACTTTTGATGGAAATCATCGAACTATATGGGTGACTGTCTTCCAGCAAATCACAAAGCCCCAGTTTTCTTGATCGGATCCTCAATCCCCCCCAAAAAAAGAATCCACTATAAATCACTATAAAGGCTATATAATATATATAAATTCCATATCAATCCCTATAAATTCCAATTTTTTATCTCCCCTCCCAGTCACTAGGTGCGCCAGCCGCCCCTGTTGGAGGGGTGCCTGGCACCGGGGAGGAAGAGTATCCGGGATTTCCGGTGTGGAAGCTCAACATGGGAGGAGTTTTTGGCCGCTTGTTCAGATCTTTCATGGGATTATAATCTGGAGGTTTCCTAGAATAGGGCTACCCCCAAATCATCTATTTTAAATAGGATTTTCCCATGATAATACTATCCATGTTAAAACGGTACTCCGTTTTTGGAAACCCCGTGAGTTTTTGAAATTACCATCATTTACCATCAATAAGTGGTTGCTTTTTGGTTTTTGGGTGAAATTATGACAATTCTATTAGTTTTATTGATTGCATATGTATGTTATATAATTACATATGTATATTATATAATTATTAGATACGTATATTAAATATTTCAATGTATATTATATTATATATAATTAGATATGTACAATAATATGATGAGCCATTTTGGATGGATTTTACGGATAAATACGGGGGCTTTAGAACACAAGGTGGATTTGATTTGGAAACAACATATCGTTTATACATATGTTTTGTCAAATTCCATGGTGGAGTTGGAATTTTGGGGATGATATCTATTGAGATATCGCAATTGTGGTTCCAACAATATGTGATAATTATCAACTAACATAGATGTGGAACAATCATGAAAATCCATTCTTTTCCTGCAAATGGTTGATTTTCCATAGCTATGTTAGTTTACTGGAGGGTACATATTACCAGCATTAAGTGAGAACATAAACAACAAGTGGAAGATGAATTCCCTCTGATATGGGCATGGATCAAATTTTAAATCCATAATACCTTGAACTTTCAGCAGAAATCCTTCAATTTCAGGGTGCCGATTCTTGACCCCATACCCTATACCCTCTGGTGGTTCAGCGTAGCTATGGAAATCACCATGTTTAATAGGTAAATCATCATAAATCATCTGTAAATGGGCCGTTTTCCATAGCTACTTGTATGTTAAGCAACTAAAGGGTATCATTTCTGGCGTGTACACAAACGTCCAATTTCTCATTTGGGAATGAACATGGTGAGATCTAAACCTATTTCGAACAACAGATTTGCATGGACTCTGACTCTTACTAGCTGAACATTGATTTGAATCACAAAAAGGCTCTATTCTTAACACACAATCTATCCTTGGGAACTGCATTTTTTCCAGGTTCTGGTTCTATGATATTCTATGTGAACATGTAAACTTTCACAAGGGCAACCCAGAGCCTAGAACAACTTGTCAATGAGCATACAAGGTGGACCTCCCCCAATCATGTTTAGTTATATTCCCGATGAGTTGGTTTATGTATAACTTGGTTATATTCCCCATTATTCCCCGTAAACCTTAGTTAACCAAGTTATAGTTCACCAAGTCATACACAAACCAACTTACCCTCCTGTAAATGTTTACATATGTTTACATAAATCTGGAAACACCACCAATTTAGATCATTGTGGGACCGGGATATACCCCCAATCACTCGATCATATTAAGGTGGCTACATATCCCACTGATATGCTATTCATGTACTTAAGCCTCAGACCAGATATTAGTGTTGCATATCAACCAACTCAATATTAGAGGCCATGAGTGATATAACCAACTTAAGGCCTTAGCTATACCATTGATATACCATTACCCTCTGGTTATTTGTTACATAGCCATGGTATAGACGGCCCTAATCGAAATAGATGATTTTCCCAGCGAACTAAACCTCCATTTATGGTTGGGATTTTCCAGTTCGCTATGTTAGTCCCATGGAAAATTGCCCATTTATAGATGATTTTCCCAGCTAGATACCTCCATTTATGGTGGGGATTTTCCATGGCGAACTGTTAGTCATAACCAGAGGGTAATATGGTTATGCATCAATACCTATGAAAATACCAGCTATTTAGTGGGTTATTCACATCCATTTTATCCCAGCTATTTTGATGTGAACAGAAGGGGTTTTCCAGGTTTTGACACACTGCCATATCTACCTAAACCTCTTAGTCCAGACCTCTTAGGCGGACCTGTGCCCAGCTGAGATGCCGGATCTTAGCAGGTGACGGTTTTGGGTAGGGCCTGGGTCAAGGGTGATGGTGGAAGCCTGGAAGAGGGTGGAATGGATAGGCTAGAACTTGTGAAACTTATGGTGATTTAACCTGGGCAAATTGGGATTTCATCGGAATATCGTGGTATATATAATATATATAACTAACTTACCCTCTGGTAAATTAACTTGTTGACCCTGAAAATAGCCAATTCTTAGTGGAAACACTAGTCTTCCAACCCCGACAACTGCCAGGGTCAAACTGTTAATTTACCAAGGGGTATGATATGGTGATTTAACCTTTGCAAATTGGCATTTCATCGGAAGATCGTGGTATATATTTAACTGATCAACTTGTGAAATGTTGATTAGTAATGAAAACTGTGATCAAACCATAAGATATGGTGGATTCAATGGGATGTTCATGAGGGTATAGAAATGATATGAGGATAGAATTGCTTATAAAATTGGGATCTGATGGACATTTTTATTGGGATATAACTGAAACTATCTAACCAATAATATGATATTTGGATCTGCCTGAAAATAGGGCATACCCCCAATGGCTCAATAGTCCGTTCCTATGAGAAACATCCACCAGAAAGCCTTTCTTAGTCAGTGGATTTGGTCAGGAGAGCTACTTATGTACCCAATTCTCAATGTTTATAGTTCAAGCAAGGTTGATGGTTGATGTCGATCATCTTTATTCAAACCTGTTCTATTGGTGGGACACATTTCATTCAAGTAGCTGCGTTTTTATCCATATTGAATCAATTGAACTGTGCGATTTGCCATAGCCAACAAGTCTTAAGATCCATGTAACACATGACTTCCTCCGGCGCCCAGACACAACAACGTCATGGCAGAGATCTTGATGAATGATCCCAGCATCTATCAGCAGTTGAAGGCAGGTGATGAACGGTGAATGGGTATGGCCGACCACGTTCTTTTATTTGGATGGATGTATAGTTGTTTATTGCAGCCTTTGATCTTGGGAAACTTGGCGAAATGAAGCTGCATAAATGGGGATACTTCAACTATGAAGCAAGTTTATTCTTTAGCTATTGTATTTGAATTGCTGGGAGTATCTTGTTGATAGTTGAAGACTCCCCATTCTCCCCATTTTTCCCCATTTGCTGATCTTAATTCTTAGTTTGCAAATCAGGATACCTAAATGCTGTAGCGCATTCCTCGTAGTCTCACGACCTGTGGTTAGGAACACCCAGTTTTTTTCCCTACCAAGACACATCTGCCTGGAAGATGCAACTCGCAAGATTTGTTGCACCGAGAACAAACCTAGGAGGCACTGCATATATATATGTATATTATTGTATATTGGGATATATTGGGATACAGCGATTCAAAAAGATAAAGAAATGTTCGCAGACGAATAAATGGATCTACTCAATATCAATGGTTCCTACATGGTTCCACTGGTCAATACTGGTAGTGCCCTGTACGGCTTGGTATAAATATGTTGGGTATAGTCGGTTTCCCAAATGGGTTTGATGCTCTGGAAATATCGCTATGTTTAAGCTTTCAAACACATTACTCCACATATATTTTGGTTGATTCGCGTTGCAATTTTGCTGATGCTGTTTTCCAAGTCACGTCCACCAGTTTAAATTTGTTCCTTTAGAATGATTGTGCGGTGACAATATCCATTAATTCCTATGTACTCAGAGTGATCTGCCTGAACTCCCAGAGTAAAAAACATGCAGTTGAACCTCCTGTCTTTGGAACCAAAAAGCCATGGTTCTCCACCAATCCACTCAAAATCGACGCTTTTTCCGTCAAAGTGGTGGTTATGTCCATCCAAAAACAAGACTGGAAGTCTTTGGTTAATCGTTGAGAAAAAACATGTTTTTCAAAGTCAGCTCTTTTTTCTTCTGAAAACAACTGGAAGTCCAAGTATCTAGACCCTCCAAGTACCCTCAAAAATGGTGTTTTTCCCTCAATATTGTTTGAGTGATCTTAAGCGCATGCCATTGACAGCCGCAGGAGCTGAGAACGCCCCTGGGAGTGTCTTTTGCCAGGTGGGAACATCTGGAGTTTTCGAGTTGTCATTGGAAATTCGTGGGATATCCTGCAGATGTCATCGAATTTCCAGTAAAACACAAGAAATTTTTCGGGGCTTGGGAGGAATTTTTCTAGTGGATGTTCTGGATTTTCGGCTTGAAATGGTCCTATAGATATTCCTACTGGAAATCCGCAAAACCATAGTTTGTAGGTGCCTTCGAAATCGATATATCTCGGGTGGGAGCTTCCATGTTTTAGGCTTGGGGTTTACGAATCAGAATCTTGTAGATACTATTGGTTTACTGAGTTTACTGTAAAAGTAACAGGTTGGAGCGCATCTGCCAGGACAGGTACACATGGAAATAGATTTCACTCTTAACATGAGAACCGCAGTTTGGCTAAGTGTCTTTTGAAACATGTTGAAGATCACCTGTGCTTAAATCCTCGACCTGTTTCATTATTATGTTCCTGGGCGTTCTTATGGATCATATTCCAGGAGCATATTAGGAATTCCTTTTGTGTTGGGATGATCCAGGAATGTAATGAAGGGTTCATGATTAGGCATAAGCGACTTGCAATAGTGGTTGTAGATTTGTAATTCGGCGTGGAAGTCAATGGGATTGGTTTAAGAGAACATTTGAAGAAAGACCTCCATATTTCAGGGGAAGATCCATGGTTTCCTTTAGAATCCACTGTGTCATTTCAAAAAAAATACCCCTTGGTGTGTCTCTGTGTGTGTTATTGATAATGTTTTGTTGATCACTAGTTGGAAAACATGCTCATAGCGGAAAGAAGTGTTATTTTAAATGCAGTAATTCAATTTTCATAGACATATACAGAAGATATAAAGGACATATCCACTGATCTTTGCATCAACATTCCCTATAATGTTGTTCGTACCCACTATATGGTCTTATTTTCCTTTTTCGTGTTTCCAGACTCCCCTCCTTTTCTTCGTCTCTTTCGAAACGACACAAGGTGCATTAAGCCTGGCGTGGACACAGCGGGGCACAGCTTCTTCAAAATGCTGGGGGCATCTGCTGGAGATGAACATTGTGTGGCGGCCCAGTGGGGATTTGGAGTTTTCTCTGAGAATTTTTGGGGAAACACCACCATCTTTCATTGTTTATCGTCAACACACCCCAAAATTTCGAGGGTTTCTGAGTCTATTATCATCTTCTCCCATCATCTTCTCCCTTAAATGGGTATTTGTGGTGTTCCAAACTGTCACACAAAGCCATATCAACCATATTCTGGTGATCAATGGCAGGGAATTTCACCATAAATGAGCAGTTAAATGGAACGATAATCTACAAATGGGAGATGTGAAAAATTCCCATGTTTGATTGCCAGAGGGTAGCTTAGAAAAACCAGGGGATTGCTAGCAAGCGGATTTACCAATGATGGATGGTTGATCAGTTGATCCATCATCAGTTTTTTTTTCCCATTTACATCATCAATTAACCAATGGGATATTAAGGGATATTAATGGTTAATGATGGTTAATAGTGGTTAATAATGGTTAATGAGATAACTGGTTGGTGGTTTGGAACATGACTGGATTATTTTCCATTTCATGTATGGGATATATAATCCTTCCCATTGACGAACTCATATTTTTCAGAGGGGTTAAAATCACCAACCAGATAAACATTCATAAACGCCATGATTTTCACCTTTTCCCCTGGGATGTTCCCCAAAAAACCGCGGAATGTCCCAGGCTATGACCTTTTTGGGCGCCTCTTTGAACCCATCATTGCAAGGCGGGGGATGGGTTTTTGAAAGATCCCGTTTTTTTGGGAAATACGAGTACCGGGATAATATGAATGAACTAGTATTGGGGATATATTAATATATAGGGAGGGCATAATTGTTTATAATTATCCCATATTATACCTATTAATTTTGGGATATTTTAGATGGGGAGATTTTTTTTTGACAAACTAGTATTCTTCCAAACTCATATTTATGCTGGCTGGTGGTTTGGAACATGAATTTTATGTTCCCATATTATCCCCAATAGTTGGGATGATGATCCAATCTGACTCATATTTTTCAGAGGGGTAGGGCTCAACCACCAACCAGTATGTCAGGGTTTATTTAAATTGGGAGGATGGTATGTTGAATATGTTGAATGCTTGAGGCTTGGGTTGCGGTGACCCCATTTCGACCAAGGGGGATGAGCTAGCTGGGAAATCCACGAAATGAAGGTTTGGATAGGAAAATCTCCTCGAAATAAATGGGCGATTTTCCAGCTAGCCAGATTGATTGCCATAGGGCACCTCAAGTTTGAAACACTTCTCCTGGCCTATTTCTCCCCTTGGCGCCGCAGGCGGCAGCAGCAGCCCCCGAACTTGGCTCTGGCTGGACCGGTGGAAGCTGAGAACGTGGTGAGCGTACAGGTGCGCCACGTGGTCTCCGCGATTTTTTGTGGGGCAAGAAATGCCTTTTTGATGCTGGGGACATAAAAAAATTACCAAGTTTTATCAGGTTTATGCCTTCGGCCCTCCTCCCCCATTAACTGTTCAAAACTGCCGCCCCTTCAGAAACCACAGACCAAAAAAGCAGAATCATATTGATGGGAACTTAGGACATTTTTGGGGGAATACTTAGGGCTTTGGCAGGGGCAAATGTGAACTAGGTGACTGGTATGAGTTGCAAATGGTGGAATCATCAAACCAAAAGGGTCCCAGTCCAATGTTAATTTTATGGGTCGTAGTTAGTGGCGCATTATGGAATATAGGAATTGCTTTCGGCCATGAACATTGGTTGGTTCCAGCATCAGGGATGATGGGTTCTTTGCCTCAAGTCAACTTGCTGGAAATGGCAATGATATGGTATGGTGATGCAAGGTGTTGTTTCGGTATGATGATGCTTAAAAAGTATCAGTCCTTTGTATAGAGCATTGATCCTATCATACCTGCGATACTGAGATATATCGCAATCAACCGGTCCAACCATTGTATGGGTGATTTACCTCCAACAATGCCGATATATAAACCACACTCTTTATACACTGTCCTCCAAACATGGGCTATTGGAAAGGAGGTTTGATGTGTCTCACATGTGCTGGGCCGCTAAAAACCACAGGCTGTCCAGGCCTGGAGGCTCGTGCACTTTTTGTGTGTTTTTTAGGTGCTTTTCTTCCTGCTTTTCTTCTGGTGGTTATGATGTGTCATGATAGTTATTATGGGAGCACGTTCGTGGGAGTTCTGGTCGTACATATGTAAAAAGAAGTCTCAGATGGTGTCCATTCCGTCTTCTGGAGTGAACCCACTCCCTAAGTAGTGGTTGTTGGTAGTTATTAAACCCCAAAGAAACCCAAACCTTGTTGGCGGGTCAGCTTTGAGGGTTGTTGTTCCATTATATTCCATCAGATCCCTCAAAACAATACCATTTTGGTTGGTTAAGATTGTGTTAAATCAACATTTATAGAGTATAAATAGCACTACCAAATTATTTTGACACCATATTGCAATAATATATATATATGAAAATTGGTATTCCATTTTGTTAACCTCAATCATACAGGGTTTGTCTGAAAATAGGGTATCCCTAGATCCATTGAATTAGCCAGAATTTGGGTCAAATCCCCCATGTTCCAACACCAAAAAAAGTAGTGGGGTACTGGATATCCACTGTAAATCATCATGATGATACACTGGCCATTTTAATATAGTATGTTAATGACCATCATGATGATCATGATGATCATGATGATCATGATGATCATGATGATCATGAT
>Ga0126342_10019042_pt1 | contig 11713 bp, 11 predicted proteins | sample Cyp1metagenome_FD_92528 | JGI IMG/M metagenome (GOLD analysis project Ga0126342, IMG submission 92528) | Coral microbial communities from Lord Howe Island, Old Settlement Bay, Australia - Cyphastrea 1 metagenome | ecosystem: Host-associated > Invertebrates > Cnidaria > Coral ... | reverse complement strand
TATATGTATTATATATGTATTATATATGTATTATATATGTATTATATATGTATTATATATGTATTATATATGTATTATATATGTATTATATGTATATATTATAATGTATTATAATGTATTATATGTATTATATGTATTATATGTATTATATGTATTATATGTATTATATGTATTATATGTATTATATGTATTATATGTATTATATGTATTGTATGTATTATATGTATTATATGTATGTATTATATGAATGTAAATATATATATATATGGTAGAATAAGATCAATCCTTTCTCACTTGATCCTCCAAGTTCGCCTTAGTTTAATCGATTCGCAATTTGGGCCTTGATCTGCAACAAAACCGATATTCTCTCACAATCGCACATCAGAATTGAACATCTTAATGGTTAACCTGCCATTCGCTGTTTCTACCAGTTTTGACTAGTCTTACCAAGACCATTGGAATATTTGGAATCATTTCAGGCGATTTTTCTATATATATATATATCCCCCAAAAGAAAAACAAAACCATCTTTACTATATTATATTTTCGTGTAATTTGTTGTTTCAACCCATCCCGGAATCCATTCCAGCATTGATCCAAACCACCAAAAGGTTCCGCGCCGTTGCAGAGATAGCTGCGTTGGCCATGGCTTGCGCAGGGCTCACTGGCTTGGACCTCAGTTTTGATCAACAAAAAAGGGATGGTTTACAGTGTACACAAAAATGATGCGGAAGATGGTTGCCTCAGAACAGCAAGAATTTTTCAGTGGAACAAGGATGAGAAGCGAGTTTTTGTCCAAACTGAATGTTCGAACATGGCTGCACCAACCAAAGTTACGCTTTATATAAGATGGTTTTGGAGGTCATTGACACGAACGGGACGCCACCAGGATTTCAACCAGTTCGTGGTACATGGTTCAATTTGATCACTGCAGCCCAAACAGCCCAAGCAGTCAGTAAAAAGTGTCTCTAAATATTTTCTCAATATGGTTTCTCATCTCATCTTGGCTCAGCAGCCCCAAACTTACTGGTGCTTAGTGAATATAGTCAATGGATGTCAATGGGGGAATGACCCATAAATATCCATAAATCACATGATAACTGTATAAAACTGTATATAAGTATTGAATAGTATTAAGAATCATCCCATTCCCCCATTCCCTACTAGGCACCAGAAAGCCAAAAGAGAACCCAGGCTCCCCCACCAGGCATCCTGCAGGGGCGTATTGGAACCCCCTCTTGCAGCCATCAAAATCCGATGGCAAATTAGCGTCAGGTGTCATGTTCAACAATAATAATTGTCATGTTGGGGTATGCAACTTCTGCTGGGGAATCGTGATTTATTGAAATGTATCTATAATACAAGCAGAAATGAAATGAGTTTAGGGACATTACGACGTTTTATTGTGATGAGTGCCCCACATTGTGCCAATGATGAACTACAAAATCAATTCTTCGCCTGTGTTTTGCTCCCCACTCCCAACAACTCGACGTTGGTTGGCGGCACCCAACGGGCTCGCCTTAGGCGCCACCGGCGTTGAACTGCGCTGCAAAGGCATGGTTTGGGGCACTTGCCTGGGCCAAGGCATGCTGCTATGGCAACCCCCAGACAGATAGAGAAAGTAATGTACTACTAGTTATTTTAATAGGAGTCCACCTTTTCTATCTTTTTGGGATTGCAAAAAAAAATCGCACTTCGCTTTGCGCGCCAGGTTGGGGCTTCCATCCCTCCATCCCCGTTGCCGCCAAAGGAACGCTTGCGGTTGCACCATCAGCACTTGACCGCGCGGTTGGCGCGCCGCCAGCGCGCCAGGGCTGTTGGTCATGCTATGCCTTGGTGATGGCACGAACCTCGGCAAAAAAAGCACCGGAAGATGGGGAAGGAGAGGTTGTTCGCGTGGTTACTATATGGTAAATGGGCTATGGCCTGAGTGGCCTTTTCAGGGTCCTAACTTGGAGGTATCTACAAGACATAAGGTCGAGTCTATGTAAGGGCTATGTAAGGGGATATGTATCCCCCAACATGCGGCTTTATATGCTACAGTACCTCCACTTTAGGTACCTGAAATGGCCATTGATCTGGTCAACCACCCCATAATGGGATTCCTTTCAATGGGCATGTAAATCCATGTAAATCCTATTGCTGGATTCGTACCATCCCCAATATGGTTTTACAATCCGTTGTTATCCATCTTTTGACCATGGTGCATGTGCTCCATGTGTGGTATACTTATCCCGATCACTGGGGCACCATGGAGCTTATGATGAATGGATCCTGAAGACATTTCATGTGAGGGGGGCTCTGTATTCCGTAGTTGTCGCCCATAGAAAATGATTATATAGAAGACTGGGCAACCGTGGTGCTATCCATGGTAATTAACCACTGCATAAGTATCTCTCTCTCTCTACATATATATATATATCTTCCGACAAGTTGGATCATTTTGGATTGGAGTTGAGCTGCGAAGCTCTCTGAGCCTCTTCTGATCGTAGCTACTTCAGCCAGAAGGCAAATCATCCCATTAACAAACACGCTCCCTCAAATCATGGTTTCGTAGGTGTGTATTGAATGTGTTCAGTTTGGTGTCCCGTATGGGTTTGTCTGAAAATAGGGCTACCCACCATTTTTGATGGTTAAAAAACTAAATCATGTTAAATCATCATTTTAAAAAACTAAATCATCATAAATCATCCATTCCTATGGGCCATGTATAGCAAACATGTAAATAACCATGGTACATTTATTCAATCCAATGCTAATATAGTTACTTAACTGCTAGTAAAACCCCAATAAAGGTGAGATCTTCTGCCAAGGCGCTGTTGTGTTCCGGGCGGAAGCCTCAGAGCATTACCCAGTGGATCTTTGGGGGAACTGCTGTGGGAAAGCCATGGGTTTTCGTGGTTTTTCACCATTGATTAAGTATAAGGAACATCAAACTATGAAAAAAAACAACCACCTTTATAAACACGTTTTTTCACTAACCATTGATTTAGGGAATCCTACTGAAACTCATCTCAAACATCCCTTTTCACTTAAACCAACTCCAGGATTTGTAGGAATGTTTTTTCTGACCTTTCTGGTTTGACCAGCCCCAAACTGTAACTGGACGCATGTGAATCCAGAAAAATTATAGCAAGCACGAACCCAAACAACCTTAATAAACATGGTATTTTCCTGTTTGTTGATGTTTGTTGATGTATATAAGTCTTGGAAGGAAAACAATACACATCAACAAAGAGGAAAAAAACCGGGTGACCTGTTCCCAGTTCAGGCCAAAACGGTCGTGTTATGTCATGTTTTTTTTTTTTAATAGTCGTGGTCATTGTCATGGGGTTTCCATAGTCATGGGGGATCCCCTAATCCCCAATAGCTAGAGGATGCTGGAATGTTCATGGAAAATCCCATCTATAAATGGATGATTCAGGGCTACCCCCTGGCAAACTTTTACATAACTATGGAAAATCACCATTGTTTATGGGTAAATCAACTATTCCTATGGCCATGTCCAATAGTTTTTTGTATGTTTACCAGAGGGCTACCCCTATAAATGGAACCGAAAACCCACCGACTCTCCGCGAAGCCACCGCCATGTCCAGCCACTGGGGGATTGTGACCTGACGGGCTCACAAGCCCCATGGAAATGCATGGTTTCTCACAACGATGGGACAAAAAACCATGGGTTCTCTACTTCAAAAACAAGGCCTGATCTAATGGATCATAGGGATCCACCATGATCCGCAAAAAAAATATAGAACCATTGATTTGGATTCATTTGGGCCTATCTGAACCTTGCATGTCTTTCTTCATTTTGAGTATTGACTTCTGCCCGTACCATTGCCTTTGACAAATCGCTGCCGGCTGGGGCCTCAGCAACAAGGATGGCCAACTTCAACTTGAATTATCACATCGTCAGGAGCATCAAATGCCAATGGGATAGTCATGATAATAGCAATCAAACTCATAAATTCATGGCATTCCATTGTCAAACAATGATCACACTGATAGCAATCAAAGCGAAACAAAAACAAGAACAAGAACAAGAACAACAACAACAACAACATTGATACTCAAATTGTAATAATCAGGATGCTTCAAACATGTTGCAACGTTCAGAAATAACATAACTTTACATGGCATGGCATGACACCATCATCATCATCATCATCATCATCATCACCACATATTATATATATATATATCACAATACCCTCCGGTCAACTGACAGGTTGCTATGGAATTCGATGGCCCATTTTGTTGGATAATTTTACCCCTTTTGTTTATAGTGATTTGTCCATAGATATTATGTTATTATGTTAATTTCCCAGGGGACACCTCAAAAAGGTCATAAAAGGTCTATAACGGAACACCATTTCAGACCCTAGCGCTTTTGGGGGGCACCCCCATTCAAGACCCGCATGTTATATCGTCACCGGAGGTTAGATCATCAGCACCGAAACTGAGCCGATAACGGCGGAGTCGGAAGCACTTTGGCCAGAATCTGTCGCTGGAAACCGCTTCAAAATACTGGGGGTTCCAAATGGTTCATCGATAAATGGGCCATTTTTTAAGGGATGTACCACCAAAAATAGGGTAACTATCGAAACGGTGCCCCAGTTCGTCTGTAATCAGCGGTTAACTATGGCTTATGGTGGGTAGTCCATAGTTTAGGTAGGTGTCTAAACCAACTTGTCACTGGGCGACCTTCTGGGAAAACATAGAAAGGAGCCAGTGCAGTGCCATTTGTTCCATCATTTCCAATCACCTACCGAGTCTTGCAATGGTGGGGGGTGCCCCTCTATGAACCAGCGGGAAAAGGACATCGATGACATTGATGACCTCCTTTTTTGGGCACTGCAATTCAAGCTGGAAGATATTTCATTGAAGTTGATCCAGTGACGCTATATAAGGCGGAACTTGAAACATCCACAAGTGGAGCAGCTTCCAACATGATGAATTGGGTCTATTATTGCTTGATTGGTTTGTGTTGTGAGTTGTCCGTAGCAAGAAATAGTAATATAATTCCATACAAGTCCAAATAGGCAGCCATCATTTTTTTGGGTACTGCTTCGCCACTGCTTATTTCTCTCCTGCTGAATCATGTGCTGGCCTTGCCAGAGAGTGAGTATACTTCCACTTGGTGCCAACTTGTGAGGGCTATAACATTGCCAATCTTAGATACCCTGCCAAACAAAATTAAATTCTTTGCTGGTTAGTAGATATTCCCATTGATACCCATCTAAGATTGACCTAGTAACCATGATTGCCCCAATCATGACCCCAGATGCACCCCTCAGTAGTTGTCACAGTTGAGCCCCCGCACTTCCCGGTTGTCACCTATCGCCATCGCTTCGGAACTGTCACACTTCCCAACTAATTGATCACGCTCTGGTTGGTGGTTTTAACCATGTTGAAAAATATGAAAGTCAATGGGAAGGATGACATCCCATATATTATGGAAAATAAAAAAAATGTTCCAAACCACCAACCAGCACTTGATGATGGGTGGGTGACATGATGATGTGCTTGAAATGATGAGACATGAACATGATGACAAAACTGTCCCTGGACATTCGTCCGTATCTCGGAAGTTTTCAAACTGAGCTTCCTTTGATCACATATGCAAAACTATGTTCATGTGCATGCGGACAGAAAGATAGATAAATAGACAGATTAAATTAGTTTAGATTTGGATTTGATATGATTTGATTAAATTAATTTAGATTGGATTGGATTGGAACAGATTAGATTTAGATTAGATTTAGATTCGATTAGCTTAGAGTGGATTAGATTAGATTGGGATGGATTAGATTATATTCTAGAGATTAGACTTAGATATTTAGATTAGATTAGAACATATAGATAGATAAATTCGATAGATGGGAGTCCTTTCTCAATTGGCTCGGCATGAGGGAAATTCTACCGGTGTTGGCCCTATGTGTTGGTGTACAGCCCCATGTGAAAACCATTGTTTCCTGCAGATGTTCCGCTGGCGCCTACTTTGAGATGCGATGTCTCCTCCGCGCGAGACGCGCAAAGGCATCGCCCAATGATATCGGGATTGGTGGCATCACTGAAATTGTAGGATACATTTTATTTATATTCATATGAAATGTTTACATGTGCATTTAAAATAACAAATAACACAATGATAAAACACGTGTAGTGTTTTCTGACAATGATTCATCAAATGATAGAGGGATATAGTAGGGAAAAGTGTACTTATATGTGTTTTCTTAAACATAGCGTGATCTATACATGTATTTTTTTTAAATATAATGACATTGCTAAAGAGCATTAAAAACCCTTAAAAATTACTGTAAGACAGACATATCAGAAACGGATAGATATTGTCAGCTACCAGCAGCTACCTTCCAACACTCGCAGCTCCACTAAAAGTTTAAGTCCCCCTCAAGGGGTTCACCATGGTAAATAAGCAACTGACCAGAGAGGCGTTCTTTTTAAACGAAATCCACCAACATAATCCAACATACATATATGTATATACACAGCAGACACAGCAGACACAGCAGACACAGCAGACATAGCAGAACATGAAAAGTCAATTAAAAGGTCATGATTTCTGCAATCTACCCTAGGGAAAACAATGGTACCCTCTGGTAACTAACAGTTTGCTATGGAAAGATCCACCATTTTTAATGCGTAAATCCACTAAAAATGGCCATTTTCAATAGCTGTGGTAGTTTACCAGAGGGTAAACCTACAGAAAGATGTGAAAAACCCATGGGTTTCCCATGACGACCTGAACGATGGCTGGCTGAGTGCTTGCTAGATCGAGGCCTGAGAGCGAAACCGATGCAACAAGACGTGCCGGCGTTTTTCATTGTCCAAATGCCCAGGACGGAAGGACCGAGATTTTAGAAAAACAGGGCAAAATCTACCCTCTGGTTATTTAACAGTTCGCCATGGAAAATGACCCATAGAAATAGATGGTGGTTATGACTAACATAGCCATGGTATAGATGACCCATTTATAGATGGTTTACCTATTAAAAATTGTGATTTTCCATGGCTATGTTAGTCATAACCAGAGGGTATTTTTCGTAATGACCTCCATAAAATGGATAAGACTGATATGACATCCGACAACCATTGGGACTTAGCCAACAATTAGGGATCCTTGAATTTATGTTTCGAGCATGTTGAAATCATCCAAGGTTTCATTCAAACCACGGTTCCAAACATATCGTATACAAATATGAACATATATTATTATAATATATTATGTTATATTATATTAGATTATATTATATCATATTATGTTACATTATATTATGTTATATTAAATTATATTATATTACATTAAGTGATAATATATTATATTATATCTTATTATATTATATGATATTATTCAAATTAGTTTACATTATATTAGAATATATCAAATAAAATTATATTATATTATTACATATTAAACTATCTTATCTTATATTAATTATATTATATATGTTGTCATATGTATATATATATGCCTACATGTTTCTACATATTGACTCAATTTATTGCATTGAATATTATTTAATGACCTTCTACTCTTCTTAGGTCCCTAAATACCCCTGAAATTCATCGAAGGTGTGCATCTTCGCTGAGCTCTCTGGCTTTGTGAAACCGACTCCGCCACCTTGCTGCTGGCTGCGGGGGATGCTTGGGGGACCACCCGATCACCCCCATTAAGTGGCTTGGTTCACCTCAGTTTCCCGCCTTTCCTAACAGGTGACCCTCCAAAAAATACGGCCTTGACATGTGAAACACTTCGGAATCAGCATGACCATCATCAATAGGGGCTTCACATGATTGGAGCCTCAGTTTATGTTACTGTACCAGTACCAGGCTACTGTGGATGGTTGCGAAATCCTGCACCACCAAAAGGATGGTTGAAACCCTTGAAATAATAGGTTAAACATGGATAAACCAACTATCAACTGGTGCAGGATTTCTTCCATCCACAGTATTCTGGGTCAATTATAATATTTCATTAACCTGAATTGTTGGGCCATTTGGGGATGATTTCCCTTATTAACCATGATTCCAGGGTTCGGGAGAACAGTGAAGTCGTTATAATTTACCCAGATATTTTGATGGTTTCTAGTAGTTTCTACCAACTCATGGAGATGTAATGTTAGTAAAGCAATAATAGGCCACCCATAGTATCATACTATACCCTCACTTTTTGCGATGGGAAGGTGCCCCCTGAAGCCTGGCCAAGCCGCCCCGGCCTGACTGCGCTTCCGCAAGTCATTTTCCAGTTCCGCCAGCTGCTGGTGGAGAACCTTGGCCACGGTTTCTTTGCAAGTTTCGATGCAGGGGTGGGAAACCATAGAAATATCATGAAATATCTAGAAATCATATACATATATATATTATATATATATATATACATGTTTCTAACACGAACCTCAATGTGCAAATGATTGAAGGTTTATTTTTTGAAACATATCGAACGTAGTCATTTTTTCAACCCGTTTTTTTCGGGGATCAAACAGCTGCGGGGTAATCGTTCCAACCAAGCCACAGCCTGGAAAAAGTAACGATAACAAGCCTTGAAGCAATAGGTTTTATTCTTGAGTCCGCCACTCAACCCCTCTGAAATTCTAGCAGGGAACCCCCAAAAGAGGGTGTGCAAGATGAATTTCCGGATCTGGAAATGGCAATGTTGGAGGTCCGTGTCAGTTTTGGCAGGAGGTACCGGGTTCATCACTCGATAAGAACTCACCAGGTGTTTCTAAATCCCAGCTTGGCAATGTGGGCTTGTTGGTGGTGGATCAGTCTCTGCACCTTGCCTTCTCGAAGAGTTCAGCTAAGTTAAAGGTGAGTAGTATGTGTGTGTTTTTTTTGGGGGGGTGGACGGCTGAAATTTTGATCCCTACCTATAGATTTCAGCTATGGATAGACATCTACAGAAGCAGGCTTGACACATCAACTCCGACATGTGAGCCGATGCAGCAAGGCAGCAAAGCTAAACATCCGCCATGAAAAAAACAAGGGTTTCACGAATGTGTTTTGCTCTATAGCGTCAGGCTCCGGGTTGAAACAGGCTCCTTGGGAATCGCACATGAACCAGCTATATATAGATTGTAGCCACTGCCTTTTCAAGGTGGCGAAACATATGGCGATCCTGAGCTACTTGCTCTCTTTGGCCAAAGCCCGCCACAGGGGAAATCCTTCAAATGCCTGTTCATACATTATAAATATATACGTGATATGTATATTGTACAAGTACATGGTTGTTTTTTTACACTTATATAACAATTGACGTATCTATGAATGCACGTCGATTTGTGAAAGTGTGGATGATCCGGCTTGTGATTATCTTCCCCAAACAACATACGGACAACGCTAAGAGCCTGCAAAATTTGGGAGGGTTTTGGCCATGCCCCCCTGCCCACAGGGTACTGTTGGAACAGTGGGGTCACAGAGTAGCTGAGCTTCTTGCACTATATAATTTTGTTCTGTCAATGTTGGCTTTTGACAAACTCGCACGTGGTGATGATGCTGGAGCTTTATTGAAACACAGTAAAGTCAGCAATTCGTGTGACCTTCTCTTCACTCTTGGAAGGGAAGTCCACAAGTTGCAGATCTGAACTTATCCCATATGAATTCACCTGGCTCAACTTCCAACATCCTACCGGTCATTCTCATCTCTTCATCCAAGCATTCTCCGTGGAACAAGGAATAGAACTGCATGGCATACTCTGGCCGTGTGAAATTCACGATGCCATAGCCCATGTTGTAGCCGCACTCTTGGTTGGATGGGATGTAGAGGAGGTCGAACTGACCCTGGAAACCACGATCAACCATCTGAAACAACAACATTTTGTCTGGTGGTTTAAAGTTTGAACCCTCCAAAAAAAATGAGTCACTGAGGCTTGGAGCTCGTCATCCCAAACATCTCCCCTCGGTGCAGTAAGATGGTAGTCCCTTCACCTTCAGCGTCACCAAGGTTCCCGCCCATCCGTGACATCCTGACTCTGCAGGGCCAGGGCGCTGGCATAACGCAGATATTGCAGCAGTGACTCTTGTTGTAAGTCCTTGAGCTCCCGCAGTCTTTCCTGCATTGCCACCAGGTCTCCCGAAGGTGCCACCTCTGGGGGCGTTGAGCCACTTACGGCCGTGCACGTTGAGGACGCGGCCCTGCGGAAGTTGGGGATGGGCACCTGCGAAGCTGCTGGAGCTTGGATCGCTGGATCGCTTGGATGTTGAGCATAGAAACAGCTGTCAAGCTAAGACTAGCTTTGGCAGCTTGAAGCCAAACAAGTGGCTAACAACAGAAGAGAATAGATGAAGATGGCACTATCAAGCCCCCTGAGCCCTTTGTTTGGGCACAGCCAGTATGAAACGTGCGACTATCCCACTCTTTTCCTTCTTTCCATTAGAGACCATTCCAAACGGTAGAGAATATCGAGCACAGTTTCGCGACTGAGTTCCATGCGACCCTAAAAACCATCCATCTACAAAATCCTAAACGTTTCCCCTACCAAGAGGTCGAAGATGGTCAAAGCATAAGGCACAACCATTCATGATATCTTTAATGCAGCATCAGTTGACATGGCAACACCAGTTCTCATAGGGCGCAGGCGCTGAGTGCTGTGTCCAACGTCCCCGTCGACTTGGCATCTGCAGCATTGCGGGATAGCCGGGGTACAGGACGAAAGATGCAGGGGACCACACCTTTACTCATCCATTATTTAGCTGTAGTTATATATGAGCCAGTTACTTACCACTTAGCAAATCCCAGGTCCCACCCATCTAGCCTGGGTTTTTTCTGTGCCTGTTTCCATCCACTTTTTTTTTGGGGGGGTGAGATTTCGAACCTCTTGGCAACTAGACCATACTAGACCCCCCTCGAAAATATCATGGTATTTCAAGAGGTGACAGGGCGCGCCCAGCCTTTCTTTGTTGCAATTGGCGCCTCAAAGCCGATCCGACAATCCGACATGGATTGATCATGGACCGATGGACAAATTGCAATATCGTCCCCCAAAAAAAGATCCAACAAATTGAAAAGTAGTTCACCACTATATGTGCTGAAACTTGCAGCATTGCCATTGTGTTTCAATATTCTCGAAAACCTTGCTTTCGGGAACCTTAGACGCACACACACGTGGCAGATGTGTCACACTTCATTTGAGTGCCCTGCCAATCCGTCAACCAAAACATGTTGAAACCAAATGCAAGAATGTTCACAATAATGTGGCAAAGCCAATAAAAAACCATCCCCCCAGTCATCACCATAGATGGGTTGTATTAATGGTTGTATATGTTGTAAACCATCCCCAAATGGTACCCTCTGGTAATTTAACATAGCTATGGGAAATCACCATGTTTAATGAGTTTAATGGGAAAATTCACTATAATTTTTTTGTTGGCTTTAGCTCATCCAGCTGACTGAGCCGAAGACATCGAACTCCAACTCGAGCTCGCCTAACAAATCTGTCAGCGCCTGCCCGATGCCACGGGATGCCACGGGATGCCACGGGATGCCATGGTATACCTACCCCTCTGAAAAATATGAGTTCGTCACTTGGGGTTATTATTCATATATAATTATATATATATATATATCAATATACTCGGTATTCCTTTGGGGGGGATTGAAAAATATTAAAAGAAAATGTGAAAAAAAGGTGCCACAGCTACAGAGAAAAGAAAGAAGATTATACTATAGATTATAAAAACAAGATTATTAATAATACAC
>Ga0126342_10019041_pt1 | contig 11715 bp, 7 predicted proteins | sample Cyp1metagenome_FD_92528 | JGI IMG/M metagenome (GOLD analysis project Ga0126342, IMG submission 92528) | Coral microbial communities from Lord Howe Island, Old Settlement Bay, Australia - Cyphastrea 1 metagenome | ecosystem: Host-associated > Invertebrates > Cnidaria > Coral ... | reverse complement strand
AGGACGAGGAGGAGGAGGAGGCAGGAGGAGGCGGAGGAGGAGGAGAAGGAGGAGGAGAAGGAGGAGGAGGACGAGGAGGCAACTGACATAAAATCTAACAACCCTCACCTGGCAGGTGGGGAACAAAAAAGTGATGTTCATGGGATTTTGCGCGATGTCCCCTAGTTCATTGCAGACTCCATGAGTTATCATGAGTTGTTTGGGTGTTGCTATCGTTGGGGGACGTCCCCCATTCTGATCCCTGCAAGTCAAGCCAGGTTCTTGGGGTGGATTTGCCTTTACCTGGCCTAGTAAACATACAGAAAACTATGGAAAATCACCATGGTTGATGGGAAAATCCACTATCAATGGCAATTTTCAATAGCTATGTTAAATTACCAGAGGGTATTATTTATATTCTGATACATTCTTCAAATGGAGATAGTTTTTGAATGTCTTTGAGTGAAGATCTCAATGCTGCCTCAAAGGTGTTTTTCCTGTACATGGGCAGCAACGGATTCTTTTTAGAATCATGGGCAGCGACGCTCCTTTCTTTTCAGCCACATCCTGAGCCACTCAGATCGAGACCATCGAAATGACAGGTGTCGCTTCATACAGTGGGAGAGCACGCCCATGCAGGCAAGATGGTTCTGTCAGACGCTCAAGACAGAACTGCAGCTGAAAACGCGACCCGTGCAACAACATGTCAATAGAAAGTGGTGACATCTGCCAAGAATCATAGAATTGGATGATGGGAAATTTTAGAGGAAACCCCTGTATTTGATGGTAAAAACCATGGTTTCCTGTCATTTGCCCCTTAAACCAATCCATTGAAAGAAGGATGTTTTCGTGACACCGACTTATATACTGCTGAGGCTGGTGAGTTTCTTCCTCTTGGGCAGCATGGCAGGTCCCTCAGGCGAAATCCATGCACTCAGCCGAATGGTTTGAGAATGGATTCATCTTTGATCATGAAGTTTCATGTTTTGCGGTTTTTGTAGTAAGAGTTTTGTTGGCATATTCCACCAACATAGAACTTGTATGAACTTCTTTGAGGGGGTGTCTACCCTGTTCGTTTTGTTGCAATTGATGATTTTGACCCAGCCTAGCAGGGTCATTCCCAATGTAATTACATATGGGGGTTTTCATAAATGGGGGTACTCCAAAATGGATGGTTTATAAGGGAAAATCCTATCAAGATGGATGATTTAGGGCTACCCCTATTTCAGGAAACCTCCAAATGTTTTTTGAAAACAAGATATGGATAGATGGCATATTTGTCCCAAGAAGTTTGCATCCCCATGTGTCGGCCCTCCACGCTCCCAAGATCTCCGGTTGTATCATCAAGCGGACCGCCGCCGGGCTGCTCAGCGGCCGGGCTCGGCGAAGGTTCGCGCCAAGGGCCTGGTTGCTTAGATATGTTTAGATTGATATCATGTAATAGAATATTATGTATATATAATTATATATATACACTTGTTGGTGGTTTGGAACATGTTTTTTTCCCCAATAGTTGGGATGATGATCCAATCTGACTAATCTTTTTCAGAGGGGTTGAAACCACCAATTAGTGTATGTATGTATGTAATGTAATGCAATGCAATGCAATGTAATGTAATGTAATGTAATGTATGTATGTATGTATGTATTAATGTAATGTAATGTAATGTTATGTTATGTTATGTTATGTATGTATATATAATGTTATATGATATTGTATGATAGAATAGTATATTGTGTTGTATTATAGCATATGAATGCATTTGATATATGTGTATTGTTGTATTAGAGTGTAGTTTATTGCATTTTGAATTATACTATACTATATTACATTGCATTACCTTTTCTTAATAGCATACATAGATACAACGCTACTGGAAATGATCATAATCCATCAGAAATCCCAAAAATGACTTTCACCATCAAGCTCTCGTCCAACTTTTCAAACCTCAGGTGAAGATGGCCTACATGGGCTATGGGGTGGCGATGACGGCTTCAGCTTTGCTTCTAATCAGCTCTCTACTGGTCTTCAAGGCATCTGAAGACGCAGCCGTCTACATCCTCTGTGTGGCTGGGAGCTCAGTTGATGATATGATAAGCCCCCCCTGACCATCTCTTTTTTTTTTCACAGTTTTGCTATGGTATGGCCCATTGATAGATGATTTACGATGGTTTACCATGGTCAAAAACCTATTAAAAATGATGTTTTTTCATAGCTACGTTAAATTACCAGAGGGTGACGTTGCTTGGACGCGCTGGTCATGGCAGAAATTGCGTGACAGATGGGAGTTGATGTAAGATATGTAAGGGCCCCAAGCTACATTGGTAGTACTTGTATTGTTGGGTGTTCTACGACAACCACTTTCAATCACTTCTGGGGTTGGATACAAATCCCATTTGCTGAAAGAGCCCAGTAGTTGAGAAATTCTTTGGTCCATCTCGTTGACAGTCAGTAATTTAACGTAGCTATGGAACAACAACAACATGTTTTTAACAGGTAAATCATGGTAAATCATCATAAATATTCATGTTTATCATCTATTTCAGTGGGCCATCAGTTCGCAGTTCGTGTTCAATGACCATGTCTCGATCCATTAGTTCGCGATCCCCACAGGATGGTACCCCCAGTTATAAGTTGGTCAATAACCCCCATTAACCATAGTTATATCTACCATAAACCATAGAATTCAGCCACTTATGTCTCAATAATGGCGATGATAATGGTGATTATAATGATATTATAATGATATTATATATAGTTTTATCTACCATAAACCATAGTTGAGCCAATTATATCTCAACTTAGCTATCTTGGGGGCCCCATCCTGCAGATATCTTCAAATTCGGTCTATTGGATGACTGTGAGGCCTGTGGCTTGCAGAATGGCATCATGTCCTCCTACACGGGTTCGGTCATCCGGACCACACACATGACGGGCATCGTGACCGATGTGGGACTCATTACTGGGAGGCCGGACGTGGCGAGGGATGGGTCGTCGGAAAGGTGTGTTCTTTTTAATGGTAATAAGATCGAAGAAAATTCAAAAAAAAAACTATATATAATTAAACCATATTAAACCTTTGGTCAATTGCCAGCCTTTCTATGGACTGTTTTGCAAACGTTCGGGGGTAGCTGGCTGGCGTTTTTATATCGTTTCCGCTCAGAAAGAGTTTTGACGGTTTTGACATGGTGGATCTGCCAGGCACTTGGTGTCCTGCTTCAAACGAAAATGTTGTCACAAGATTCCATTTGCAGATGAAGAGCCAGGAGAGACCAGGACCGGAGGGGACCGGACACATGGCAGCCATGGCATGGTGAAAATTGTTGGAAATTGGTGGGTGGGTTTGGGGAGGAATGGAAGGCTTAGCTCGAATCTTAGCTCCTCTTTGTGGAAGGTCAAATCAGAGGTTTGGACATGTTTGGACACTATTTCAGCATTATTGTTGGGATGAAACTTTATTAATGTCGGGACATCCCAACCACGCCCCACAGCAGAGGAAGCTGATTCTGCTCCTGCTGCTTCTCCTGAGTTTCCTGCTAGGAGCTGCGGAATGGCCAGGTTGCTTTGGTTTTGATGGGCTAAAAACATTGCCAAGTGCCAAGATGTTTTTCTTAAAAACTGAGTTGCTGTTTCAATAACAGCGCACTCAACTGAGGGCTTAAAAAAAAAACTTTAGTTTTGAAAATAGTTATTGAATGTTATTCAGATGGTGTTTACTATTTGTCTTCATTATTGTATATATTATTAGTGTTCTTTCATTTTAAACGATGCGTCGATATGTGGCTTGAAGATGGAGGTCTGAGGTTTCTGCTTAAGGGTCATCCAGTCATCCACATCATGTTCGCTATGAGGCTCAAAATCAATGGGATGATTTACGATGAATTCATCATGTTTCGCTAAGCATGGCCAAAATTGTCAGAAGTAAGCTTAGTTATGAGTCAATTGTGTTCGATGCTATGAAAAATAGTGTGGATTATCCCGTCCCCTTCATGATTCATAAGTAGTCAATAGTTATGGAAAATACTATTATAGTGTTATTAAGTGGGGGATGGGATTACTCCCTTAATAGTGTATTAATAATACCATTGGTAAAAAATAATACCAGTGGGTTTACTCCCTTTTTTCCTAATAAATACCAGCCCATCCTGCATCGGGACGAAGGAAGGCTTGCCCCAGCCACAGGAGTTGCTGCTGGCAGCGGTCTAGCACGAGCGCTCCATGAGCTTAGCCTGCTGGTGCGGGATCCCCAAAAAACGGGGGGGGGGGGGGGTTTTGTATTGGAAAATCCTATTAAAAAAGGATGATTTAGGGGTACCTCCATTTTAGAAAACCTTCATTTATATACATATATATATACATATATATATACATATATATATATACATATAAGTAAGTAAGTAAGACTTAGTAAGATGTTGAACATCAGCACTTGAATCCTCAGATCCCATGAGATCCCATCGGATCTTCGACCTCAATGGCCTGCCGGGCTGTCATCGAAGGTATGGCAGGTCTGTGAAGATGTATACTCTCTGGTAATTTAACGTAGCTATTGAAAATGGCCATTAATAGTGGATTTTCCCATTAAAAATGGTGATTTTCAATAGCTATGTTAAATTACCAGAGGGTATAACAATATATATTGTAGAGTATCTATAGCTGGTTGGTGGTCTAGAACATGAATTTTATTTTCATAGTTGGGATGATGATCCAATCTGACGAACTCCATCGTCTTTCAGAGGGTTAGGGCGAAAAACCACCAACCAGATATAAATATGGTATACCACATATAAATACCAAAAATTTATTGTCATGCCGTCGAAAGATTGGAGCCATGAAAAGCCTCATATCGTGGTGATTCGGCGATCAATCCATGTGGCACACGGATTCCCAATATGGGATGACTGGATGACCCGATAGATCTCACGAAACTGGACATGGCACTTAAAGGAAGTCACTTCTTGTGACTCCCCAGGATTTGTTTGATGCAAATTGTTCTGGACGAATGAGCGGCTTTGGTACTGTAACTGAAAAACGTCCTAAATTGGCAGTCCCTAGAAAGCAAAGTTTTCAGCCCTCCTTTTGGGATGAGATGATGAGGAAATTCAGAAGAATCCCTTCCCCGTTCATATTAAACACAGCCCCAAAAACCATAGTTTAGTAGTGGATTTACAGATGGTTCAGATCATTTAGACCGCGTTCAGTATGATCGTTAGGGATTACGAACTACTAACTTTTTTCACCACAATGAACCGTTGCTGGTTGGTGGTTTGGAACATGTTTTATTTTTCCATAATATATGGGAATTTCATCATCCCAACTGACGAAGTCATATTGTTCAGAGGGGTAGGTATACCACCAACCAGAGAATATCATAATTAACCATCAATAATTAACCATATAATAACCATTACTATTAACCATTAACAGTATATTAATCATCATGAACCCTCATGAACCACTCTTAACCGTTACCACTCACCGTTGTAAACCATCGCTTACCCTCAATGCCTCGGCAGGTCCCAGCCGCCATTGCGCTGATGGCAGGGACGGGCTACATGCTTTGGACCTATCTCAGGGACGACATCCAGGACGCTGTGGGAGAGACATGATGAGAATATGATGTCTTACGTGCATTTGTTGTATGTGTAAATAATATATGATAATATAGATATATCACATATGTATACATATATGATCATATATGATCATATATGATAATATATGTATATGTGTACAGATGTGTACAGTATATCATATAATTATCGATCGATTCTCATAGCATAGAAATCATCCAGTACACAGGACGGATGTTTTTTTGTTTGTGCAGGACGAGGTGAAGATTCTGCAGTTCCTCCGTCGCGCTTGGAAGCATAAAAAGTAGTGGGAAATCTAGGGAATTTAAGGGATGAAATCGACATATTTTGGGATCATTTCATCATTTGGATGTTGAAGATTTGTGTTGGGGAGAGGATTTTAGTGCGTTTTTGTTTAGCCCAGTTTTTTATTGGGACCAAGCCTACTTATTATCCTACTGAATCCACTGGAGGGAACAGCAGGGTGAAGCACTGTCCATGATTCAAGTGATGAAAAAAAAACCTGGTGAGCCATGGGGATTATGATAGCCCATAGGGGATATCCATCAACCGACTAATAAATACCCGGCCTGGTAAACTAACAGTTTGCGAACTGGAAAATGGCCATTTAGTTCGTTGATTTACCCATGAAAAATTGTGATTTTCCATAGTTATGTGAGTTTACCAAAGGGTAGATGTAAATCGTATAGTGAGATGGGAGTGCGGATATTTTGAATGGCTCAATTAGAAGAAAACATGCAGCAGCATGTCTGAAATCTTGGACAATTCCTGGCTACCCATAATTGAGGCATCCATGACTTGGAGGATGACTGGGGGTACCTCCGTGACTGAGCAAACCTATGGTTATACCCATGTTAACCATGGTTTTTCACTGTTTAACCATATATAGTGAACGCATTATGAACGCCACTATTAAACACAGAAAAAAAACATTCTTAATCACAATTCATGTTTAACCACATATGATGAATATGTTTAATCATTCCATAGTTGTTTAAAGTTAACCATATGATCACCCACAATTGATGAAGATCATTCCATGGATCACCAGTGCCAGGGCCGAGGGAAGGACCTCCCCAAGCTCACCAAAGTCACCAGTTTCGCCCAGCGTGCAGCCCTTGAAGGCGGAAGCGTCATCCTGGATGGGTTTCTTTGAATGGTCTGAAACATCGGGAAATGGTCTGAATTTGAGGGAACATTCTTAACCAGAAACCATGGTTTTTGCCTATGAAATATGGTGGTTTCCTGCAAATTTCCTTCAAACCAATCCATTGAATAAAAAAGTGTGAAACCCACCATGTTGATAACGGCTGAGTATGTCCGAAAACAAGATTGTTTTCTCAACCCTTCGCAGACTGCTCAATGAGACTTGTGTTATCCATTGTTATCAACCTTCTCAGCCTTGTTTTCTGTGTCCAATCTTCTTTTCAGCAGCAAAACGAAAAGCGCAGACCCAGTGAACGAAGGGTCATCCTACAGAGTCGTCAGCCTGAACGTAGCCAGGCGGTTGACGCTGAGGCAACGGACCAGCCGTGGCTGGGACATTGCAATGGCTTTGTTTCTCCATTTATTTGAAGCCTAGGTTTTTTATTGTTTTTTTTTCAGCGGCCTCAAGCAAATGCAAGTGAATGATTGCATATATGGTCCCATAAATCGTGAACCAAATAGAACGTTGAATGATTTTGAAGCTTACCATGGGGTTATCTGTTTGCCTTCTTAAATAGTTCGTCAGCATCAATTTGATATGTATTTTACTTCAGGCGAGCCAATGGCACGGAGGCTCCAACAAGTGGTTTCCAGGAGACTCCAGACATCTCACAGCTCCCCGAAATCCAAGACCTCCATAGTCCATTCTGCTTGCCGTGCCTCCATTTCCGATAGCTAAGTTGGTGAACAGTTCGCTGAATTCTATCATGGATGTTGATTTGATGGATATGCATGGTATAATTATGTATAATTGTAGAGTATCTATAGCTGGTTGGTGGTTTGGAACATGAATTTTATTTTCCCCAATAGTTGAGATGATGATCCAATCTGACGAACTCCATCATTTTTCAGGGGGGTAGGTATACCTCAACCACCAATTAGATAGAGTTAATGGTCTTTATAAACCAACTTAAGGGGAGAGACCTGACTGATCTGACTGGGACATCCCAGACCGGTCGCAATTCACCGTGCACTTTGATTCTCCAATCTTCGTTAAATCAATGAATATTATATAATACATATAATATATATATATATACATATTAGGGGTAGTTTGACATGAATGTTAACCTAGTCAGCTAAAAATATCGATTTATCTATCTATCTATCTATCTATCTATCTATTTATTTATTCTGGCAGGGTATCAAAGGTTGGCCATGATGGGATGTGCAGCTCAGCTATCATCGGACGAGTGCCAAGGTGTTCCCCGGTGGAAAGCCTTGCCCCGACGCTTGGAACGATTCAAGACTCGCAAGGGAAAGGCTTTCCATCGAACGATTCTAAAGTTTCTAACCAGTGAGAAGTCCACGGAACCAACAACTGTGTTTCGAAGCTTCGAAGATGGTGGGCCTGTCAATTAAGACATCCACTGGTGTGAGTGTCCACGATGGTTGGCAAATGGGCATCATCGAATTGCAAAGTTCGGTTGCGGCATGTTGCAACATGTTCAACATGTTGCGGCCATGGTAAGTACCACTTCGAACTTCTAACTTTAGGTCTTTCGGTGAAACACGCACAGCAACCCCAGAGATACAGGAAAGGGATTGCATTGACAACCAGGCCAACGGCAGATGACGTGGACCCTTGATGACAATGTAAGATGCTCGGCACGAGTTTCGTGGACCCAGGAAATCCATGTGGATTTCGCGAGGCTAAGCTAAGCAGGATCTTTTCCGGTCATATAAAGAGAATTTTTGAGGAACTCATGGTCAACATATGCTAATATGGCCAATATGGTCATTCTAAATAGAAAAACACACAGTCCTTCAGCGGAGTGGAGCCATTGTTGATGTGAGATAGTATGGTTAGTATGAAACATGGCCAATGACAATAGAATCAATAGATGTTCATAGATTCTCAATATTTTATTGAGATTCATTTTGATACATGAAACATGCCATCGTAAAATTCAAGGGTTGGAAAGGAAGCATGACCAATGGGTCAGAAACATGTAACACATGCAACACATCTAGCACATGTAACAGATGTAACACATGTGCAAGGGAACACTAGCACATTGAATCTGGGTAAATTACCCTCTGGTTATTTAACATAGCCATGGTATAGATGGTCCATAGAAATAGATGGTTTACCTTTCTTAAAAATGGTGGATCTTTTCATGGCGAACTGTTAGTCATAACCAGATGGTACCCTGCAATCGCTGCAGTTCGTCGCTCCTCCCAAGGTCTGTTGTCTCCAAAAAATCGGTCGATTTCGGTCACGGGTGACCTTTAAGGCATAGCTTTAGTGTCAAGTCAACTAACAGAACTTTGGAAGCTCCACGGGAAAATCACCTTTAAGTATGTTGAATGTTTTTTAATGAATAAATCATTGAACTGAATAATCTAAAACGGCAATTTTCCAGTTCGCAAACTGTTAGTTGACCAGAGGTTTTTTTGTCAAGGCCCGAAAACATTGCGAAGTAATACGTGGCAGCAGCAGCCTGCACCTTGACATCGGCGACATGGAAAGCATCAAGAATGTCCGTAATCGTTTAGTGTGTAAGAACAGAAGTTATCGTAATGTTTTACCCTCTGGTTATTCAACATAGCCATGGAAAATGGCCCATTTATAGATGGTTTACCTATTAAAACTGGTGATTCTCCATGGCTATGTCTTTGTTAAATAACCAGATGGTATATACAATTCATAAATCATTAGAATGACTAGTGTCGATATAGTCGAGACCCGAGACCCCCATTGTTGTTTGACATTCGTGATGTTGCCATGGCATCATTTTTTCGGATGTGTCTTTATTGGGACTCTGTTTGGTTTTGAGTTGAAACTACAAGTGCGAGTTTCAATTGCATGCTGATAAAATGTGTTGGTATAGGCCTTTGGCCACAGCTGATCGAGTTTGTCTTTCCTTGAAGATGGTTCAAATCAAGATTCCTTGATTGTTGAAAGTTGAAACATGTTGAAACCAAAGGTGTTCCTGGAATCAGGGTTTCACTGTTTTTTGTGCGCTTTAAGTGGTGTGTTAAAGCTTTGCTATTTTATTTGAAACCGTTGATGTGTTCAGCAATCTGTCCCCATTCGCCATCGAAAGGCGGGAATTGACCAATGGCCAACTGTTCAAACGTGTTGGGGGCTGCTGCACGGGTATCTTGACACCTAATTCGACCATGGCAGAAACACTGGCGCCATTAGCACGAGGACTTCAATTTGTGCCGTGGCAAGCTCCGCTTCTTGTTCTCACCAATCAACCAGGGAATGATGAGAATTCGAGCAATGAGATTTGGGTATGGATCAATACCTATGAAAATACCCAGCTATTAATGGGATGAACATCCATAAATCCCAGCTATTTTGATGTGAACTACAGGGGTACTATTGGTTTTGACACACTGCCATTTCACAATAGTTCACAGCTGTCCCCGACTTCAGGAGTTCTGATCACGACAGAAATGTAGTACACAGTCCCCGTGAGTGCAGTGGAAGACAGCGATCAAAATCCGCGCCCGACTCTGGCACAGGTAGTATCCTCAAATATGTGATGTCGATGATGTCGTTTCATTGCTGGTGCAAAGTTTACAATACCATCGTCAAACATGGCTAGCTGGAAAATATTCCAATGATAAGTGATCTTAAGTGATCTTAGCATTTTAAAATTTCTCAATCGATTTAACATGGCCCATTTATAGATGTCCCAGGTTCCCAGAGGGTAAACCCGTCAGGGTGGTGGCTGAGTCCTTGAAATCTTGTCCGCGGCCTGGTCGATGAGAAATTGATCGAAGTCAATGGCGAATTGTCCCATTGCCATGGTTGATTACCATGGGATAAAAATGTAAAGGACCATGGGATGTGGGTGGTTTTCCCAGAAATTCATACAATTTTTATTGCTAACCCAAGTGCTCACAGTTTCTTTGTTAATCTGTTAATCATCAGTTCCCTACGAAAATTGCAATTTTTTGGAGTATACCGTATAGCCCGTTCTTCCATGAGCAATGAAATCCAAGACTGCGCTCTACGTGAAACAACCGTATTACCCCATTGCTTTAATCCGAATGGCGGTTCCTCTTCATTGGGGTCATTTTGCTGAGGTGTGGTAACTATGGCCAGCGACACTGGAGTGCCCCAGGCGCTGAGTCATGGGGGTACCCTACATCGTCCAAGTTATTGGACAATGACTTAGTATTCAAACCCATGGTGACTTGGGGATCCCCCATTCAAAGAAACCCCCATCTATATATAATATATATATATATATGACATACATGTCTATATATATATATATACATGATTATATGTTTATTTAGCTCTAATTTATTCTAAGTTATGGCCATTTTAAAAGGACAACTCCGGAAAAATGATCATGAAGCAGTGGATTACATTGGGTATCATATTTTCAGAGCAATCCATGTAGCGAATCTAATGCTGTTGCCTCTGCTAGGTTCCTGAAGTGATTCTCCAAATTTTGCTTTATGACCTTGTTTTCAAGAGCACAGTTGTTCGATCCCGCGAAAAGATATTGCTGGTATTATACTTACCTGAGTCGTTTGAGACCACTTAGAAAATGCTATGATACAACCCTAAAATAAACTAAACGTACCTAAACACTATATGTTGATTGTGTGGTGTCTCTTTACAACTTCGACAGTTTAGAGAATCTGTTTTCATGGCCACCCTCAGACGGAGCTGGCTAGATCGGAGTGTCCATAATCTTGAGGTAAAACCTGCAATGTTCCTATTTCAGAAAGGCACTGGATGATTATCGCTACTGTAAGGGATAATAGATATATTATGATATATTGGGGGTTAGATAACAGATATTATGATAATAGATATATTATGATAATAGATATATTATGATATACCAGTAGTACCGCACAAGGCGGTGGCGGAAGTTTCAAAAATAGGAAACCTATAGGAGAAGTTGGTTGTTGTGAATCAGGGATGGCAGAGCGAAGCCACTGATTGACCGAAAGGTGGTT
>Ga0126342_10019040_pt1 | contig 11715 bp, 12 predicted proteins | sample Cyp1metagenome_FD_92528 | JGI IMG/M metagenome (GOLD analysis project Ga0126342, IMG submission 92528) | Coral microbial communities from Lord Howe Island, Old Settlement Bay, Australia - Cyphastrea 1 metagenome | ecosystem: Host-associated > Invertebrates > Cnidaria > Coral ... | reverse complement strand
TATGTATGTATGTATGTATGTATGTATGTATATATGATATATGTCAAGAGGATATGGACTTGACGAAACAAGGTGGTAAGGCTGACAGGCATTAATCAAGTGAACTTTGTTTTCGTCCGGGAGTACTTGTTTCTGAGTGAAGTGGTCTGGTTGAGCCATTCAAAGACGCAGACAGGAAAACAAAGAACGAAGACACGGATGCGCTCGAGCACATCAACATACACACAGACACAGGCACTCCATGAATATTCAAGTACCCCTTCTCTGCACATTTGCAGATGCATCCTTGGACGCATAGCTTTGGAAGCAGTACTCAGTACTCGTATCATGTGAAGACACTTGCACAAGGATATGGAGGAATTGGAAAGTCACAAGGGTTGGCAGTTGGCATTTTCTACGTGATTCTTGCACATTGCTGAGGTGAGCATCATGCAACAACACGTTGGGAACTTGGATGAACCCCTTTTGTATGCGTGATTCCTTGATGTACACAAGGAGGATGAGATACTCCTTGCATTCTCCCACATGTTCCATGAGTCCAGTGGCTAAAGCAGCTCAATGTCATCACAAATTCTGATAGAACTGACTTCGTCACTTCGTCTTCGTCTATCGCGAGTCCGAGGCGACAAAGGGCTGGCGCCGTGTTTTCCGTTTCTTGGTGACACGTAGATTGGCTTTTGTCAAACCGCTTCAGCACTGGCTTCTTCACCCAGGGCTGACGATATTGGTGTCGTATGGTGTCGTGGGTTGCACCCATGTTTATAACCTTTGGGCCCGCGTTCGTTGTCTAGCGATGATGTGAATGATGTGAACAGTTTGGTTGATTCAAGAGGAGAAAATGATATAAGATGATATAACTGATATATCTATAGAGCTATACAATAATCTATACTATACTATAGATGGACGTAGGATGATGTAGGTATGCTATGGATTTCTATGGTATTCATTGGTATTCTGGTATTACTTCGATGGATTCTTCCATTTCGATTTTGTTCGAGGCCTTCGGTTCAGATCGTGGTGACCCAAGGTCTGGGATGCTGCCGTCGTGCTGAGAGTACCTTGTGGCGCTTTAGATGGAACCTCCGAGACTGATCCGCTGAGTAGGGTGATCTTTGTGCAAGCCGCTGCAAGCCGCTGCAAGCCGCCCTGAGTCTGCCTTTCATATCCTGTGCAATTCTACAATGACTATAATTTACTATAATATGCATATGCGTTTACATCCATTTTTATCCACTTCAATGAAATGGAATGTGATTCCATCAAAGCAACTCATGGCTTGAGCCTGCTTCGATGTAGGCCCCTTTTTCCGTGTGCCTTCAAGTGCTGCTGGTTGTGTCTGAACAGCGGGCAGAGCTAGAACAGAGTCAGCAGGCACCTCAGAAAGAAACATATCGCTATCTGCGCACTGTTTTCATTGCTCATGCAAAAAGCTGCAGAGGCTTCCGGATTGCATTACATATCAGGATATGCACAAGGCTGAGGGAGTTGAGAAACATGTTTTCCCGAAAGAGTCTGGTGAGTGTGGCTTTCTTGATGTATTTGTGTACGTTTTTGTTTCCTCATGGTTCGCATTCTCTCTCTAGAGTAATCAGACAGATTGACTCAAACACCTGCTGGGAAAAAGTGCCAAACCAGTTTCTTCTTCCTGACAAGCTGACAGTTTCCACTTGACAACTTTGCTGACGAGAGAACTTATCCACAGCCCAAGGCAATGTTTCCAAGGCAAGGTTTCCTTTTTCATCCAGCAGCAAAAACTAGAACATCTTAAAGACTTAGCATCCACAACAAGATCTCTGAGATAGCAAAGGCTCCTTTTCTTCCTCCATGATTTCTGCCAACATGTGTTCTTTTTTTTCCAGCCAAAGGAGAGGCAATTGGAACAGATTCGAACGGGATTTTCCTGCGGAATTTCCGGAAATTCTTGCCAGAATCGTGGCCATGGCGACGTCGGCAGATGTGAAACGACTTTTTGGGAAGTTCGCAGACCATCGTGGCCTGGTGGAACGTGCCTGGCTGCTGCGGGTGGTTTGTGGAGTGGCACCAATGCTTTCTGCGTGGCTTGGACATCTCTGAGATTTGTCGGATTTTTTGGGGGGAAGACCATGGAAAACCAATTAATGGAAAACCACCATAGAAAGAAGTTTGAAACCATTTCGAACCTCATTTTAAATGTGGAAAAAGTGCAATTAGGATTAATTCCGGGGTGCCGGCCCTATTTACAGACACATTTGACTCATGTTCGTTCCATTCTTTGACACCATTTTAATTAAATGACTACGTCTTGGACATGCTTCATAAACACAACTTGATGATCTTGATCAGTTCTTTCTTTTGTGAATGAACATTTCAAGTTTTTAGACAGCAGGACAGCACAGTTTTGAATATTTTTGCCGTGGGATCTACTGAGGAGACAGGTAGAGATCCTGTTTTCCAAGCTCTTGGGCACTGCTCCTTCAATCGAGTATGATGTTTTCGTCGATGCCATATTCGCACAAAGGTGTCAGCAGGCGATGTTCAAATTCAACATTTGGGTATAAGGGATCCTGGAGACATTTTAAATCACATTAAAATACATTCATAGAATTATGTTGTCAACATGTGTCAACATATTTGCTGTCTGACAAGAAAGGATTCAATCCTGATTCCTTTGCAGGCTGATCCAGGTCCAGAGACGAAGTTGCCATCGGAGGTTGGGGCTCTGCTGTTTTTGTGGTACCCAAATCATCCATTTTTTGGGGTACCCGCATTTTAGGAAACCTCTTATATAGTTTCTTTTCCTTGGACATGAAGCCATCACAAGCGATATGGACTGCAAGTTCTTCGATAGCGGGATAAAATCGCCGGCAAAGCCACATGTTGAATGAACAATCGCACAAAAAACACGAACCGCTGCGGTAATTGCTCTGACAGGCTTGCAAAGGAGAATTGGTTTCTGCATGCCACATGTTTGGAGTGTATAGTGCCTGTGCAGATGACAACGACATACAACGACGTACAACGACAGTGTTGGCAACGTTCCACCAAATCCAAAGATACTGTTTGAACTCACAATAAGAAATCATAATATGAAATTATATCAAATTCATCAACTTTAGTCTCAAGCAGTCTCATGATCCAGGGTTATCAGATGTTATCAGATGCTATCAGATGTTATCAGATGTTATCAGGGTTTCATTTAAATTCCAGGTGATTCTACGCGCCGTCACCACACGCAGTGACTGGCAGCTGCCATTGGCCTTGGCGCCTCTGCGGGAACAGCTGGAAGTGCTGGGAGCCAAGGCTCCAGTGTCTGTCATCATGGAGATGGGCTCCGAGGTTCGGATTGAAACAAGATGAATATCAATTGATCAAGGAATCATCAGTGAATCATCGAGATATATCGAGATTTAAGATGATGGGATTCAATAATGAGTTATCTGTTGAAACACTATGATAGATCTTGAGTTTCAATATGTGAAAAATGGAGTCATCAATTATTTGTGAGGTATTTTTTGGGATTGATAGGATGCTGGTAGAATGTGCAGAGCTGTTGTAGATAACGTTGAACCATGTTGAACCTAAAAAAATCCGTTGAAGCTGTTTGGATCTGTTTGGGATGCGCCTCAAAGCTGACACCGCCATGGCCAGGCGTACATTGCAGTTTGCAATGCCGAACTGAAGGAGCTGTGCCGTGCTGCATCTGTGGATCGCCTTTTGCAGGAGCTCAAATCCTGGAAACGCATTCCAGACGCTGAAACACGACGTGAAATATGTGAAATATGTGAAATACGACGCTGAAATACGCTGAACCAATTTAAGTCAATCCAGTGGCAACAATTGTAGAACTGGAGTGCTGGTGCAGATTGGCATGGAATCATGGAGATGTTTGGATGACATTGTTTAATCAACCAGCTAAGAGTCAACCTCTTGTTCGGTTGCCAGCCTGCCCACCGGCAGCAATCAGCAATCTGTGATAGTGCCTAGTTGGGCCGAAGTCTTGCCTCCAGATGATGTTGGAACTTGGAACATAAAGCTACAAGTAGCGCTGCAAAACATGTGCAGAACTGATCCAAGCGTTGGCCTTATTCCACTGATTCTCCGAAGAAACTCATGGATATGCTTTCACCACTGTGAGACATAAGGTGATAAGATGAAGGATTCGGATGTGGTGGATTTTATAACGGTAGATTGGTAGATTTTGAACACACCGTGGAATGCAACAGGTTTCAACTCCAGACGATTCTCGCTTGGCAGCCTGTGAATTGAAGCATAATGAAGCATATATGTATGCATATGTTGCAAACATTTGCAAAGTATATTCTCTCTAATTCCTGACCAAAGTGCCTTCAACGCACCATTGTGTATTGTATTGTATTGTCAATATCATATCACTTGCATGCAACTACCCGGACATCATGTTCAGCAACCATTGATTGAATCATCTTTTGGATGGCTTCGCTCGCATTTTCACCTCCTTACCTCAGTGGCAAAATTGTGCTGAAGAGGACCAGTCTCACAAACTTAAAATTGCGTGGTTTGTGCAAATCTCGCGCGACGTTTCAATCACAGAAACAAATCAATCAATAGTGCAGAGTGCACCCATCCTGTTGCGCCAACATTTTGAGCCTGGGTCCAGTCGTAACATCCAACAAGTTGCCATTCTACTGGTGAGAGAGCATCACCATCCAGATGTTTCTTAGTTCCTCCAGGCAAAGAGGTCGAAAGCTGCAACGACTCAAAAAGTTGGATCCTGACTTCACCAAGGCCTCGATGATGGGTGAGATATGCTGGTGGATATGGTGGATATGGTTGTTGTGTGGTTGCCTTGTCCAGCCCAAGTATGCCCCATAGATCTACCGTGATCAATCCATAGATCTACCATTGCGCATGCGCCCTGAAGGTCATGAGCTTCGTACAGAAGCACAGCGAGACAGCCATAGGTGCGGGAAATCAGAGGGGACCTTGGAACCTTGGGCCGCCCAAGGGCCCAAGGGCCATGGCGGCATGGCACAGATCACCCTGAGCCCCTCGAGCCCTCGAGCCTCTCCTGTCACATCCTGTCACCGATTGCTTACTCTGCTGATCCTTCCTACCACCATGTCACAGTGCGGCAGTATATTCATCAGTTTAAACATCTTTAAACCGTTTATTGAAGACTGAATCACCTCCATGAAATGTTCATCTTTCATGTCATGATGTTTCTCTGTGGTTGTGCCGTCGTTCCAATGAGCAAAGGATGGAGGCCTCTGGCCAAATGGTATCGACTGGTGCTGATTTGGCCCAATGTGGCAGCATGAGGTCTATATTTTGGCTGAGATGCCACAACTGGCCCTGGTGGATATCTGGTTTTGAAGGGGGCTACAAATTGATTCAATGATAGTAGACATAGGTGGCAAAAGTGGACTCTGGAAACACACAATTGGTGATAACTCTTCATACTTCCAGAATCTTCCATAGCAGAGCTTGAACCAAAGATGGACGATATTTGGATTATTTGGTAGCTTGTGACCTTTGTTGTGTGGTGGTCCTCACGGTGCTTCATTTGAAGGTAGGACTTCTGGCACAGCACCAAGCCATGTTGCTCCGACTCTTTGCCGTTCTCTGCTTGAGCTTGGCAAGAACTGCTCCGATTGATGTCGATTCACATGAGCCTTGATGAATTTATAAAAAAATTATATATCTGTATACTAGCTTAGCCATTGAGCCGAGGTGTTTGATTTTTCTTGTCATTCCATGTCTTTCGTCATACTCTTGCACTAAGTCATGGTCTGACCGTGTCCTCACTGCGACCAGAGCAGTGGCCAGGGTTTGCTCGGCACCACTCATCGTAGGAGCCTGTGGTGAGAGATGCAACAACAATAGACACTTTCAGGATCGCTTTAGAAAAGCAAACATGAATAAACACAAATGGACCACAGAGCCAAACTCCATGAATTAACCATAACCGGCCTAGTACGTACAAAGTATTGTTTTCGCTTTTAATCATGTCTAATGATGAGTCGAATGTTGATGCTTGATGCAGCGTTGACAGCTTCAGGTCCTTGCTATTTGGCCATGATCGAAATCTCAGCGAAGCTGCAAAGTACATGGCACTGGCTGCAGAGAAGGGCTGTGGCCGTTGCTTTTTCTACCTGGGTGCGATGCTCGCCTTGGGTGAGCCAGAGACAAATGTCTCGGCTCGCTTCAAGGTCTTATCGGACGGGAACATCGAATTTCGGTGCCTTGATACGAATCGATACAGTCAGGAGAAAGAGATGATGAAGTGAGAAATCACAAGATTAAGTCGATAAACCATGGTAATGATCTTTATTTTGTTCATATTTGTCTACATATACATATGAATGATATATATATATATTATAATTGCTAGCTTGTATAACATAATTATAACATAAAGTATGACTATAGTTGTATTACTATTATGAAATTTGGTACATGGATACAACGTGGTGCACCCGTTGGGCGTTTACCCAGGTGGGCACGTGGACTGGCTCGAGCCGAAGGCTTAGCTTCCAGCTCCATGTTGGACCGACCAGCCATCGCATACTACGTGGGTGCACAGAAGGGGGATCCCTTGGCAGTTCTCGCGTTCTCGCGCCTTGGCAACGCCACCGTTTGACACAAAGATACACACAGTTTGAAAGGTGAATGACTTGGGATATTTCTGGAGAATTCTGAAGAATTATTTGTGAAGTCTCCTGACTTTTAACAGCAACCACGAGTAATACCCATCTTTTGATCTGTTTTGAAGAAGTTCTTTTCCACATGGCAACGCCAACCCCATTTTCATTATATCTTCATTATATCTCCAGCTATTTCTAGATATCTCCAGACATCTCCAGATATTTCCAGGTACTACGTCCTAAATCGTTTGACCCTGGGATCCCCCGGAGCCGCCTGGTGGATCGCCGGCGAGCGGCCGCAAGCCACCCATGCCTTGCGCCGCAAGCCATGGAGAGAAGAGGCGACACCTGCGTAGCTGGGCGGAAGTGGGACTGGGAACCAGGAAAAATGAGGATCTCACCAGATCTAAGCCATCAAAATGGACAGATCTTGGGAAACTCATTGAAACTAAGAATAATCCCTCGACCCCTAACATTAAACGTCCCCACACCTCGCAAATAATAAAGCCTAGGGGTAGTTTTTATTGTTGGGGGGGATTCAATATTCGGGGGAGAACCTTAATCAAAAAAACTAAATTGTGCGATTTCAAAATCAATTAATTTCCTTTTTAAAATGTAATTAACATATTGCCAAAAAAATGGTTTTCGAAGCTTTAATATCAAATTTAAAACGATTGAAAAAAACTGTTGTTTTTTATTTTAACAAACGGACCCTAATAAAAAACACACCGGGGCTAACTAGTTTTTATTAAGAGGGTAGAATACCTTCAAATGGACCTTGATTTTTAAGTTGTTTTCTAAAGGGCATCAATTAAAGTCAAATTGGCCAATCTGAAATTTCCCAAAACAAAGAATCTGGGATTGTTTTTAATTTTTAGGGGAGGTTTAGTAATAGCGAGAAAGGATTGTCTAAGAATGATCTTAACTAAGTAAGTCCTATTTCCAATCCATCAAACAGCAATTTCCATATGGGGATGTAGCATGATGTGGCAATCCCTCATGGCAGGATGGTGATGATGGTGATGATGGTGATGATGGTGATGATGGTGATGACGATTTTATTCGATGGCTGTGTGCAATGATTGTGCAAACAATGCGCCGCTGCTCAGCGTTGCTGAGGCTCTGCCAATTGATTCTACGTACTTTGGAAAATGTGGCAGAAACCGCCGCTCGAAATGAGGACTTGGTCGATGTCGATGTCATGGAGAGAGTACATGTGTGTGTAATGTTTTGAAGCAACTTCATCCAAGGCATTCAGACCTGTTTAGTTTGTCTTTGGACCTGTATATCATGTCTATTCCTCAAGTACCTGATTGAATACTCTCATAATCTTTCATGTATGAATGGTATGTTAGCATGTGCCAAGTGCAGCAAACCCATGGAACATCATAGAACCACATCCAGCAGCCTTCAAAATCTTGCGGGGTGCATGAATTCAACAAAGTGGAGTTTGTTGGCTCGTCTCCAACGACAGACGTCTTGACTCTTGATCATGTCCTGCGGGATAGATCTTGTTCTTGGCTGCACTTTTGCAGGACGGGGCCACAGATTCAAGTGATCTTCACTTCTTTGTGCAAAATGCTAGCGAAGTACAACGTGCCAAAAAGGAGCATGCAGAGTCTTGACCTTCAAGGCCAAGCCAGCCGCTTTCTGGAGCTGCAGCTGATTATATAGACTGGAGCAACACCGTTCGAATCGAAACTTCAGATCACAGTCTCCAAAAGTTGTCTCCCCTTTGTCATCTGTCACAATCTGTCACCGACTGGAAGAAAAACAGCAAGACATCAGAGATCCCCATGCTTAGCCAATGCAACGGACTGCTGCTCAGGACTGGATTCGAGCTCGTTCGAAGGATGGCTACAAGGAAGCTGAGGTTGTCGAAGCCGCGTCCTTTGGTTGAGGGAGAGATCTGGCATCTGGTACCACAGGAACATACAGGAACATACAGGAACCACAATTTTGGATGAATTGGTCTTTTTTCAATTGATCCATAAGGTTGAATGTTGTGCTGTGCTCATTCGAGCATTTAACCAGTCACAGATCTGGGTTTAATCTCATTGCCGAGACAGCCAACATCCATAGTGCCAACAACACTATGGATCACTGAAGGCTCAAACAAAAACACTGTCACAAGGATTGGTAAACTGACCTGCCTATGAGTCCAGCCAAATCATGCAAGCTTTGGATAGGAGTCTGAATTTCTTCAGTGCAGAGTTCCCCCACGAGATAGATTCAGTACTGCCTTGTGGCTCCCTTGTCAGGTATTTGTTTCACGGTGATGCAGATTTGAACCTCACCCGAAACGTCTCACGAGCTCTCGAATTGTTTGATGCTGCTGCGAGTACAACCACAGAAGCTGCCTGGAATTCTATGCTGTTGCTTGGCACCAGAAAAGTAAGAAGGTAGTTCGAGAATGTTCGAGACGCATTGCACGCATGATGACTCATTTTTTATAATTACTGTACGGAAATATAGTGACTTTTTTGAAAGTTAAAGTATAATGCTTTACTTAGTGTGGCCTTTAGCTTTGCAGCATAGGCGTCAGACTCGCCAAAGCGACACATTTTTGCATCTGCGTCATTTTTTGACCAGTGGCTGGTTTCCTCTGGTGTCTTAGGTTGCATGCGCGTGAAGGGCATGAGTCAAAGATTATCCAACATGCGCAGAACATTATTCAGGACCGAGAACACCTGAGCCTGAAACTTGCGAAGTTGATTCCAGATCCTTCAAAATTTTGAAGTTACTGTACATATTACAATATATCTCAATAAATACAGACAAGACTCTGATCCTTTCCGGTTTTGCACATCACGGTACGGCCGCAGGATCCAGACGCAACAGCACTGCAGAAGACCATGGCGCAGCATTACCTCCATCGTTTTGGCGCTGACGACACACGACCCAACAGCACGCGCGCAGGGGTGTACTTGTTGGCAGCCGCTGAATTAGGAGACTCCAATGCTCAGCAGATGATGCTTGGTGGCATGGAACATGGCTGCTTACAAGAAACGCCTAGCACCTCTGAGGACACATCTGGGTGTGGTTTTGGATGGCTTGACACCCAAAATGAATGAGTGGCTAGTTGAAAGCATGTTGATCATGATGGGGAAACGTTCATACTCGCAACAAATTTCTGCAATGCGTAATAGTCATCTCAAGAAAGTCAATCTTTGGAAGTGTAAAAAAGCCCTTCTGGGAGTAGTAGTAGTTGTTTTATCATGTTTTATCCAAAGGCCTGTGGGTTTGTTAATGTATATATATAATTGTATATATATATATGACATGAACAAATCTTCAACAGAGAGAGACAATGGGTCACCCTTGAGTCATCAAGCGGACTACCGTCCTACAGTATGCGACAGTGTGCAATAGTTGTTGTTGGATGCCGCTGTGCTGGACTGTGGAGATGGATGACTTCTTTCAGCGCTATGGATGCCCTGAAGTGGAGATTTTCCATAAATACCTTGAAAGAAGACAGATATAAATGATATAAACAGATGCATTAAACTGTCCTACTCAGTTTGATGATTTGGACAATCATCGCACAAGCAACTCGCTTGGTTTTGACATGTTCTTTCATTTCATTTTTGCGTTCGACATGCTCAGATCTTAAGGGTCCTTGAGTTTGTGAGCCAAAACCAAAGATTACCCAGTGACATCCAGTGACCCAGTGATCCCTGGCCACTTCCAGATCTTCCAGATCTTCCAGGATTGCTCATGCCTATGCAGGGCTAGAGCTCCCGGAGTTGGAGAATGTCAAAATCCCTGGTGCTCCCAATACAAAGCGGGCCATGCATTTCTACATGAAAGCCGCCAAGCAGGGAAGGCTGCTCGGTGAAAGTCGAATTTATCTGTGCCCAAGCAACTGGATCGATCCCTGAGATGGACAGATTTTGCTCGGAACTGCATTTGATTTGGAAGGTTTGGACATCAATTCTTGGAGCTTCTTTTGCCCTGAAGTACATGCGTACCTTTCATGTTTCATTGGGCTTTCTCTTTCTTGATACTCCGTACTACGTACCTTTATATTGTTTTGGGTGTGCTTGACAGGTAATTACTACTTGTTCAAGTGATGATCGGTTTTCACCAATTTGGTGATTGCAAAGAATAGCTGTCGTGTATTACTGTATGTCGCATATTCTGCAGGTGGCATCAACTGGTGGCATTACTGAGGCCCGTCTCAGCCGTGAATGCCGTCTCTCTGATGTTGCGTAACCCAGAAGGCCGGGCCGGGAGCCTTGGGGGGAGCCAGCGTTTGATTACTGATATATTCAATATATTCCTTCAGACAGCATTTTTTTCCGTATTGTTTTGGGATGCCTCATTTCAAATTTTAGCATAGCCGAAGCATGCCAAAGCTATGTCCTAGTTGCGGCAGATTGCAATTTTGCAAAGCTACAAACCTGGTCGACCATTTTGCCGCAGATTCTTTATGACATTGAGAGAACACTCAACATAAGTTGAAGCCTCTATTCATCCCATGGATGTGTTTATTCTCATTCTCCGCAACGATGATATTATATCATATACTTATTATATTTATTTTATAATTATATATATATATATATAATCATATAATGTATATATTATGGCTATAGCTCAAAATGTAAGGTTCTGATCCATACCCCGGGACCACATGCGATCCATACCCCATGATCCATACCTGTGATCCATACCCCTTCAGAGGACATGATCCATACCTATGATCCATACCCCTGATCCATACAGTAATTGCAAATCCTGGGCATGTATTGTATTGGTTTGTTTCTGAGTTGTACCTATGGGATTCTTCAGTTTCTGTTTCACGCATTGCGTTTTGAGTGAGGGGTCAGGGCCAGCTATTTGATCTCTACGATTTAATTCGACGTCACGACGTCGCCCCCGAATTAACGAGGCAGAATTTTGAAACCAGGGGATATGTACATAAAGTATCTAACCCTTTGCCTGTACCCGATCCTGCTTGCTCGCTATTGCTACCATAAAGGATTTTATGTTTGTGTTGGTATGATGGCTCGCAATCTGCAGTTTAAAGTATACTTGGGGTTGTGAGGGGTTATGAACACCACAATATCCACCAAATCAGCCAAGGGTTATTCACAATTGGTTTCCG
>Ga0126342_10019039_pt1 | contig 11715 bp, 11 predicted proteins | sample Cyp1metagenome_FD_92528 | JGI IMG/M metagenome (GOLD analysis project Ga0126342, IMG submission 92528) | Coral microbial communities from Lord Howe Island, Old Settlement Bay, Australia - Cyphastrea 1 metagenome | ecosystem: Host-associated > Invertebrates > Cnidaria > Coral ... | reverse complement strand
CGCACCCGCCGCTTTAGCGAGCCTACTTTTCGACCCCACAAATCATTGGAAAAACACAGTGTTTCGCGACTTTCCTACCTTTTCGCGCATCTGCATCTTCTTTCTTCTGACTCTTTCTCTTCTCTGATCTTCTCGCTTCTTTTGTCGGAAGTTTGACTTCTAAACTTCCTTGGATAATTAGATCATATTTGATCTGATTTAGAGGCTGCCAAAACAGATCAAACACACCCTCCAAACATTATAGACACGCCATGATTTTATATGATTTTATATCGGGACCACCTTCTGTACCTAGTGCGCAAGCAGCCACTTCCGAAAATTGTCGTCAGTTGGGATCATCAAATGGACCCAAATTGGGTGAAAGTAAAGCGGCTTTTGGCAGATTTTGAAATCACCAGCCAGCTAGATAAACAAAATAAACAAACATGTGGATTTTTGTCAGGGTTTCCAACCCCCATTCCACCCCATAGTCTTGAAAAGCATCTTCCCTGGACCAGCCTTTACTGAGCAGCAGGCAAAGCCGCATCCAATCTGATCAGTTGGGAGGACTGACGAACAAAGCTCTGCTTGGGGATGGATTAGACATGATTAGACCATATTTCTCTCCATCGCCATATCCTAGACCTCCGATTTTCTGCTGAGATGAGGGAAGGTTTTGCGATGTTTTGCGGCTACCACATGATGATTCAATACTTGGATGCACGCTTTCAAAACCGTCAGAGTGGTGGTTTTACCTGAGCCTAATTATCTTGGGCATGTTGGATCGTGTTTCACCCAAAAAAATATCGGGAAAAACACATCAAACTTGGAACCACCATCTATAGGTGTAGTTTGGTATACAGTATACGTGTTTCCCTATGGCCCTATGTTTTATTCAGAAAATAGATGAATAATATTGGTCTGACTCATGGTTTCACCCCATCAAAAAATACGAAAAGTCATTTTGGATCATCTATCATAGGAATTCTCTGGCAACCAGTCTAGTGGTCACTGAGAGTTCGAGCCACACCGAAATGAGCATTGTCAAAAACTATTTGGAAATTCCACCCACCCAATCATGCTTGGTTTCATGGGGTAACATAATCCACTGCAACCGCCAGCCAAACATCATTTCTGGATTAAACGCCTATAAATATACTTCTTTCCTTCTTTCCTACGATGTGGCGCCCCCAGGTAGACAATTTGGCTTCAAAACCCAGTCAACCATATCAGATATGCCGAGCATAGGATCTAGCTAACCTACTCATAAACCCATAAACCAACTTAGCTAAGCATAAGAACTTATTATATAAATCCAAATTAAATTAATGAATCCCCGTTACCATAAATGATGTTGAATCCCAGCCAATTCCCGTTCACCACCATTAGTCCCATTATATAAATGTGGGCAAATTACTATAATACATAAATCCGAAGGGCATCACCTTCATACTGATTAAACGCGCACTCACTATAAAGCCTATATAAACATGATTATACATGATGGTCAAATCTCCATTCATCCCCAAGGAATCTCATGAAATCTGGGCAAATGCGGGCAACATCTCTATCAAATGATGTTTAAATCCCCTTATTCAACCCTTTTTTGCCGAATCAATGGTGGTGTCCGGCAGATCAATGGTGATTATATGTGATTTTAGTGATAATCCAGCCTTGGAAGCCACCTCTCCAGCAGCAGCCACCTCTAACTGCGCAATCTTCTGCCGGGCCTGGGTGGCTGGGGTCTTCGCTGGTGGCTGGGACAAATTTTGAAGTGACTTGACCATCAAAAAATGAGAATCCTCACCATGAAATTGAACATTTCACCAACCAAAATGGGAATCTAACACACTCTAGCCATCTCTCTCTCTCTCTCTCTCGCTCCCTCTCTCTCCGAGAGATCAACATTCATGCTGAAGGCGAGCTATCCCCTCTTTCAAATAGTCATTAACAGTTTTGACCCAGGGCTGCATGAGCTACGACATCCAAACACTGAAAAAGTGGCGACCGGTTAGTTCCTTGCCGTGCTTTTCCCAAATTAGCATTTTTGGATGATGCATGCCTGCTTGCATGATTAAATGGAGGTCGCACCAACTGCAAAATGCATTGATGGGGGTTCTCTTTTTGCGGCATTGTGGATGCAGAACCAAAGATCCCCGGATACTTAGAGCACGAGGTGCCACCAAGGGTGTCTTTAGATTTATCGGTTCAGAGCCTGTCATCAGCTCCATGGTGAATAGGAAGGGGCAGCTTAGGACAAATAAAGAGATGATACAAAACAATGGAGTAGTATAAAATAGCACACACACATATATATATATATTAATATATAATGATAATAATATAGCAATATGTATAACGTTCACATGCTTCAACTCGAGAAGCCACAACAAACGGTCTACCTACCGCCGCCACTTCCTGTTCATTTTTTTGAAAAATAATAAGCGATGCATCCTAAAAATCAGCAAGCGCAAACACTGTTCCAGCTTCGTGCACCAAACACGTTGGAAGTGCATCAACCCCTACGCATGCAACTAGAAAGAAAACACAAAACAAAAAACGGTTGGGCTTGCTTGCTTGCAATCCGGCACGCTTCGACAAATACACTTCAGCCGTATATCGAACTGCATGCCTGCTGACATGACCAAACCATCCACGCATCATGCACTGATGATCTGCCATGCGTGCTAGCGTCAAGGCAGGCTCCATCAGCCGTTGCGCCGGCGGTGGGCGAAGGCTTAACAAAACACTACACGAGATAAATGAGCTGCCGCAAAATGCCGCAAAGGATCTTTGCCGCAGAGCATCTTTGCCGCAGTGAGCTGCCGGCATTGTGGATGCTCAACACGCACCAGAAATCACCAGAACCAAAGACCACCGGATGCTTAGCGGTTTCTTCAGCTCAGGCTCAAACTCAACTCTGGCTTTGAACAGGAAGTGGTCGATGCGGTCCCCTCTGCGCCATACCATGCCCACAACTAAATGGCAACTGCCTTAGATGCTGCCTTGCTATTACTGCAAACTTAAAAAATGGCATGCACCCAAAAGTTCAACAAACAACATCTTAGGTCTCTGAACCCATATATTTATATATATATATATATATATATATTTGCAGGTTTCTCTGAAACACAATGTCTAGCCCTATGCCCAAAATCACATAGCCTTCTACTAAGTTACTAGCGTTGCATGTTCTTGATACTATGACTCAGATTCTCTCCCTCATCTAAATTCAAAAACACGTTTAGATACCAACTCAACATGATTCACATTGTAAAGGAACATAGCACAGGTTGCTTCCAATAGCCAATAATAATTCCTGACTCACATGGCACAGGTTGCTTCCAATAGCCAATAATTCCTGACTCTAAGATGGAACTGCCATTTTTGGCATCTCTGCACAAATACTATACGACGATACGCACATGCTTTCAACTTAAAGGCCAGAACGAATCGTCCACTCGCGCCAATCCTGTTCATTTTGTTGAAACATGATCCTCCGAAAAATCAGCAAACGCAGAGCACGTTTCAGCTTCTTATACCAAACACGTCGGGAATGCATGAACCCATCGACATGTATATATATATATATATATATAACATTACATAACTACAGAATAAAAGCACAACAAAAAACGGCTGGGTTGGATTTGCTTGCATGTAATCCGGCACACTTCAGCTGAAACCATGCCGGCGCCTCAGCCGTTGCGCCCCTGTGGGCGGTGGCTGCAAAGACACCACACGACATTGGTGGCACTGGCAAGGCCAATTGATCTTTTGCCACAGTGGTTTCCAAGTCACTTCTTGGCGCTGCGGTTGGGATTATGAATTGACAGAACCATGGCAATTACCCCGCAACTTGTATATCATCCGTGTAACTATGGAGACACATCATAACTCGAGCCCGCAAGTTGGGCAGCATCATTTTATGTTTTGCGGCCAGGGGACCCCCCGAGATAGGCAACTTGATTTAAAACTAGGCAGAATGGAATTTATGCTGGATATATCTATATCTAGATGGGGCATAGATGGGGTTATAAGCAAACTTACAACTGGATGGCTGCTTCTTGCAAAGAGCAAAGCACTGTGACAATATGTTGTTGGGTTGCATCACCATGTTTGAATCTTATCGATGGAATTTGATTGGTAAACTGTCTATCCCCAAATGGGTTTGTTTGAAAATTGACGGGAAACTGAAATACACACTGGTGAATCATAGTTTTCCTTATCAAAGTGGCCGCAAAATATACATATATATATACTGTATACACATTATCATGGATACATGTGAGGCACGGGAGCACCTGGACAATCCGAAAACCTGTGTGCTGTCCATGTCCTGCGCTTGGTTGGTGCCTTTTTCTTGTATATAGATGTCATTTCAGTTCCTGGGGAATGACATGGGTTTCCATGTATATGTACGTATATTATAAAAATTATAACTATATATATATATGCGCATATTTACTATTAATCCCAAGAAAAATATACTGTAGATTATATCTGTATCTCTCTCTCTCTCTCTCTTTATCTCTCTCTTTGTCTCTGTTTACCTCTCTGCATACATGTAATGTTGTTTATTTACATATATTCAAATATGTTTATTAGAAACACACATGTATATATATATTAAATATTATATAACATTTTAAAACAGCATACACATAGACACATAATATATCATCACCTTTTTTTAGGTGGTGGGAGCAGTTGATTTTGTAGAGAAAAGGTGTCCACAGAATAAATCCATCCAACAAGGTACCCCCAAATGTGCTAGAAATTTATGGAACCGAACATGGCTGCCCACTACAAAATACTACGGAGCAAGAATCATTGAAAACTACAAAACAATTAATTAAGGGTTTTACAACATGGCCAACAAAAACGCCCCTTCAGGTGTCGTTTTTGTCCAAAACGATCAATGCTGGAAAGGTCCAAACCTGAATTTTGTAGAGAAACCCTTGTTGTTTAAAAACCCTGATGAGCGAACTTACCTTTTTTTCCAGCACGGCTCCTGTCCTAGACAAGATTGAGCCACCCCAGCCCTCTGACTGTAACATTTCACATCATGTGGGAGGGAAGCTTCCGTGGTACGGGCATTCAAAGTCGAGAAAGCCTGAGAAGAGTTGAGAAGAGCTAAGAGGGGCGCAGAAGAGCTAAGAAGAGCAAAGGAGAGCTAAGACAAGTTGAGAAGAGCTGAGGGTTGAGAGGAGCGCAGAGGAGGTGAGAAGAGCTAAGCAGAGCTAAGGAGAGCTTAGAAGAGCTGAGAAGAGCTGAGAAGAAAATCAAACGAAGCGAGAAAAGGTAAGAAGAGCGCAGAAGAGCTGAGAAGAGTTGAGAAGAACGCAGAAGAGCTGAGAAAAGTTGAGAAGAGCAAAGAAAATCTGGGAAAAGTTGATAAGGGAAGAGCTGAGAAGAGGTGAGAAAAGCTGTGAAGAGAGATGCGGAAAGAAGATTTGAGAACGGCCGGGAACAACTGAGGGGAGGAAGTCTCGCACGAAATGCGTGTTTGAGAGATATACATGAAAACATTTTTTTTGCAAAGCACAGCGTGCCTCCATGAGGTTTGACGCTCTGATCCTGCTCCGATCCCGCCCAGATCGGCCCTGCAATGGAACTGTGGTCTTCATGCTTCGTTTTGAGATGCTTTCTTGCATACCTCTCTGTGGCCTTTTGCAACTCAAAGCGTGCGCTTTGCCTTGAAGTGGCTGCATCAATGTACGTTGCTCAGTTCTGCAGCTGCACGCTTGGTCCTATGCTGTTTTGCAACTAGGGCTTGCAAATAGCATTGGAGTAGCTGCAGCTATGCTGCTCACTGTTGCAGCTGAGAAAGTAGTAGTTCTGTGCTGCTTTGCAGTGAGGTGCTTGCGTAAAGCGTTGGGCTGGCTGCTCAGCGTTGCTCAGTGTTGCAGCTGTGCAGTAGTTGTGTGCTCTTTGCAGCTCAGTGCTTGCAAATCGCATCGGAATGGCTGCACCAAGGATGTGCACTGGTCCCATGGTCTTTGCAATCCAGTGCTATCTTTTTCCCTTTTTGGCATCTTTTTCCTGTCATCGGGCTCTCTTCATATCCCTTTTTGCTGTCACCACTCTTTCTTGGCATCTATTTGCCTTGAACTCCCTTCCTCTTCATCACTTTTGCTTGACATCATTTCTTTCTATTGGCAGGATCATCAACTCCAACGTCCTTTAGTAAAGTTAGGCACATTCTCTCTGCCCTCAAAGTCTTGGATCTTTGAACTTTGAACATCTTTGAACCTTCAACCTCGGTTTGAGCTGTTTGCCTGCATACTGATATCTTATGATACCTTGCAGTTGCATGTGTTGTCCGGGGTATCCTCATGTATCCTCATGTATCCTCCGGGCCTTGGGCCATGATATCATCTTCGAAAGTGAAAAACTACAACAAGCTATACACATCCAGTCTATTTACCCTCCACCTTACCATAGCTATGGAATGCTATGGAATGCTATGGAACATTGCCCGCTTGATGATTTACGGAGAAAGAAAACAATTTTCCATGTGTATGTGAAATTTCCAGATGGTATTGCTTTCACTCACCAGCAGAGTGAACTACCACGCAGTTTCCTTCTCCCGTAGACTTTGTTGCCAACCGGCCGTGCCAGCGAGCTTTGACAGCTGCAAGGTCTTGCTCGTGGACCCCCCAAAACCAAACCCACCATCCCTGCATTTGGTGTTGGGCACTTCTCTCATGGCATGTGTTGCCAAGTTTGGAAACACAAACATACAGACTCACACACACACACACTCAAAACATATAGGTATGCATACATATATCACATGTATACAAACACAACTGCGTGGCAATTTGATGGCGTGTATAGAGTGTAACGTGTATAAAACATATAATTATATATATATATTTATTTATTTATTTGTACCCTGTACAAATGCATTGACGAGGGTTTCGATGGTTTCTGTTGAATGCGGTAGCCCGGATGAGAGCACTACCGCAATCTTGAAGCTCAAACAGTACGGAGAGCCTCAAATTGCAGGATCATCAACTCCAACGTGATCCGCTCTGAACAGGACGGGGCAATTTATGATAGATCTGGCCAAACAAAATTGACAGTATGTAGCTGTGCAAGACTGAGGATGCACCATAGAACCTACTGGCCCGAATGAAACAGCTTGTTTTTGAGAATCTCATCATACAATTGCAGCCAGTCAGAAAAACATTGGAGCCCATTGCCACATGATCACCGTCTGCAATAATATTGCAATGACCTGTTCTCTTCTGCCCCCCCTTGCTATTTCCTTTTGTTCTTATAATACATCTTAATATTGCCGCACTTGTACATCAACATTTTGGCAAGCTATTGGGGAGCAATTTCCTACAGTGTCCTAGATGTTGCAATAGATCGCCTGGCTCGTCATTATTTGGTTGATGCATATCATGGTTGGTATAACGCAGTGTGCCGCAGGTCGTCGTTTCCTGCACATTTGGACCCTCCCAAGGAATGAGCAAACGCCCCGGCAACCACCACACTTCATACCCATCTCTCAAATTTCCAAGGCTTGGTGCTTGTCATGCTACCCCAAACTTCATGGACATGATTGGCCCAGTATTTACTTCGTACTAATGATTCTACCAACGTATTGGCACCAACTAGCGGCATACAAAAACACTTGCACAGTAAAGCCAGGGCTGCGATGAAAAGCACAGGGTCGTGTGGAGGCTGGACGCGTTTGAGGCACTCCCTGTGTGCTACCTAGCTGGAAGGCATGTGGAGCCACAGCTGAAGACGCTTCAGCGCCGCAGACTTGCGGCGCTTCAGGCTGCTTCGACAAAAGCCGAAAGGAGCAATGGATGTATTGAATTGATGGCACGTGGGACGATGGAGACTGCCACAGCTGAACTTTGCATCATTTACGTTTTAAATTGCTTGCGCATCAAACAGGAACCCTCTGCGGGAAGTAGAGGTTCTAACAGCAAAAATCACAGTGTGACAGAAACCTCCATGTCCAGTGGCTAGAAAAAAGGTAAACACAATCTAAACACATGCAGTTCCATGCGTGTACTGAACGCACTGGCTCTGCTCACTCTATACACTGACTGCTTGAATTGGCCACACAAACCAGCTGCATTTCCACGCGCTCGATTGCGAGGCGAATTGACAAGTACAGCAATTACACAACCCTTCACCAACTGGAAAGCACATGCATGGTCTTTCCTGGTTATTTTGGTCGCAGTCTTTGACGCCTAAATACTCTGCACTTTGTACCTGCCTGTGCCAAAGTGGGATTGTAGGCAACCGTGTTGGAGTTGTCGCAATTTACTGTGTATTGAACCGCCTCACAGTGAAACCTGGCCATTTCTGTATCATCTGTGGGCAAACAAGGGCCTTAAATACATCTAGACAAAATGAGCCCAACATGGTCTCCCCTTCATTCTGTTTTTGCCTGATGGAGGGTTCAACAGGGTAAATCGTAAGTTAAATTTATGCACATGTCTCCATCAAATGTTGATGGGAAACCGTGTCAAACCTCAAAATCTGGGATGCAATGTAATACGTTAACACATGTTAACACTTGTGCTGAGTTCCCTAAAACAATGGTGTGGCGCATGCCTTCTGATTTTGACAATCTCATACCTTTTGGTCATACATTTGTTGCATTTTTGATCCATACTCAGTATGCAACTCGCCAAGCTGCAGAAAGCTTTTTGACGGCCTTTGAGCAGCTTCAGTGTCATCAACTCACAAACTCACCATGCACCTTTCAGGTTCATGGGCCCCGCAGGTGTGCCGGAAGAGAGGGCAAGGTTTAGCCCTTCTCATCCCCTGCATGGGCAAGCAGAAGTCAGCCTTTAGAGCCTCAGCGCCCTCATCGGCGAAGGCCAGGTTGGTATCATCTCCCTCCAACTTGGCATCTCCTTGCTCCAACTTGGCATCTCCTCGCTCCAACTTGGCCTGGGAAATTTGCTGGTTCGCCAACGCCGAAAAATGAATAATTGATGATTATTCTCGATTTTCACCCAAAAATCCAGTAGTGATTATGCATCCAATGATCAACATTGTTCTGCAGGTCCAGTATTGTCCAGTTGCAATTAATTCACCAGAAATAGGGGGTTCATCTTGATTACGCGAAAAACAGCAATGGTTAACCTTCAACCAATCCCGGGTGGCCTGCCACCTCTCTCGGATTCGGTCAATCATGGTCTGGAAGCCGTCCTGGTTGCCTGTGAATTGCGAACACCGGTTGGACTGTCATGTGTTGCGGGTGATGGCTGGAACCATCCCAGGGTGCTGTAATGTATGGAATCTGGACCAATTTTGGGTGCAGCGCGAAGATATTTTTCAGGATGTTGCTCCACCAAGCCGAGAGCAGCCCAAAGAGAGTAATGATTTTGCTAAGAACTACTCGGCAGGACCATGATGAGGCGTGAAGAACTCTGCTTGGGGGTTGAGCGTATTTTGAGTTTCATTTCCAAGTGTGATCATTGACGGAAAATTCTCTGAATCTGATTCAAAGCCTCATCTATGTCCTGAATGTGTTTTGTGTCAAAAACGGGGCAGTAACAGCACAAAATCTGATTTCAAATGGCAATTCAGAAGCATTGCGTTCTTCCGGACGCGGCTAAGCTTGTGCCAAGTGACGCTCCACTGCCTCAAGAAAGACCTGAAAGTCCTGGGCATGTTTGGTTGCCTTGCACATAGTGTGACAGTTTGCTCCGCCGTTGGCTGATTTGGAGCCTGGCCGAATCTGTGCCAAGTCGGGGCTTCAACAGTGTTTAACACATTCTAATATATACTTCATTCAAGGTGCTATTCACCAAGATACCTACTACACCAACAGACAACGCTGAAACGTTTGACAGTGTTGCTAGCGCTCACGATTTTAAAATCATTTAAATTTGGAATGACTTGATTGCACCGTCATTCTCCAAGTCCAGAACTTTATAGTTCATAGACAAACCAAACGCTCTACAAGCATTGTTGCATAATAAACTCACATCTTTGCTGATTGACTTGTGCGGGGCCAAACTGCCAAACTGCCATAACATACCCCTGGCCCTAAGTTTGGCCATGTCAATGTTTAGTATGTTTCTCATCAATCTACCCAATGATCCATCTGATGTCGTGTATGCTTCAATAAACATTTGTAATGTATGTTCAATCTGCAAAGATACTAATGATGTTTTCAACAATCTATCTTACGCATGTGTCCTTTTAATGGATTTATATTCCAGATCGTGTGTTGTGCTACGCTGCTACAGTGTCAAAACGCCGCGTTGACAACGGCACGGCGCCTGCCCGCCCATTGCTCGATCGGGAATTGGTCGCCATGCCGAGAGGAGGTCCGAATAGGTGCGGCAAAAGGGGCTCGAGCACCAAAACTGAGGTGATTTCATGAATGAATTTCAGGGATGTTCATCCACACACCTAGCGGTAATACATGATCTGTATTATAGTTGTTGACTCCTCTCCATTTAAACAACCTGATTGAAAGTTATGGCTTGGGATTTTCAATATTTTTTGCATGCCCTATAGTACTGCGAAACCAGTCGTAAGGGGCGGCTGCGATCCCAAACCACCAACTAAAACAGTTTGGTGGAAAGAAAAAGGAACCATTATGTTCGAGACACTCATATCCTGAGCGGGTTTAGAGAAGCAAGCCTCTGGGTCGAATCATGTTTTTGCTGGCTTCCGCATACCCATGAACATCATGACCATGCCACTCTCCAAGAGATCCATGCTTTCTAGAAATGAATGTTCATCGCAACCAAATGATACGGGAGATGCCATTTGCACTCAGATTGCGCACACATAGGATAGATCTGACATGAACCGGCGCATGTGACAGGGGAAGGGTGCTACTCATTTCCATCGAAATCAACATTTGCCAACAAACTTGCGACATACCGCGCCCATTGCACTGACCACACTGACCATACCCTTATTGGTTTCAATGTAGTGAAAGCTTTGATGATGTTGCTATATTCGATCTTAATAACTTAATAAACCTACGAGGTCCCCAGATGCAAATCTGCTTCGAAGCATTTGGAACGCAAACCTTCCTTGATCCTTTCGCTTGCAATGGCGCAATATTTCTGCCCTTGCGTACCGTGAACTCATGCTTTGAATGGTTGAGAGTTGAAAGCAACCTGTTCCAATCCCATTCAATTTTCAGGCCTTCAGGGTACCCCAACTCCACTTCTTTTCGGCGAGAGATCTGGCGCATGCTGAGGGACACTCAGCATGTTCGAACGCTGTGCAATCTCTAGCGCGGCCCAGCCAAGCCAAACTGCAAGAGCTAGGCACAACTTCCAACTCTGTCCACGGCATCATCAACTCCGCACAATTGAAACACAAACGGAAAATTCCAGAAATAATCCCGAATCTCCAATCCGAGGCCTGGACAAAGGTAAAACAAATCCAAGCTGATTCTGCTGGCAGGGGCACTTCCAAGGACAGTATTGGGTAGTTAGTTAGTTGGTCCGCTCAAATCCAATTCAAAAAGCGTCGATCTTCCCACAATGAACTTACAGTAAGTAAAATCAGGACTGAAGCCAAAATCTATACTGTTCATGGGTAAGTTTTGTTTGTAAGTGTGCAAACAAAGACTGTATGCATGTTGATTGGTTGTTGTAGCAAATCCGCCCACACCGCTTTGGCGGTGAAGGCGTGCTTATTGGGGGGCAAAACAGCAACACTAAATGCTCAATGACATTTGTTAATATAGCAGTCGCTATATCAGCTTTAGCTGGGGGGGGG
>Ga0126342_10019038_pt1 | contig 11716 bp, 9 predicted proteins | sample Cyp1metagenome_FD_92528 | JGI IMG/M metagenome (GOLD analysis project Ga0126342, IMG submission 92528) | Coral microbial communities from Lord Howe Island, Old Settlement Bay, Australia - Cyphastrea 1 metagenome | ecosystem: Host-associated > Invertebrates > Cnidaria > Coral ... | reverse complement strand
ATGTATGTATGTATGTATGTATGTATGTATGTATGTATGTATGTATGTATGTAATGTATGTAATGTATGTAATGTATGTAATGTATGTAATGTAATGTAATGTTATGTAATGTAATGTAATGTATGTAATGTAATGTAATGTAATGTAATGTAATGTAATGTAATGTATGTAGGTCTGTAGGTCTGTATGTCTGTCTGTATGTATGTTTGTATGTCTGCATGTCTGTATGTATGTCTGTATGTCTGCATGTCTGGATGCCTGTATGTCTGTATGTTTGCATGTCTGTATGTCTGCATGTCTGTATGTCTGTATGTCTGCATGTCTGGATGTCTGTATGTCTGTATGTATGTCTGCATGTCTGCATGTCTGTATGTCTGTATGTCTGTATGAATGCATGTCTGTATGTCTGCATGTCTGTATGTCTGCATGTCTGGATGTCTGTATGTCTGTATGTTTGCATGTCTGCATGTCTGCATGTCTGTATGTCTGTATGTCTCTATGTATGCATGCATGCATGCATGTATGTATGTATGTAATTATATATATATATATATATATATATTATAATATATTATATATGTATATATTATAGATAATTGACACATACATAAATATTTATATATATATACATTTACAGTATACATTTACAGTATAGTAGTATACATTTACAGTATATATATATTGTATATCATATATATAGTCAACATGTGAATCGACCCACATACATGCTGTACACACCAATTTTAGATAGTTTTAGGTGTTGTAAGTGTTTTAAATCCTATTTACGTCAGGGAACATCCCATTAGCAACTACAAGAGGGGTTACCAACCATCTGAACACAGTGTGACGGTGTAGTTTTTCAATAGTCGACAAAACTTTTGTGGAATATGTGATCGAATATGTCATATTGTAGGAAACTCAATCCCATCAACCTACCATTTGGGTCATGGTATCAATTCCAGCCACAGGACTGAGGCCGAAGCTGAAACGTTAGCTCGGATGTTGGTCCAGGTCGGGCATGGCCAATGGTGGTGGTGCCAGGGGTTGCCTTTTTTGACTTTTTTAAGATCCATGTGATTTGCCAATGAACATGCTGATCTTCGCATATCTGGTTGGTGGTTTCAAACATGTTTTATTTTTCCATATATTGGGAATAGTAACCCCAACTGACGAACTTATATTTTCAGAGAGGTAGGTATGCCACCAACCAGATATGAATTGACAAAGGTGAGAGAGTCGCAAGTTTCTTGAGTTCCAACTGGCTAACCTTCCCAGACATCTGATTTGGTTGTGCCTGAATGGAGGTCCCGGCACCAAATTTCGGGCCGCAGCCTGTGAAAATAGCGGCTTTTGGGACCTGGGTTGGAAGATGTTTCGGATTGGAGATTCTCTATTTTGAAATGGCCGTAAGATTCAGAGATTGGTGGAATTATTGTAATTTATCCAGGTGGACTGGTGGGGGGTTCACTAATAACACTTTATTGTGTTTCGAGCATTCAAAAAGGGATTATTGGTTGAGATGGGGAACATATTTTGCGGATATTTGGTAAAGCCACCAACCAGTTGTTGTGTAATTTCACTTTTTTTTGCCGAAATTAAATGTTGGTGGATCATATTCATGACGGTCACATACGGTCGCTCAAGATGACCAATGACCACCTAGCGCCAGGGGGTGCGCTGCAGGAGTCAAATCAGTCAGACATTCTGCGTTCTGGGGAGATTAGTGGCAACGTTGAGCTTCCCACAAGCGCTTTGGGATTGAATACTGTATCAAGTTGCGGAAATTTAGCATAACTATGGAACATATTTGAAACCATTTGTAGATGATGTACATTGATTTACCTATTAAAAATGGTGACGTTCAATAGCTATATTAAATTTCCAGAGGGTACACTGTACAAATGCTTAGTTAGTTACGCAGTATACCAGGTCATCCTTATCCTCTGGTAAACAAACATAGCTATTGAACATGGCCATTTATAGTTGATTTACCCATTAAAAATTGTGATTTTCGATCGTTATGTTAGTTTACCAGAGGGTAAGAATACCACTCTCCCCACTTCCCTTCAAGGGTGGTTTAAGGAGCAGCCTCCAGTAGACTTCGTCCATCGCCAGGGTGTCGTGAGAATTCTGCAAAACCGGCAGAGGGCCAACAAGGGCGTTGGAGCCTGAAATTGAACTGCTGGCTGGTCTGGCTGGTGTCATATGTATACAATGTGTACATATATATATATACATACATACATACATATATATATATATGTATATTGTAGTATATATACTTTCCAAATGTGCTTATTTAGTTCTTCATCTCCATTTGGAAAGATCGACCCCAAGTGGGCCAAAAAACGACGAAAAGTTCCATGGTGAATCTCTGGCCATAGCAGGCCAGGTGATCAGTTTTAGGATCAGCTGCTTGGGTCCATCACGAGTGGATACTTCCCTCCGGTTCCTGAGTCCTGTTTTTTTGTGCTGAATTATAACATTTTTTCAGGGATAATGATAATAATGATATTCTGCAATAAATGATTTTCCGAAGCACCTTCGGCGTGTTCCGCGGGCCACCATGGAAAAAGCTATCCTGTAGGCTGCAAACAGCCCTTGCACAGGCCCAGCAAAGGCATGGTTTTTGTGTAAAACATGGTGTTTGTGGATAACACCGTTTTTGTGTAAAACAGCTCTTTGTGTAAAAGATGGTTTGTTCAGCATGTGTGTAAACCAGGGTTTTGGAAGAGGTCATATTGAGAACGGCTTTGGAAAAGGCTATATTTAGAAAGGTTATGCGTGTAATAGGTGTTCGGCACAAAAGCCATCAAGTCTTGGATATAAGAAGCGACGGAGCAAACTGATGGCAAACACAACAAAAAAAACGGAAACAACCATCAAAATGACAGCAAGATGGCCAAGCCGGTGTTGAGCGAGGCGTGGGCAGAGTTAAGCCCACCACAACGTAAGGAAAGATCAAGACGAAACGAAGAAGAGCTAGGTGGGGAGGGGGGGGTTAAAGTTAGACGAGGCAAAAATCCGCGCCAAGGGGAAAGTCTAGGCAAGACAAAGACAAAACAGACAGTACAACTACGAACAAGCAAGATCCACAAGACACACCGGCAGGCCAGCGGATTCACTACTGATAGTTTTGAATAAATACAGATTGCCGTACCAACAACTCCAGAGCTGCATGGATCCTGGTATCTTTGACTGCGGTTCCGAGCAGCACGTCGGATGGGCCCCCATTTTATGGCCATCAAACAATGAAACTGATGATCAACCGATTGATTTGGGGCACATTTGGGCACGCTATTTTCAGGCGAAACTATATTTCAGAGCTTTCAATGCAGTAAGTCCTTGTGTGTTTAAACAGGAAGGGGGCCTTGCAATTAAAACGGGGTTGCAAGGGGTCGATGATGATTTCCAGCTATTGCTGCTGGCTTTTCTTCCAGAGATGCATTTTGCTCACGATTTCTCAGACATGTTTGTTCTTCCAAATTGGCAGGATTGATTCAAACACTGCTGTCCTTTAGGGAGATAGATGTTCAGGTTTACTCCCCACTGGTTGATTTTGTGTGTGTTTCTCAGGCCCTACCCATGAGCGAATTGGAAAACGAGTTCAAGGCTGGCTGTGAAGGGCATCCGGCCATCAAAACTTGAGGCCATGCAAACAGGCACCACAGATCTTGGATGATCTACCAGTCTTGAGATTGACTGGAGGAATACATGGAAATATCAAGCTTTGCGCGTAGATGTTTGAAACGAAATGAATCCATTCTTGTGAATAAAAACTGTATATACACTGCTGAATAGTTGTCAAATCGAATACCAAGTGAGTAGTGAAACTGTGACAGTGAGTCAAGCCCCAACACCGCATGAAGGACTGTCAACCTAATTAGTTTCAATGTGACGATGGCAAACCAATTCAACCTAAAGAATGTATGCTTACGGTTCAAGACGTCAAATGGGATGGTTGATATCCTTAGAAACTAGTCGATCTGTGGTGCAACTTTTGAATGGAAATTATGACCCAAACTCAACTGCCCAGAAATCCGACTCGTACAGTAAATGTCAAGTAAATTCAAAGTAAATGTTCGACGAAAATACTATGTATGAAGATCAGCAAACACAATGGTTGTTGGACTAAAAACATCCCCTTTTGTTTTCTTCTGCTTCGTTGATGAATATTGGGGTTGACCATGGTTAACCCTGGAACGTGAGGAGCTGTGGAAGGTGCCATTCAATGTGAAGCAGGCGGCTGTCGGGGTTGGCTTGCAACATGTTCGAAACATGGTACTGGAAGTTGGTTTGGTGTTGTTGTTGTTGTTGTTTTAATCAGACAGAACAATCTAAATTTATATACATAATATATACATATACATACATGGGAAGAATATATGTTGGAATTCCCTCTTGTTATGTTTCATGGTTTTAGCTATTATTATTGTTTCACTGCAGTGGAATGTTTTTTTTGCGTTTCAGCCCCAGTACAATTGAACTGGTTTTGGCCTGGATTGATGATTTTGGCTCACACAATGGATGGTTTACTCTGATGTAAAAGCTCTGTTTGAAGGCACTGAGTTGAGTAATCCAAGACTCGAAAACTGAACGCTAAGCAGACCAGTTTCAACCGTACTCTCTGAGAAATGGTTTGTTCAAGCAGTACCACATGTCCGGAGCTGCGATTCCGGTCATTCCTTGGGATTGTACTATGAATCTCGGCAAGTCATGTAGTGTCCTTAGTGGCATCACCATACAAAAAGGAACCAATCAGCTATTGCTACTGACCACATAGAATATATCCCCATTACACCCATGAATGAATCATGTATAATTGTATAGTAGTATAGTGAAAGTTTGGGAACGTTTTTAAATGAAAATCTTATCCCAACTATACATCCACTATTCGCATCATATCTATGAGGAGTTATTAATATCATCTCCCATTCTGTAATAGTATTGTAGCATTATATATGGCTATGGATCAATACCTATACATACCATTTTTAGGGGGATGAACATCCATTTACTAGCTATTTTGATGTTCACCAGGGGTACAAGGTTTTGACACACTGCCATATCATTATATATAGTATAATCATTTGAGCCTTTTTTTTTGACTAAACTCCCTCCCGTCAGAACAGGCCAACGAAAACGATCCAGTCGAGTTCTTGCGAAAGTGGCCCAGCAAGGTGGGCGAGAAATCGTCGCGTGCACCGATTGGTGGTTCGTATGATTCGTTCGGTTAGGTATTTTCCGAAAAAAACAGGGTGATTCCATGGATTTACCCTCTGGTAATTTAACATAGCTATTGATAATGACCATTTATACTGGGTTTACCCATTAAGAATGGTGATTTTCCATAGTTATGTTAGTTTACCAGAGGGTACTTAGCCAAGTTGGTTTACAACTAGGTTTTTTGTGGAGCTTATGGTGATTGTAACTACAGTTAGATATAGTTGGAAGGGGTCTATTGTAAGTTATAAACTGATAACGCGCGGGGGCTCCACCTTGTGTGAAAAAGAGCCAAGTAGTGTTGGACATCACCAAATGCATTTAGTGATTTAAACATTATCTACCCTCCAGTAAACTAATGTAGCTATGGAAAATTCCAAATTATAGACGATGTTCCCATAAACAATCTCCATTCACAGGGGAAACAAATTGTAAAAGTCATTGTTGGTTGTTATGGTTATATACTGTGTGGATGTTCTGTTTCATTTTTACCTTTGATATGTTTCTTTTGATGGGATTTGGGGACAAGGTTGCCCCGAAATTTCACTGTTGATGTTTGGTTTATGTCAGGGGAGAATTGGTGTTACTGTTGTGGTTTTTGTTTGTGGTTACATGCCTGCCTCTGCGACTCACGCTTGCAACGACTTCATCGCCAACTTTCTCATGTTCGATTTTGTCGGGCGCTCATTGGGGTGTTGGTGCCCTTTTTCGGCCAGCTATGTTCCATCAGGATGAGTTTTGTGAGTTTGAAGTTGCTCACGAAAAGCCTGCGCCAATGATTGATTGCAGATAGCACGTGGCCCAAGCAAATCAATCAGTCGCTAAAATGTACATCATCCCAATTTCAGAAGATCGAACACGACGAAGTCTTTCATGGTCGCCTGAGGCTATTGACAGCTTGTGCAAAGAAGTAGACGGTGCCAGGGTCAGATTCCTTGGCACTCCGTTCTTCGAAAAATATGACAGGGTGATTGTGAGTTTCCCAGGCGCACATGGCAGAGCTTGGAACAAATTGATACAGGGGGCAGGTGGTTGGAAAACCAGTTGTGTGTTCTTGCCTGACGAGGACGCACCAGGCTATGGTGTCCACGTGAAAAATGATTCCCCACAGTGCTGTCACGCCATTTGGGGTGTGACACCGTGCTTCTGTCACATGCTGTATGGACAACCTGAACGGTGGGGTTGCCGCTGGTATCAGATGTTGCTTGGAAAGGAGACTGTTTTTTTTTGCTTTACCTCACTCATTGCCTCTTTTCAAGTTATATAACTAATATAACTTTTAAATGTGAAGCACGCAAAGAAGCTTTTTCATGGACATATTGCCGGATCACGTCCTTTCTGTCACAGTAAACCCAAAAATGCACATTGGTATTTGAGGTGGGTGGAGAACACACGTCGAGCTGCAGAGATGGATGCCGAGCTTGTCGTTGTCACCAAAGCAGATGGAAGCCTCGGGCGCTCCCAAAAGGGAGAGGTCGAGTTTCTCGAGACCTCTGGCTATGAGTACAGAAGAAGAAGTGTCCGGGAATTTGCAGAGGATGTGCTCGACATTTTCATGCCGGATTGCAACCAAAAAAACTATAGAGACCATGGAATTGGAATGAGCCTTCCTAAGGATTTTGGTTCGAAGAACAGAAAATAAAAAAACTCCAGTTTCTGAACGTTCTAGTCCGCATATATTTTCTGCCCATTAGCTAATTGCCTAATTGCTGTGTTCTTTACGTCAGACTTAGCCTTTTGCTGTGCTCCAAAGGAAGCATGCATCTGGCTACCTGCTACACCCTCGAAGAGGGGGTCGGGGGGAGCACCTGGAAGCAGAGCAAGAAAAAAAGTGAAGGCTTGGTCGAACATAAGCCGCGCTTTCGCTGATGCATTCCCCTGACCAACCTGGTTCCTCATCATCAGAAGAAACGCTCCAATCCTTAAGGACAATGTCACCGACCTTGGGAAACACGATTTTGCTACATTTTTCTACCAGGTTTGGGGGTATTCCTCCAGTTTGCTTCATTGTGCCATCGCCAGTCTCTCACTTCGCCCATCCCGAGGTTGTGAAGTCAGCGCGGATGAACTCTACTTGAAGGGGTCCTCGTGGATAATATTGCCCAAGAGTCAGTCATAAAAACTTGTCTTTCGTGAGCATTTCAACAGATTTGAAACACATGACAATGTGTGACATGTTCCAACTGTCCTCAAAATCCGATCCGCTGGCGAGTATTGCAACCAAAGCCATGAACGCAATGACAGCTTCAAGCGGTCTTCAAACCTGGACCTTTGGATTGATGAATTCAATGGTTGTTTATGGCGGTCACTCCAACCCCTTGGAGTATATCATAATGCACATCCGTTCATACTCCCACACACATGATCACACATGCATATAAATAGATACTGTACCAGATAGGGCCCGGCCGTGCCGGGGCGGAAGTTTCGAAAAATAAAACTGGCTACAAGAAATCAATGGCCTGCAGGAAAGTTTTTGAGATGCAAAAGCAATGAAGTGTTGAAGTTGTGAGGTGCTTCTACAAGTCACAGTACTAATCCTGGCACATCCTGGTACATCCTGGCACTGTTGTTTTTACAACTTTTGCCATTGCTGCTGCCACTAGCTCTAAAGGATTGCGCGATACCGCATGTATTTTTGTGAAGGTTTGGTCCAAACCCTTGTAAAACGAAGGCGACATTTCGTAACGAAGGAACAAATAGAGTTTTGGAGGTAGCTCAAATGGTGGTCGAGATGCCAGTGAAATGACACGAACAAATCCATGCACAACTGACTGAATGAACCAATGAACCCATGGATCAGTGAATCAATGAAGCATCGAAGCACTGAATCAATGAATCCATGAATCAACGAATCAATGAACCAGACAAATCAATGAATCCATGAACACTATATCAATGAACCAATGAATCAACGAATCCGTGTACGAATGAATCAATGCAGACCTGAACCACTGAATCAGTGAATCAAGGAATCAAGGAATCAGCGAATCAACGAACCAATGAATCAACGAACGGATGAATCAGTGAATCAATGAACCAATGGTTCAATGAACCAATGGTTCAATGAATCAATGAATCAGTGAATGAAGGAACGAACGAACGAAGGAATGGCGGGATGGATGGATGGATGGATGGATGGATGGATGGATGAACGGGCGGATGGACGGATGGATAGTGCCTTGGAAATTTGTGGAAAAACTGTTCTTTAATAAGAGTTTAATAAGCGGCCTGATTCATTTGGGAAAGGCTTGAACTTTGACTTTTTCAATTGCTTTTGTGAAAGGCTTTTATTTCTTCTCTTGGCTCCAGGATCAGCTCTGGAAAAGCTTGCTGCAATTGTGAACCCTGAGAACAAACCTACTAGAGTGAACTGAGCCCTCCCATGGCCCAGTGCCTTGGAAATTTGTTGCTTTTTTCTTTAATAAGGTTTTAATAAGCGGTCTGATTCTTTTGGGACAGGGAGACAAGCCAAAAAAAACAGAAAACATGTTCAGATTTGTTTACACAAACATTTTTGTGGACGAAACACTTGGTCTCTCAAGAATTCTTGCCACTATAGTGAACCTTCCAAACATTGCTGGGGCCCTGAATAATTCGGAAAATGTTGGATATGTTGGCCACAATAGCGAACCTAGACACTAATCAGGATACAACATTAAGCTACTTGTTTGCTGAGGCACCTCTTCTCCCAGCTACTTCTTCTCTGAACTAGCTACCTCTTCTGTGGCTTCTGCAACCCAAGTCTTCTCTTCGCGCAGCCAGCGCAATGCGTTGTGCAACCTCCAGCTGCAGTTCTGCACAGGGCAAACGTGGCCCTATGCTTAAAAATTATGTTTCGCGCAGCTGTTAATTACAATGATTGTTTGCAACCTCCAGCCGCAGTCCCACACAGCAGGAGAGTAGCAGAATCGCCAACGCTTTCCTGTGCGCAGCCATGCCAATGCGGTTTGTCACCTCCAGCTGCAATTCCGCAAAGCGCAAGCGCGACACTATGCTGAAAATATTTTTTCGAGCAACATAGCAGTGTGTTCAAAAAATGGTGTAAAATGATGTAAACTGTAGAGTGTGTTCTTGACAACATAGCAGTCCAACTGCCCCTATTGAACCTCACCCTTTCGTGCATCATACTCTTCATCGTCCTGATGAAAAGCTCTGCCACATTGGTGCGAGTAAAAGTGATGACTTGAGTGATGCCTTCATCCTCAAAGAACTTGTGGACCCCTGAGTGGAAAGCACACTCATTATCGCTAAAAACAGACATCATGTTTTTTTTAAGGCTGATGCAGCGTTTGCTCCATTTTTCCTTCACACGGACGATGTTAGCCAACTTGCTGACAATGTTTCTGACAACCAACCCTATCTGGGCTAAAGGTTCTTGACGGGAACTTTCACCTCTGGAACTTTGACTAGGGTTTCATATCTTTTATGTCAATCTGATACTCCAACTTTGCGACGGGTGCAGTGTAGGAGTTTGAACCCCTGTATTTTCAAATCGACTGTTGGGTAATTGTTTGCTCCTAAAGTGTTCCACATCCACCCTGTTGATGGTCGGGTTTTGTTCCTTCGCGTTCTTGAGGGTCTCATTGATTGAACCGAAACCTGCTTCAAGATTGAAATAGCCATTGCTAATGATGTCATTGTTTTGATAGTTTCCTTGCATATATTATAACACACTAGATGCTTAAATTATCAACTTTAAAACTATACCTATATAACAAAAAAATACCTATATACATATAGTAAGAATGAATACGATGACTAAATTTGAGTGTGGATGCCGTGTAATGAGTGATTGTATCAATTTGAACAGTGATGAGATCTGGGTTCTTTGTTCAAAACCTTCGTGTTTGTTTGCGGGAAGTGTTCCAAGAAACAAATGAAATTCCAACGTATGGAAAACACACTTGTGGAGATGGAAAAGCAACGGAGAGGAACGTTCTGGCAGAGGAAGACCGAGAGGAATACACATACTTTGACCTAACCAAGTTGAAGGAACATCTCAAAACCTCCCACCTGATGAAAGGCACAAAGTGAAGGATGTTGAGAGGTTAAGAAACATTGCCAATGGACAAATGGATGAAATTGATATGGCTATGAGGGAACTGCAAGAGGAGGAAAGGGAAAATAAAAACCAGCCTGAACCCGAAAACTGAATGAAAGCCCAAAACTACTTAAAGAAAAGATTGCTATATATAGAAAGAGGAGATGGCAGGAAGTTTAAGGTTGACAGATTTACCAAGTGATGCTACGTTGAATGTTTCATCGTATCTGTTGGGCGTACCAAGCGATTTAAAATTAAAACACAACAAAACACTCAAACAAATCCAAACTAAATAGAAGCCAGTGTATGGAAATGTTCACTGTTATGCTAACTATGATGGTAGTGTATTTTGGAAACATCATTTTATGAAATTTGAAACCAAAATTGTCAAGTATGAGTGACGTTTTAGAAATCATACTAAAACTTAAAACATAATCAAGCGAATTCAAAATATAAGGTATATCCAACCTGATATGGAAACTATTGGAAACTAACATCAGCATTTTGGCTGAGTGTGAAGCAGAAGGACCAAGTGGATTTCATCGTTGGGGTGGAAGTCACGTATGTGCTATGTTTGAAGTTGATGTTATACCAATAGACTATGGATCAGACACACACAACAACATCCAAGATGTCTTGAATTAACCTTATAGAGATATGTTTTTTGAGGTTGAAAGATGTTGCAAAGGATATGTTTTACAATTTGGAATTGGGAAACCTTTACTTTCAAATGTCCATTAGCATTGAACCAGATATCACGTGAGACAGAACATGAAAACTGAACCAGAAACAAAATTACTCAAATAAAAGATGACTACAGGCATCTGACAAAGTCGTACCTGTTTTAGGAAAAAATCGTTGTGCCTTGTGGAAGTGTGTTTCGCAAAAGTCGTGCCTTTAGCAAGAACGCATAGGAACTCTGGAGTTTGGACATGTAACCCGTTTTCTTATGAGATCACGTAGCTGATCACTATTAGCATGCAGAATTCCAGGTGGTGGGTATGTTGATTAGTTGTAGGTAAGGTGGCGTTGAGCTGGTGATTTGATCATTTTGGATGTTCATCCCAGATTATCTTGTTTTTCCCGAATGCGTAGCGAAGGGTTCCCGTTTATAGTCTGGGGGTCTGGGGCTTGGACCCTTGTTCGCCTCGAGTGGCTCGTCGCGTCGTCGTCGGGTCGGCGTCGCGTCGTCGCCGGGTCGGCGTCGCATCGTCGTCGCGTCGTTAATTCCGTGTCTATGGGGGAAGCTGCAAAACCTCTCCTTTTCGAAGGTTTCCAAGCAGGTTGTCATATCGTTTTGCATGGCAGGCGTGGCACTTTGTCATATTCCAACCTGTTTGATAACGTGTCGAAAGTGTCAAAATTGGAGGAAGTCTCGCACGAAATGCTCGTTTTGCTGCGCCCACGTGTCTCGTCTCGAGTCTCTGGTTTTCCTGTGGCGTCGCCGT
>Ga0126342_10019037_pt1 | contig 11716 bp, 18 predicted proteins | sample Cyp1metagenome_FD_92528 | JGI IMG/M metagenome (GOLD analysis project Ga0126342, IMG submission 92528) | Coral microbial communities from Lord Howe Island, Old Settlement Bay, Australia - Cyphastrea 1 metagenome | ecosystem: Host-associated > Invertebrates > Cnidaria > Coral ... | reverse complement strand
GGGGGGGGTGTCTCAAGGTTAAAGAAAATGAAGTTTTCACACCGTGTACATTGGATGTTCAATTTGTGTTGACGGCTGACGTGTTTCAACACAAAATCCATGATGTCATTTTCGGAGGTGTTGCGCTCTCGTGCCTTTTTAATCAACATATAGCTGATTGGAAACAAAAATAATAAAACAAAATCTTTTTTTTGCTAAGAATGTTTGATTTGAAGTTTGTGTTTTTTGATGTATGCCTTTTTTTCCCCTTATTCTTTTTATTTTTATTTTTAAATATGTTTTATTAGTTTTTCCAATTTGTGTTGACAACCCATAACCAGGAAGTCCTCTACCAACCAGAGATTGTTCGTCCATGCCAGGTCCTAATTGAAATGCAGCTGCTGTGGTTCTATGGCCGCAGCAAGGACAAATCAGAACAATGGTTGTGAGTTGTGATGCATTCGTACTTGCAGTGTTGCTCACGCAATGAATGTACTGATCTTCAGCTTGTTGTCCAATAATGCAATCGCCATTTGGCTGGCTCATAGCAGCAGCTGTGGACTAGTCTTCAGACTGCTGCTGCCCCTTCGGCATGGCCAAACGGAAGAGCAGCCAAGGGGGCGCTGACAAAGAAGGGAGGGATGGTGGGAAGAAGATCAAAGGTCAACGCACTATCGACGAGTTTGAAAAGCAAGCAGCAAAGCTTTTAGATCATGTGAGGCAGTTTCAGGAGTGGTTGTGCCTAGTCAGAATGATCGAAACATTCATGTGGTAGCTTCTGCTGGTTTAGCTAAGCTTGATTCACTGTGAGTGCTGACGTGCAGTCAGATTGAATCAGGCAGCACACATGCTGGTTCGGCCCAGGTCTGGTGCCCTTGCCAAGCACGACACCATTGAAACTTACTTTGACAATGTTCTTGGCACGAAGGAGATCTGTTTGTCAGCTTTGTCAATGTTTGCTCAATTTTGCTCGTTTCTTTTAAGGTCTTTGCTGAAATTAAACCTGCTGTTCCTTGCAGGAGTCCAGGAAGAAATTTCTGCAGTGGGTTGACATGCATTTTCCAGCCGAGAGCACAGTGTGCCTACCTTAGACCTGCCAGTACTCACGCATTTGCTTGCATGTCTGGACTGCATTCTGATGTACAAGTTTTAGGCAATATGCCTCTCCAACGGTGGTGCAGAACACCACAGTCACATGTCTCCGGCCTTGGCATTTGCCTTGGGACAAAGATTGCGGAGTCAAGGGTCTGATTGAACCCGACCCTCATTTGCTTTATTCTGTGTTTGCACTTTGCCTTTACCCTATCAGATATGTTCATGTTTCTGCTTTTTGAATTTACGTTTTGCACACATTACGTGTTGTATGGCGCTCAGGATGTGCACCAAAATCTGTGCCGGCTTATTTTGGCCAATGGGTCTGGGCACACAGTTGGAGATTCAAAGCAAACGTGGTAGTTGCAAGCTGATTCATACAGACCCTAAGTTCATGTGATCATCCATCCTCTTTGTTTCAAGGTTCTGCACTGACAGCTCCATACCTGGAGTAGAGCGACTTGTGATCAGCAGCCTTCGGAAACAGCATGGTTTGGAGCCCAAGTTCGAGCTCACAACCCAGGATATCTCAGTTGAGGCTGATCAGATGTTGGCCCCACATGGTTGCTTCATCGTGAAGGGATGGAGCAGAGCATTGGCGGCAACGACGATTTTGCTAGCTGCTTATGAAGATGATGCTTTCTTTCAGGCACGTTAATTGACAGACTCAGACTTCAGAAAAGACTTGATTAGTAGACATTTTGCTAAATCAGCATCTAGTATATATATATACTATATAAATGTATTATTTGCATATACTAGTTCCAGCTTCGACTTTCATTTTGCAATTCATGAAATGACCACTGGCAGGCATGGCCAGTTGACGACCAGAGGTTTCTTGATTCAATGCAGCTGCAAGATCGGTCTTGATGTTAGTGCAAGGCAGGATTTCACAGGTCTTGATGTTAGTACACAGGCAGGATTTCCACAGGTCAGCTTGATCTCTACCTTATAAACTGGGGAGCTGAGGGGTTTCAAGACTATTCATGCCAATGTCTCTTGCATCTCCCACGAAGATAGCCACATGGTGGTACTGGAAAACCGGGGATGCTCGGCGTGAGACATGAGGTCACAACCCAGTGACAATCATAGATAAAGCTTTGTGCCTGCTATGATTTTGGAATTCGGTCAGCCATTGGAACCAGCTCCGCAGAAAGAATGCATGTCAGTCAGCCAGTTTGCTCTTGGAATGATTTTGTCAGTGAAGCACCAGTAGTGATTTAAATTGGCAGTCTTGACTCTGAGGCATCACTTTCCAAGCAGCAGTACGTCGCAAACCGAATGCATTCAACCTTCTACACCAAATGCGATTGCTGGAAGCTTTCAAGCGAAAAACTATTGCAGAACAGGCTAGGGTTGCCCCCATTATGTTGTCAAAGGGTAGTACTTGTTGTGACTTCCAGCAACAAGTTTCACTGTGTTCTGACTTTTGGCCCCATGCATTCCGGGCCAGGTGTGGAATTCTGCAGCCCAAGTGGCTGATGCGTACCAGATAGGACGTCTTGAGAGCAGTGCGGCTCTGAACCTGCATTCGAACGTTGTTCCTGCAATCGTGGACCGTCTCAACTTTCTCGTCAGGCAGAACCAGCTTGTTTTTGTCATGTGGGATACAGTGCGGGATACACTGGCACTGGCCTTCAACTGACTCAATGTGCCTTCTAAATGTTTTTGGCTTCATGATGTAGAGACCAACCAAACTGACTGTTGGTGATATTGTGGAATGACAGGAAGTGGGGCATGGGCAAGATGCTCACGCATGAGAGCATAGCCAGTGGAGCATGGAACGCTGACTTCAGTGCTGCAACCTCCAGCACTGTGGCATGGGAAAGGGTGCTCGCCGCAACACCTCGCTTGCTGAATTTGACGCTGGATAGAATGCATGCCAACTACGAGGCATTGCACCCCAAGATGCGCAAACCATATGGACTCAAGGAAGTTGAGCCTTGACATCATGGTCCAAAGCAGTATTATTGTGTGATTGCGCGTTGTTCCAAACGTCGTGCCAATTCAATGTGCTAGCTGGGGGTGTGGACAAGTTTCTTGGGATTGGCCTTAGGAACAATTGCAGCGTTGCTGCGGAGCCTACTTGGCATGCATGGACAAGTTCGAGGCAGACTATCCAGTGGATTTTGTCCTTGCTGAAGTGCAATCCATCGAGAAATCGTATTTTGGCACATCTAATTCTTGCATCATTGAATGCTTCGAGATTTCACTGGTAGAGTAACTACTTGTGTGGTTTACGAAGTTCTTGAGGTTCCACTTGAAGCATGCCGACTGCGAGTTGATGGACATGCTGGAGAAGATTGCACCACCCCCTGAGCTTGAGAGGGTTGCCATTTTCAAAGCAGCTGTGATGCGATTCCAGGAATCAGTCGGGGACCCAAATTTAATGCGCACACAGAGCCAGATTCAGACTCAAACAATGAGCTAGACATCCTGGGAAAACTTGGATAGCAAATGCATGTAAATGCATTGCTTGACTTGTTGGTTTTATTAAGGAGAAAAAAGTCAAGATGGAGGCTGACGAAAAGTTGCTTGATGTTATGTGAAAGTCAGCCTCGATCGGACTTGATTTGTGATTTGTGAAACCCTGCATGAGTTTGATTCCCTCATGGCCAATTTTGTTCTTAGGCTTCTCATGCAAGTGCTGTCTGCTAGCTTCAAACAAGCCGAGAAGAAGGTGGAGAATGACCTAGTGGCGATGGCTCAGTGGTTGAACAAAGCCCAAGACCATTGCAATCGGCAGGCTCGTTGAATCACCAGTTGCTCTTTAGGTCCTGCAATCCGAGTTTGCTTCTGAACCTTTCTCACAGTACAAAGCTTGGTATGTTAACCAATCATTCTCCAATCATCCTGCGACTGTTTGCAGGGCAACCTTGACATGAAGTATTTGACGGATCGCTTCGAGAAAGGGAAGACTGCAGTTCAGGACTTCTTGAAGGAAAGCCACCGTTTTGTGAAGGTGGATCACATGTCTGATGCCCATGCTGACCTGCTACAATATCAATCACAGATGAATGCAGGCAATGGGAGCCTTGAAGTACAATTATCCATGCGTACCAGTAGAGGGTATGAGCTGTTGGCAATGAACTTTCAAACTCAGAGACTTGCTTCCATGATCAATGCCAAGGATCACCATCATGATCCAAGACCTGACAGTATGGCCATCCCGTGGCTTGGCTGCAATTTTCTTGCCAGACTCAGACTGAACATTATTATTTTGAGCGCGAAGCAGCGAAGCCTTCGTTGCTGCAGGCTCCCTTTTGGTCGATGAGACTTGCGACGTCGCCAAAGCCATTTCAAATTCGAACCCCAATGCTCTTTTGTTCAGTCTTCAAGTGCAAGTTCATTCTGCAATTGACAAAGCCACGGTGTGCAGCTACCGTCGAAGCGTTGAAGACAAATTGATGGGGTGACTCATACTTGCAGTTTATGCATGGTGGAATAGGGTACCTGGCAGTCCAAAGTTTTTGGAGTACACATGGCGCAGTTTTTCGAAAGCCGCCCACACACAGATGGTGCAAATTAAAATTTCTCTGGAATTGCTCAACGATATCTGAGGTCGATGGATCTTCACGAGATCCATTGCCTTTTCAAGGATTCGGCACATGCAGGAGATCGGCGACGCAAGAGCCAGCTTTGCCCTTTGTTTGCAGTAAGAGGTTCAAGTTTAATTTACGGACATTGCCAGTCGCATTGACCAGTTTTGAATGTGATGGTCTTGACAGGCATTGCAGGTGTGAGCCAGATTCACAACAAGCAGTTCGGGTTCAAAAACGGCACTGCGCTGCTGGGAACTTTAGGGCCAGTTGCACGTGCACGAGTGAACCAGCTCTGGACAGACAATCCCGAGTCGGCGCCATCTCCATCAGTTCGTGCAGCTTGTTGCTGATTGAGCATGCTTTGATCAATTCAAAATTTATTATGTCACAGTTGTCCAAACTTCAAACTCAGCTTTCTTCGTGATGCTGAGATTCATCCATTCAGTGTCAGTCAGACCCAGGTAGCTCAACGCGGAGTTCCAGGGACAAAGGAGATGTTGCAGAAATTGCTGGAGGGTCTTGACCCCCCACCCGACACCAAAATCTTCGTTGTGGATTTGACGTTGAACAGGCTGGATTAAACCTTTTTCATCTCGTTAATAGCTGACAAGCTGTGGAGGTAAAGAACATTATCTGTCAAACTGATTCGAGCGTGATTGTATACCACGTCGCAGGTGGAATGAGTGGGGCCGATGCCTCTGGGAGCTGCAGAGAGATCGCTTGAAGTCTGAAGGCCAAGGCCTTGACTGGAAATTTGTCAGCTATGTAATGAAGGGTGACGATGAAGCCACGTCTGGAATCGATCAAGCCATCAGCTGGATTGAGGGTCGTTCCTTCTCTGAGACTTGCACTTGAGTTCTGGTATGTTCTGGCCTTCACTGTAATTGTGCTTCACCCTGGGACTATGTCATTATCAAAGCAAACTGTTGAACAATCAGTGTGAAAGTTTGTGTCGAGGAATGGTGGGATGATTGCCCAGAAGCAGGCCCCAAGACACGTTCCAAGTCTGACTTCTGCGAGCAGAAGCCAACGTTGGACATTCTTGTGGTCAGTGGGGGAAAGCTTAAGAAACTTAACGAAAATGACTTTGAATTCTCAATGCATTGTTTTCAGCGTGTGACTTTGTGGGCTTAAAGTTTCTTGTTGCTGAGTCAAGTCGTCATCAGGATTCCAACTGCTGTCCTGGACTCACTCCAAGGGCAGGGCGAGTCACTCCAGATGGAAGTGGAGCAGTGGAATTCAAATCATGACTTGAAACTGCTTGCCACCATCACTTCCCAAAACACCAGAGCGAAGGAAGACGATCGCACGTTGTGCGCGCCAGTTTTTGCTGAAGGCGACAATCACTTGAACTTCAAGCGGCTCGTCAGCTTGGAGTCTTTGACGGTGATGACCCAAGGAGAGTTCGAAGCGCATGTTGTGCGCTTGGGCTGCATTCGAGCCAGCCAAACAGATTCGTCATGTTAGCTGGTGAGCTTCAATTGACAACGCATAGTTTGGATTGAACTTTGCCAGTTTGAACTGACTGATGAGGCCCCGAGCAAAATGCAAGGCAATGGGCTGTGCTGACTTGTTTGTGGTGGCCGGTGACAACTTCCAACTGTGGCTCCTCAACCCTGCCGCCAATGAAGTGACTTGCGATGCCTTTGAGATTTTCGGCTTCAATGTTGCAAGCTACACTGAAAAGGCTGCAGGCAAGTTGGGCAATCAATGTTTGATGTGCAGTCATGTCTAAAGCCTAGAGTCCTAGAGAATTTGCACATGGCTTTTGATCTGGACTTTTTGCGCCAGAAATTGTTTGAGAGGTTACAATTATATTGCTTCTGTCAGGCATTGCTCGGGCGGAGTCGAAGGAAGCTATCCCTTTCCTCTTGGAGCGTGACACTGATCTCCTTTGCTTGCCCGGACCCACAGGCAAATCATTGTTTTGCACTGCGGAGCTGGCTTGCTTTCTTGCCCAGAAGCAGGGAATCACAGAACTGAGCATCGCAGACCACGCCTTGACACCGTTGGTAGAGGAGTTTCTGCTGGCAGTCGTTTGTTGCGTGCGGTTTTCTTTGCACAACAGTTTGGATGAAGACAGCTGTGATTCCTACTGGGAGTAGTAGTTGGCCGGTAGGTTAAATGCCAATAATAGTGAGTGTGAAGCCTTAGGTATGCCATCACATGCATGTTGCAGGACGGAACTGGAGCTCCACGTCCATTCCGGTATAAGGTGACCTGTCAAGGTAAAGTCACTTGCTTCGAGCCAAAGCCCCTAGCGCCAAGTGCAGACCTGATGGATCTCAGAGGATCAATGTTTGGGGCGTACTATTTGCGCAATTTCGACAAGTTGCCGGCTTCGTCTATGTGCAGAACTTTGTGGGAGGTGCCGTTTTCTGGGTTGCAATGTGTGCATAGTGTTTGGTTGCCTGCTGTCCAAGGTTGATTCAACATTTTTGCACTCATTGCAATTTCTCACACAGGGTTTTGCATTCATTGTTCCAGGTCAGCATGGACCATTGCACAGTCCGCCCATTGAAGCCAAAATTTTGGCTCACCTGCTCAGTGAAGATTCCACCGCAAACGGCTCTCAAGCTCGGCTAGGAGGCAGCTGCACGCAAGCAGCTTTCGACATCTTTGATGTTTTTGGAACCCATCACCAGGCTTGATTTTCCACCTGGATTTTGATCAGACTTTCAATGGGTCACAGAGAAAAAGATCGTGCGTCCATTTGCTGATTCAAGATGATTACACCAGGAATGAAAGCCAATCAGCTCTAACTAGTTGATTGCGGTCCTGTCAATGATGACATGAACTTAGAGACTTTGACAGTGGTGCTGCATTTTCTACAGGTGTCTTGATCCTAGCACTTTTTTTGCTCTTGATTTTCACGCGCTCCCTCATCGCAGAAGATGATGGCCAAACTTGGAGCAATGACTGAGCTCTCAGACTTGGAGGATGATGGACCGTCCCCTCAGGTTGCCGATGCCACGCCCAAAGCCAAATCTGCTAGCAGATCTTCCGACGACAAGTGTTCTGATGCCAAGGCAAAAGCCAAGTCGAAAGACAAGGCAAAGGGCAGTGGCACAAAGAGCACGAAGAAAAGTAGAGATATGAAATCGACCAAGCCGAAAAAAAAGCCTTCCGGAGGCGGTTCCGCTCCTGGTCCTGTCCCTTGTGCTGATGAAAGTGCTTCCGATCCAGCTACTGAGCCAGAGTCAGAGGAAGTTAGCAAGAAACCGGCTATGAAAGCCAAAGCCAAGAGCAACAAAGTAGTTCAGAAGCGTTCAGTGCCAGCTGGAACCTCTGCACATGCAGAGTCAGGCTCCTCAGAGGACAAGCCCCTTCTGAAGCGCCCAGCAGCTGCGCCGAAGACAGTAGCAAAGGCAAAAGCCAAGAAGACAGTAGCAAAGGCAAAAACCGAGAAGACGAAGCAGGCCAGGAAGTATTGGTACTACGCTGACAAAAAGATTGGCATCAAGTATGATGGTCATGAGCGAATGACGGTGGTGGTCTCAGACCAGTTTCGATGGTACAGCATGTTTGCGCTGCGCCAGTGTTTTTGAGTACTCTGCAACAAATTGAAATCGTTGCCAACGATTAGGTGAAGTCGCGTAAAGGTGTTTCTGAAGAGAAGCAGGAGGAGATCGCCGAAACTGGGGCTGCAGTTTTTGTTTGGCGCATCAAACGCAGTTACTATGCTGCCAAACGCTGCCAGTAACTACAACCAATTCAGGAGTCGCTGTCCAGCCCAGGAACTGTGCCGCTTGGAGTTTGAGAAAGGTGCAGCAACAGACTATATCAAGCAGATGGCAGCTGCCAGGATGAAATTAATTAGATTATGACAGTGCATCATGGTTTTTGGAACTGTGTTTTAGTAGCAAACAACAATCCCACAGCCTCAGGCAGAATTGATGGAAGCTGCTGCAAGGGCAAGTCTGGCGAGTGCAGAGGCCTCCGCTGTTGTGCCAGAAGCAGAAGTCAAGGATGTCAAGGATGATGGCGAGATGAAAGATGCTGACTCAGCGGATGCTGCAGCTGGGTTGGAGCTTGGTTTTGAAGAGGGAGAAGAGCAGGGTGAAGAGGAGGATGCAGAGGATGATGGTCCAGTCCCAGCTGATGTTGACTGACCAACTTAGACTGACTTACGGAGACATTTTTGAATAGAAAGAGACCTGCTGCAGCTGCAGCCCACATGGAGTTTAACCCGCCCAGTGTAACGCTGACTCAGCCCAGTAGCAACCAGACCAATGGCCTGTTGCAATGACAGATTTCATGGCGCGTGGAGCGAAAACACGAAAAAACAATTGCTGCAAGCTCCTTTTTGTTTGCCATGTCCAAACATGTCAGGGCTGTCTTTTTTTCTGCGAAAAGAGCAGGGCAGTTGCTTTTGCAGAGACCGAGTTCGAATAGTCAGTGACTTTGTAATTTTTCTCAGTCTTGACTTTAAACGGTGGTCAGGTTCAAAGACAGCAGAGTTTGGAGCTTCTCACAATCATAATTTTAGGCTGAGACCAGATCATGGCGGCCCCGACTGCTGTGACTTCCAGTGCTGCTGTGGATGTTGTTCTCCATCAGCAGGTGCACATCTACATCATGCCTGGTGCTGAGACCGATTGGACGCCTTCACTGAAGAGCCGCAGTTGTGCTTTGATGGCATTCTTGTCATCGTGGATGATGTGGCTTGACCACCTTCCAGCCAATTACCGTTCAGATGATTTGCCGCTATTGTTCTCTTTCGTGCTGTCGTTGAACTTCAAGCTCAGTGTGACTTTTGGAAGAATCGAGCTGCGCCAGCGACTTGACCTTCTGAGGGAGCCACTGTCTCCTGATGTTTTTGTCAAGTATGATGTCTTTTTGGGCAGTCTGTCTTCAGAACTCGACAGAGCTGGACCTCGTATTCTCCAATACTGGTTAAGTTTGAATGTTGCAGACGGGATCGTTTTTGACCAATTGGTGCATGCCATTTTGCATTTTGGCCTTTGCTGTGCCGATTTTAATGGGCTTGACGAAAAGGCTTTCAAACTGATGTTTGATTTTGCTGGTACCTTGGCAACTGCAGTGAACGGACCGCAAGCCATGGAGTCGGAGGCGGAGAATCCGCCTTCAGATTCAGCAGAGCCTTTGGCATTGGACCAGCAATGATTTTGAACTCTCTCTCTCTAGGATTGCGTGGTGAAAAAAAATTATTTTTTGGGCAGTACAATGTGACCACCTTTCAAGGAGCTAGCATGGATTTGTTGTCTGACTGGACTGAATCAAATGCAGGACGGAATTTTTCAGGGCCTGGCTGCTGCTCACATTCATTCCAGGTGCTAGCTGAAGGCACGCGGGCTTAGAGGGTCACTTTGGGGTAGGCTTTGGGCCGATAATAGGTCAGTTTTCTTGCCAATTTTTCAGTATAGGTCTGATCAATAGCTGAGTTAGATTGCGTTTGAGCTCTTTGGGCTCCACCTGGAACAGTCTATAATTTTTGTTTTCGTGCACCTTGTCTTGTGGCGAGTTGTTTCTGCGTTGGTTGTTGCAGAGTTGAAATGAGGGTTGAACACTGAACCACGATCAATTGTTCTCATGAATCATGAAGCAGAACTGTTTGCTTTCACATTTAATATCACTCTCAATGGCCAGGCAGCAGGGCTTCAAATTGTGAGTCGTCGTGCATCGGCTGTCGTGCTGTCTGGTAAAGGTTTTTTAAAGTTTTTTTTGCAGTCTGTGAAAGACAGTCAGATGGTTATCATCCTGCCTTGAATCGTGTTTTTGATAGCAATAAGTCTCAGGTCAACGTTGACTTGGGCAGTTGAAACCGACCGATATTCTTTCAGTTTTCGGTACTTGGCAACTACTAAAAACCAACAGTTCTTGTATGATTCCTGGGGTGAATGATGGTGATTAAAGGTGTTTATATAGTAGCCCCCCACACTACCAAAAGATTTTTTTTTTGGGGGTTGGTTGGCTAATTTTCTACCTTTTTAAAACACACCGTGACCCCAGAGATTTTAGTTGCTGGAGTGTCATCACCCTTGGCGTCAGTCCCTATAGCTTGAGAGCAGTTGGGCACAAAGCTGCTGCGCACGGAAAAACTCCCAGTCTTGCTGGGATTCTCGTTAAAAAAACGGGAAAAGCATGACTTAGCACGGATCGTCAGGCTGGGCCATTGGATATCAGTGGTGTTCTTGTTTGGTTAGTTAGTCATGGTTTGTTAGTTGTTGTTTCATGATGTCATAAGGGTATCAGATTTGATCAAATTTGTTTTAAAGTTTCTACTTCCAGTGGTTCAAGATCAATTAGTAGTCAATTAATTCAGAATCACTGTCAGAGCGTGACTTGGATTGCAAAAGGAACCTGCCGAGATTGACCATCATGTGCCAACCAAGATGATGCAATGTTAACCTGCATACTAACTTTGTTCTCAGAGATGGGTTCCGACCCTGGCTACCAACTTGTGGAGTTTTATTTTGAGAGATCCAAAGAAATTTCTAACTCATTTTATGATGATTTTGTGACGTTTCCAAGTTTCAATGGTTTACTTCGAATGTAAATGGCCTGTTAATTTTAGGTGTTAGTAAGCCACTTAAGACGAGCGAAATAGTAGCCGAATCTTAGTTTTAAATTTATCCTTCCAGACCCCTTTAAACTTTGCTATCAAAAATAACGCTCAGCCGCAAGAATTTTTGTTATGATATAGCTTTAGCGTGCTCTGTTATGCCAGAGATCTCCAGAGATAGAGTGTGTCATGCTCAATGTAGAACTTAACTTAGCCCATTGAGATCAGAGAGTGATGCCGAAGACCAAGACTTCTCGGTTATGAGTCCTTGTTGACCATCTGGCGCTGTTGTTATGAGTCCTTGTTGACCATCTGGCGCTGTTGACCACATGCCTTTGGCAGCATCATGGACCACCATGGACCAACCCAACCCCGTTTACAAAACCCAACCCCGGTTAGAAAGAAAAAATCTTAAAGGCTGAATTCTGGCCTGCTTGTGACCCTAGGAAAAACAAAAGAGCAGTACACATTAGTCACATCTTTCATTTCAACCATGATGTCCTTAACTACACAAGTATCGTGTGCTCTGTTACATGTAGCTACCGCTCCATGCGATCCTATCGGCTCAAAGTACGGC
>Ga0126342_10019036_pt1 | contig 11716 bp, 13 predicted proteins | sample Cyp1metagenome_FD_92528 | JGI IMG/M metagenome (GOLD analysis project Ga0126342, IMG submission 92528) | Coral microbial communities from Lord Howe Island, Old Settlement Bay, Australia - Cyphastrea 1 metagenome | ecosystem: Host-associated > Invertebrates > Cnidaria > Coral ... | reverse complement strand
TTCGATATCCGCCCCAACTCCACCCACGTCCGTCCGCAGCGGATATGCCTCGTTCCCTTGCTCTCTTCTCCTGTTCCAACCCACGCCTACCTTTCGATCTTTCACCCTTCCCTCTCAAGTTGGTTGAAGTATCTAACACAACTCGAGTTTATGGTAGATATCGCGCTAGTTCATGGGGGCGGTTTACCCCAACCAACTTGTCACTTTTTGTTGGGGCACCACCTAGAAGGTGGCAGAATTAGGGGTTTTGCAGAAGAAAAAAGGTGCGGATTTTCCTGGTTTTTAATTACATGATTCGTATTTGACCAACCCGTACCCACTGAGAAGCAAACATGATAAACTGCTACCAGAAACTGGCTTACATAGCTGCTAAGCTAGCTTAGCTATTCCACAAATGTTTGGTGTGTCAATGTCTTGCAGATCCAACAGTTTAACAACTGGAATTTCTAGGACGATGCCCATTCAGATTCGGCAATCAATTTTTGTTGGCAGCCTAAGACCAGACGGCACCAATAGCATTTGATCCACTGATCCACATCTTTGGGGTTTACGGTTTAGATCCTCAATCTTTTGGGCTGATCAAATCCATGATTTATGGATCAAATCCACATATTGTGGGATCAAATCCATATTGTGGGGTAACATTTTTTTTGTGATTAAACTCCATTTTCAAAGCACGCACGCACACACGAGTGACTCAAGTGTGCAAGATCATGGACTAGAATTCTCAAACCTCAGGCCGTTGCATTTTTCACGATTTTTGAAACGAATCAATCTTTTGGGTGACTACCCTAGGGTATTCAAACCTGGGTTACTGGAAAGTCCTCAAAAAAAGATTGCTGATTTTCCCAGCTAGAACCTTCCATCAGTTCGGAGATTTCCCAGCCACGTTTGATGACACCGGAGGATACCTATATCCCCATGACAATCCCCAGTGTTCATGGTAAATATGGTTAAAACATGATACTGTACATCCCCAAAGAGATCTCATCATCATCCATCTAAATGATGATGAAATCCCTATTAAATGAATTGTTAAATGAGAAAACACCCTACACGGTGGGGCCCCCTATATAGCTAAGTTGGTTTATTATAGGTGAATCCTATGGTTTATGGTAGATATATCAAACTAGTTAATGGGGTTCTAAACCAACCAACATCATTGGGGGGGCCTCACTTTTTAATGGTAAGATCTCTATTTTCAATGGGTAAATCATTTTTCAAATCCTATAAAACCCTATAACCCTATAACTGCTTCAAATTCCCAATTTTTCGATGGTCAAAGCCACATATAATCCACATATAATCCATATAAGTCAATATATAATCCATATAAGTCAATATATAATCCATATATAGTCCATATATAATTCATATATAATCCACATAAATCCACATATAATCCATATAAACCAATATATAATCCATGTAAATCCATATTGTATAATCCATGTAAATCCATATATAATCCATAGAAATTAATATATAATCCATATAAATCCATATATATATATATATAATCCATATAAATCCATATAAATCCATGTAAATCCATATTGTATAATCCATGTAAATCCATATATAATCCATAGAAACTAATATATAATCCATATAAATCCATATATAATCCATATAAATCCATATAAATCCATATATAATCCATAGAATTCCCAATTTTTCAATGGCAAAATCGAACTTTCACGCTTGGTCTACGGTGCATTCCCAGCGTCGGCCCCAAGGATCCGAACTTCACGGCGCAGATCTTCGGCGGCCGCGGGCGCATCGAGGATCTGCGGCGCTTCTTTCAGGCCCTGCATCGGAACCTCCAAAGGACGACCGGTGAAACGCCAACGAAATGGATAGACATGGATAGGGGTAAGTTTATATTCCCACTTACCATCTGGTTATTTAACATAGCCATGGAAAATGGCCCATTTATAGATGGTTTACCTATTAAAAGTGGTGATTTTCCATGGCTAACTGTTAAATTACCAGAGGGTAAGTTTATATTCCCACTTATATCAGGGGTTGGTAACTGTCCCATTTTGGATATATTGGACATCACCAACCATAATAGCCATGGCGTTGACCATATACCTAATGATTTTGGTTGGGTGATGTGACCCATGGGGACATTTTAATGAGCCATGATGGATAGACTAAAGTGCCATAGTGCCATAGTGCTATAGGATACCCTCTGGTAAACCCGGCCTGGTCAACAGTTACAGTTTGCGAACTTGAAGCCATGGCCATAGTTAAATAGTTGATGTTCCCATTAAAAGCATGGTGATTTTCCGTAGTTATGTAAACGTTTACCAGAGGGTATTCTTACTGGTGCGTTTTATGTAGGGAATGGATGGGTTGCTGGGGGTTGCTGGGATGATTATTAGTGATTATGGATCATTCCCGAAAATTCCCTAGTAAGCACCAGTAAGGCAATGGTGGAATAAAAACGATGAACATATGGGCTTTGATAGGTTTGAATTTCTGAATACTTTTTTTTTTACCATGAAAAATATGGGGGTTGAAGTATGAATACTTGGGTTTTAATTAACATAATCTTACTGGTGCTTAGCAAAAAATGAGAGAATGATCCACTGGCTAACTATCAATAATCATCCCATTCCCCCATTCCCATCCATTCCCTACGTTTAGCACCAGTAAGTAATTAACCAACCATGAACAATTCGCATGAATCATTGGATATAGAAATGGGTGGTATCTTTGGTCTGGAATGTTTTTTTTTCGCCAAGACAATGGTGAACAATTTACCCTCTGGTAAACTGTTACATACCATCTGGTTATTTAACATAGCCATGGAAAATCCCTTATAAATGGAAGTATTAATGGGAAAATCATCGATTTACACTATTTCTATGGCCATTTTCAAGTCCGCAAACTGTAACAGTTTACCAGAGGGTACCTCCAATCGCTCGTTTTTTTTCGACAATGGGAACACAGATCTATGAATTGCCGTGGTTATGGAAAACCACACATGGAGACTTCACTTGCCATAGGGCCATAGGGTGACCTGAAGAGGATCCTGAGAGGATTGGAATCTGTAGTGATATTTGGTCTGAAAATTGGGTACATCCCAAATTCCAATTGAACACATACTCAACCGGATTTGGGAGTGCCCTATTTTCAGACAACCCAGTTTTTCCATGTTTTTTTGCACATATTGAAAGTACATTTGCAATAGATGTGGGTAGCCAACATCTTGAACCCGGGGCGTTGGATTTTTTGTTCATTTGGTAGCTCTCCAATTATTGCCATTTTGACGCCATTTTGACCCATATCTCCTAGTGTATTTGTGATGCGAAAGGAGATGAAGTCTGTGAAGTTTTCGATCCACAGATTTTCCAGGCATCTCTGAGATCTCCATTGGAGATCTTAGAGATTCATAACCATCATCACCTGAGATCCAGACTTGCGGTGTGTTGATATTTTGTTGATGACTCCATGATGATTCCATGTGAGTTTATTTGTGTTATTTCTCAGTGTGATTTTTGAAACACATATCTATTTTTTTCACAGCTCGATAAACAGATGAAATCACCATGTGGCTATAACTACAAAAATTGCCATGGCTATCCGGGGGATGGACATCCATTTAATCCATAACTACCAGCTATTTTGATGTGAACGTTTAAGGGGTAGCCGTGGTTTTGACGTTTTGACCCATCCCCATGTTGATGTTTCCTAAGATTTGGGTACCCCTAAATCATCCATCTTAATAAGACCTTCACAAAGCAGCGACTTTTTGGGTATCCCCATGACTATGGAAACCACCATTAATATCCCATTATTGTCCCATTGTTATTCCATTGTAAATATAACTGGTTGATTATTCCATTAATATTCCATAAATATTCCATTCATAATCCATTAATATTCCATCCATATTCAATTCATATTCCATTAATATTCCATTCATGTTCCATTCATGTTCCATTCATATTCCATTGATAATCCATTAATATTCCATTCATATTCCATTTCTACAACTGCTTGGATGGTAGAAGTCCCTACATCATCCCCCTCTGGGTCCAGGAGGTTGGTGATCATCACCACAGGCTTCGGCCCCGTGGTGGAAGCGGCCTTGGAACGAGTGGATCTTCTGGGTTTCTTCTTTGAGGATCGGAGAACGAGTGAACCGATGGGTGGCTGATGATGATAGGATCCTAACGGTGCTGCTATATATGGTGTGCCATGGATCCCATCAACAAAAAACCCATTCATGTTAGCATATATATATACCATACACGAGTCAATGGTCATTCCAGGATCCTAAAATGGAGGTTACGTTTGGCCATATTTTGCTGGGATATTCCCTTACATAGGCCTGAAAAATAGGCCTTATACATGGTAGGTACCTCCAATTTAGGTTCCTGAAATGGCCATTGAACGAGTGAAACGACTGGTGGATGATGATGATATTTGTGGGGGACATTTGACAAAAATCCATACAAAACTCCCACTGAAGTGGTGAATAAATGTTAATGGGCCAGATATATCACTGTGATATATCATGATATATCCCGCACATAACTGGGTTATTTCATACGGCGATTTTTTTGCCACTTACTAAGTTGTACGCACATCCAAGTGGCAGCTGTTGGGGTAGTTTTCCTGGCACATCAGGTGACATGGGCAGACTTTTGTGAAGAATGGGGAAGCAATGGGAAGCAGCAAACCAAAAGAGATGTTTCACAACAGAGCTAACGGAAATTGAGCAGAGTGGGGACGCCATCCATGAAATCAACGAAAGTAGGAGAGGACTTGTATGTAATTTTTCATTTAACGAAAACAAATGCTTCAGTGATCTTCAGTGCACTATTCATGTATCATTCATCATTATGATACATGTATATATGTATATTGTATACATATATTATATAGATATACATACATATATATATAATGTATATGTGTATACTGCTTTATTTCGCTCCTTTTGTTGGCGTTTTATGGGTTGATCCTTGCCCCGCGCGGAGGTGATTGGAAGGGATCATCCTTTGTCAGAGGTGAAACAGGGTCGGAAGGACTGGAGGTTTTGCCAAGGGCAGATGGAGATATCTGAAGGTTTTACATAATATATTATCACATATGTTGGGAGCTTGAATATTATTTATATAATCAACTACATATACATATGTATATATATATATACATATACATGTATACTACATATATTGATTGGAAAGTCGGGTAGAACCATTTGTTCCCGCAACAACACTCAACTTCCATGTGAAGCAGAGCGTCATCTCCAAAGCAAACTGCGACTACTAAAGCAATGGAAAATCTTGTGTATAAATGGTGGATTTTCATGAGATCATCAGCAAAACATGTTTCGGCTGCCGTTCCGTTCAGCAGCCGATTGACGATCGCAGGATCGCATCATAAAGGAGCTGCAACAGCAGCATGGCTTCTCATCCTTGCAGGTGCGAGCAGGATCGGCAGAAGCGAAGAAACAGGCAACTTTTTTTTTCTTATATATTTGATGGGAAAAACAGGGTTTCAACCGTTTCAACCTTAGAATTTCCCCACTCAAACTTTGCAGTTTACGTTTTGTTTACAAGTTCACATGGTACGGGGCTGTTGAGGGTAGCTGCTAGTCAAGTTGAGGGATACCCCGGCGCTGCCACGCCAGGCTGCACCAGTACCCTATACCATCATTCAATAAAATCAATAAGGGCACGAGATCCTACTGTTGCAGATTCCCCCGCCAGCACATTTTGTATTTACAGCAGCTTCTGACTACTTCTGACTGAAAAGATCGTTGCCAATACAGAATTTGTGTACATGTCATATGTTTCTATGTGGAATCTTTCGTTTTTATGAAGTGTTTCATCTGATATTGGAGCTCCACGCCCAGAAAACCTAAACATTTGGGGATACAACATTCATTGCAAAGAAAGGCATGGTAACAATTACCTTCTGGATCCTTCTGGTAATCAAAGATGTCTGGAAACTCCCACATTTATGTCCCGGATTTCCCCAGGCATCTCTGATTACCAGAGGATTACCACCCATATCCCTATCATAATCCACATTCTTCATGGTTTAATATGGTTGAATCCATACCAATCCCCAAACAAATCTCATGATCATCCATATTCATCATGGTTAAATTCCTATTGATCAATGGTTACATCCATTTAAATCCTATCATTTCACGTTTATCCATGGTTGATTTCCTATGGATCAATGCTTGATCCCTATTAAAATCCACCGCGAAAAAAACTGGCCGCTGAGACCCTCTTCGTAGATGATGATCCTGCCAATGCCCGGCAGCCAATTGATTTGGATTGATGTGGTGTGTTTTTTTTGCTTCAGACACCATGCTTTTTCGAGGTCGTCAACTTTTTTAATATCATCCTTTTCAATTCATACCCACATGTTTGAGAGTGAAGAGAACCAGCAGACACCAGGTGATAGCCACAGGTTCTGTCCCTTGTACCCAAAGGACTTGCAGACCAGGACTGGCAGAGCTTCGTTCCATCCCCTATCATGTGCAAAAATATTCACATATATTCCCTTTATATATTTCTGGTTGGTGGTTTGGAACATTTTTTTATTTTTCCAGATATTGGGAAGAATCATCCCAACTGACTAATATTTTTCAGAGGGGTTGAAACCACCAACCAGATATGTATATACACAGCAAATACATGTAAAACATATATATATATATATACATAGTAATAACCAGCCCTAAAGTGTGGACCTCCAGTTTTGGCTTCGCTCCGAATTCAGCTCGAGGTCCTTCCAGCTGCCGAACACAGGATCTGCCGCACCGTTTGGGTGCCGTTGCTGGGACCTTTCTGATTTGGGGTTCAAAACCTCTGTTGGTTGATGATTAGTTCGGATTATACTACCCTTCATATATTGGGGATTATTTCATAATCCAAGAACGGGGAATCCTGTTCTCAACCAACCAGGATTTTATTTAGAATGATAGAGGGATGGCTTGAACGCTGCTCAGTTATGTTTGTTGATTTATAACCCCATCTAAATATGATTATAAGTATCTGTAAGTATCATACACTATATTGTTATTACAGTTATAAACCAACTATTAGCTAACTTTGGGGCCCCATCCTGTAGGGACTGAACCATCAAACATGCTGGACATCGGGGATCTGAACATGGGAAAACCGGCTGGGCAAAGTGGGCAAAGATCTGAAAAGGTAAACATCTGCTGAAACTTGGAACGAATCAGCTCAGGTGTTCTGCAGGATGGTGCCCCCCAGTGATGTTAGTTGGTTTATAACCCCCATGAAAACTATAGTTATATCATGTTATATCTGCCATAAACCATAGGTTTAATGGGAGTTTTATGTTCACCAACTTAGCTAACGAACTGGGGCACCACCTTGTGTGGAATTTTGAGATGATCAGCTTGGAACGTGAAAACACATCTGTCGCGTTCCAAAAACAAAATCCCAGACGAACGGTGAAACCAATGGTTTTTTTTCGAAAAAAATGTGAGATATCCTGGAAACATAGCTATTACCCTCATGGTAAACTGTTACAGTTTGCGAACTTGAAAATGGCCATTTAGAAATAGTGGATTTACCCAGCTATAAAATGGGTGGATTTTCCATAGCTATGTTAGTCATTACCAGAGGGTATCCAAAAGGCGGCCTTGAACATGGGTTGAAGCAACCCAAGCTAGGTACTTCAGTGGACCGTGGTACCGTCCCACTTGGTCGGCCAGAAATCCAGAAATTCAAAGGTGCATTGGATACCATGGCTGATACCGCCATTTAACAATGGCCATTTCTAATTCTATGCATATACAATCACATATATACATATATATATATATTGGTGATTTGGATAAATACCCAAAAATGGCCCCTCATATATTTCATGGTGGTGACTTGGATAACCCGGTTAGCCCAGCCCTGGTTGACCAAGGAGACCCACTGGTGGCATGGATAGCATCATGCTCAGGCGCTGGTGGGGAAACCACCACTGGGTTACCTACCCAGGTCTCAGTTGTGCCATGGAAGTAGCCTCTGGTGTTTGCGAACTGGAACATCACGAGTGAAAAATAGCTACCATCTGGTTATGACTAACAGTTTGCCATGTTAAATAACCAGATGGTAAATCATGGTAAATCCATGGTAAATACCAACTATGATTTTCAATGGGCCATGTGAAAAATAGCGAAGTGTTAGTCATTACCAGAGGGTATCTGTATTCTATGCATTAGTGAAACATAGGTAAATCAAAAACAATGATCCATTTTCCATAGCAAACATAGCTGGAGGGTAGATGATTGAACATAGAAGGAGACCTGTGAGACCTGGGTAGCCATATAGCCACGCAGTTTTTTTTTGCCAGGTTTGGACGGTCAGATTCCAAATTTCGGATGCGGATTCCTTGAAGAAACATTTGCAGGAAACCCTTAATCTTATATAATCTTATATAGTCTTATATATATATTATATCTATATCTTATATTTGGGGGTAACACGATTAGTATTTTTTAATGATTTAGACCAAAGCATTGCAAAGTCCATGTCAAGTCCATTTCTGTTCCTCACCGCAGGATGATTCGAGAAGCAGCCGAAGACACCACAGGTGAGAGCAACCGACTGTTTCGGGAGGACTGGGTGGGCTGGCCATTTGGGACTCGGATGTTCCATCGGCTTTCCCAGCAGCTTTCATACATGCACCCACTTTCCCATAAAACTCGAGCCACGAATTGAATCGTGGAAGGGCGCATTCCATTCATATAGGTTCGACTTACATCCTTCATACATTTCAGGTCCTTACCCTCTAGTAAATTAACAGTTTGACCCTGAAAATCACCAATTTTTAATGGAAACTAGTCTTCCAACCCCGATGACTGCCAGGGTCTATGTTAATTTACTGGAGGGTATATGTCCTTTTTTTTCTATGTTTACGCTTCCAGACATTAGCTGAGCGCCGTCGGCGCCATCTGCGCCGCTGAGGATTTCTCTCTAGCGGTGGGTCCGCCACAGATCGTTGGGGCTCCCTCTCTCCACGCTGCTGTCCAAACAGCTTACCGGCGGTGACACCAAAAAAAACCGTGCTGCCTGGGTGAAAGGGCGGCACGTGTTGAGGGCTTAGCATAGGAGTTGCCACGCAAGGAAGTACGACCTTTGAAGATTTGGAGAATTTTGGGGAGTCCACACGTTTGCGGCATGTGACACACCCATTCCAATTTCTCAAAGCATCAGGTAATTTCAAAGAAAACCTGAGTATGAATGAGACTATGCACAAGCAAACGAGTCAGGGAATCAAGCCATGCCCCCCCATTTTTCACATGGACATGGGATGCTCAAAATTGTGCGAACACATTCACAACCGATAGGGGACCACCCACTTTGGCCATGTCCATTGCGGGTAGTAAGTAATTTTGTCCGCCACTCATGTAAAGATATATAATATGGCGATATATGTTATATATGTTATATATACTATACGCATCTATACGCATATAATATAATATGTGTCTAAGAATGAGCGAATCAGAAACTGGAAAGAGAGCAGTGCAGGCGCCATCCCAAGCCCTATTTTTCTGTCTATGGCTGTGGCTCGAGATTTGGATAGACATTCAGTAACTTTCGCCACAGCTTTAGTTTGAATGTGACCATTTTCCCACGAAAAATGGGTGGATTTTCCATAGTGACGTTAGTTTAGTTTAGAGGGTACCCAGTTACACACCTTTTTCATCACGATCTGGAATCTGCACATGTTATAAGTTCCAACGGGACAAAACATGTGTTTAAAAAAAACCATTCGGGAAGTTATTTTCAGTTCTAGAGTTTCACCCACATAATAGGACCAGCCGTTTCACAACCCCATAGCAACATCAACGGAGCCAGGATACTCGGCAGAAGATGTCCAAAATGTTGGGAACTCAGTGGCTTGGAGTTTTCACAACATCATCCCACTCACGATACTCCCAGGAATGGTGGTTTCCGTTTTCTCAGATTTTCCATTGTTGAAAAACGGCCACAATTGGGAGATGGATACGGTTGCTGCTGCTAAAACCCCAAATTCTGGTGGATGAGATCCCCATTTCTTCATGGCTCCCCATTTTCTTCTCGGTCATTTTCCATGGTCAATCCTCATATTTCATCATTAAATCACTCTTAAATCCGAAGCTGTGTATAGTTTAAATCCCAATTTTATTGCTTATTCATTCATCACAGTACTTCCGATTTCTTCACCAGTAAATCAGTAAATCAAAGTACCCTCTGGTAATTTAACATAGCTATGGAAAATCATCATTTTTAATGGGAAAATCCACTATAAATGGTGATTTTCCATAGCTATGTTAAATTACCAGAGGGTAAGTGTTGTGGCCTAAAAAGGCCATTCGCCACCTTCGCCGCCCTTCGCCAGGGCGGGTAAGCCCTCGGCGCAAGCGTCCTTCGTGTGGGGCAAACGTTGACCAACGAGGCGCTGCTTGAGGGGGTCGGTGGAGTACCATCCCCCAGGGGATTTTCCCCAGAAACCATGATGAATGTAGGGGATTTTCACTTAAAAACACTGGTAAACATACAAAAAACGATGGAAGATCACCATAGAAATAGTGGATTTTCCCATGAAAAATGGGTGGATTTTCCATAGCTATGTTAGTCATTACCAGAGGGTAAAAACAGTGATAGAATGGCGGGGGGTGTTTGATATTGGGATATTCTTTGGATGAAAATCAGGGGTGTCCCATTTTTTGGCTGGGGACTTTGTGTCACATCACTTGGAAAAGTATCCGTTGGAGATGATTCACCAAGCCCCGAAATAGGGACTGCATGGGACTGCACTAAGAAGAATTGAGGACTTTTGCGGTGGAACATGCGAAGAAAATAGTGACCCGGATTTAAGAAGAGGATTTAAGCTACTACCAATTGAATCAATGGGTATATAGGGGAAGTAACCATCACTGTGGGGTTAACTATGAGTTGCATTTCGAGATCATCCGTAGCCAGGAGTCTCCGAGCGTGGCCCATGTTCCAAGGTCCACTAGGTCAACAACCCCAGTCCAATGTCTGGTAGGTTGCCAGTTGTGTTGTGCTTGGCAGGAAGCTGTTTCACCACCGCACCGGGCCTCAACGGCCCTAGACCCGTGTCTTTGCGATGAGAAAAGTGAAACAAACGCGACGCGACTTTGGGCGGACGGAAGCACGAAAATGACCTCCCATCATCTCCCATCCACAGGGAGTAGCTGCAGTAGCAAATGATTTTCGATGCTACAGATCTTGGCGATCTTTCCTGCACCTAAGGCACCGCAGATGAGCTAGAGGCGAACTCGCAGGGTCTCATGTTGGGCCGCTGAGTATCCCCAGATGGTTGGAGTTGTTCGGCTGTGTTTGGCCCTCAAAAAACATTGATGAAACATATGTATACATATGTATGATTTGGTTTATGAAGCCATCCAACTCATATATATATAGAATATAATATATACATATATATATATCATATATATATACTATATTATATATTATATATTATATTTTATATTTTATATATTATATATTATATATTATATTTTATAAATTATTTTATATTTTATGTTTTGTATATTATATATTATATATTAGAAATTTATTTTATATTTTATGTTTTGTATATTATATATTATATATTAGAAATTTAATATTTTATGTTTTGTATATTATATATATTATATATTATATATTAATATATTATAATATAAATTCTATATTTT
>Ga0126342_10019035_pt1 | contig 11717 bp, 13 predicted proteins | sample Cyp1metagenome_FD_92528 | JGI IMG/M metagenome (GOLD analysis project Ga0126342, IMG submission 92528) | Coral microbial communities from Lord Howe Island, Old Settlement Bay, Australia - Cyphastrea 1 metagenome | ecosystem: Host-associated > Invertebrates > Cnidaria > Coral ... | reverse complement strand
GGAGCGTGAACACTTTTCTGCGGATATTCGAGTGGTATCCGTATCTGGAAGTAAGGTGAGTGGATGAGATGTCATGTCGAAAGGGGGTATGGAAATTTGACACCCTGTGTGAGCACCCTTTGGTCGTGATGTGCGTCGTGGGGCTGTAGGGTGAAGCCAGTTTCCCGCGCGGGTTTCGGAGACGTGACGCGTGTATGTCTCCAAGGGTCCCCGAAACATGTGAAAGATTTGGCTCAGGGTCAAGACAGAACATCCCATGTGAGATTTTGAAAAGCAAATACGCCCACTGGGGTCCTTTTCAATGGCCCCGTTAGTAAAGGCAAAAAAAAAAAGTAGGGCCACGAGCGTTGCTGCAGCCCCACCCAAAAAACAAAATTGTAGGGCCACGAGCGTTGCTGCAACCCCAAACCTTGTTTTTTTTTTAACCTCCCTGGTAAAAACCAACAAGACAAAATTGTAGGGCCGAACGTTGCTGCAGCCCCAAACCTTGTTTTTGAAAACCATATTTTGCAGAGATGCCAGTTGTTTGACAAGGTAGACATCATGTTTATCTGGTGCAGGTCCATTTTTGTGACCTTACAAATTACATGAGTGCTTGCGCTGATAGGTTTGGATTGCTTGGGTGTGTGGGATAGGTCGTTTTCCGGGGGCCGGCCATCGAATTTTTGAAAACAAAAACTGACTTGGGAAATTTGTTTCAAACACAGGTTTTGTGCAGCAAACCGACTCGTGACGTGATTTTTGACACCTGAAGTTCTGAAGTTGGATCGTTCAGCGCTGCTTTGCCGAAGCCGTTTCTTCACCCATGCTGCATCCCAGAATAGGTTCAAACAGTTTTTTGATATATTTCCCATACCCAGCCTTCAACACAGAAACCGTGTTTGTAGCGAGCAGGAGCAACATAGAATAGTTTTGAGATAGCAATTTATCACGGAAACAAAACCACAATGAATTCAATATGTTTTTGCGGGGGTCTTTTTTTCTTGGGCCTATGGCCCCATGGAGCCAACTGCTCAAGTACATCACCATTCTTTGGTGAGAATTCTCAAGCTTGTTTGTGCTGGTGGTGGAAGCGACCCAATCACCACCACCAAGAAAGGGTTGTTGGACTTCTTGGAGCGTGTGAATCCCAAGGGGCCATCCAGCAGACCAGATCAAAACGCAACTGCCCGCGCCGCTTATGCGAGAAAACTCGCTCGGACACTGAAAGGGCATCCGGAGTTGAAGGTCGGAACAGTTCAAGGGGATCTTCACAATGAAGTTTACAAGATTGACGTAGTCAAGCATGTGTTGGAAGATTTTTTGGGTGTGTTTTCTCCTTCGTCCTGGCTAACTTTGCTTACTTCGATTGAACAATGTGCAGCCGAAGGGAATTTGCGGAAGAACCCTTCTGTAGTAGGTGAAAGCTCATCCACAAATCAATCTCCAACACAGGTCCTCGTCGAGGATTTGGAACTTGAAGGCTTGCATGACGCACCAGCCCAGTTGTACCCCTCCTTGCCTGATTCAGAAGGTGTCAGCGTAGTGTCCCAACAAGATTCACTTCCAGTGCCAGGAGCTCAGCAGATACCGTTTGGCCCAATGAAGATGAATGCCAATAAGAGGAGGAAATTGGAAGAGACAGCAGGTTTCTTGCAGTACCAACAAGTATACGGTGGACATACTTGGTCGGATTTGCTTCTTGAACTCATGAACAGGGACCAGGCACTAGAGGGACAGCACACAGAAAACAAAAAGCAAAGAGACACCATTGAAAAACTTCAAAAAAAACAGAGACTTTTGTTGCAGTCCCAGCGCAGGATTGGAAAGGCAGTCACAGTGTGGAAAGCCAAGGCTAAGGGTAAAGCCTTGCCAGGGAAGGCATGTCCAAACTCAGGCGATGCAGTGTCCATCGAAGACAAGCTGTCCATCAAAAGGACGGGGGCAGCTGGTGAGGGGCGCTACTTGACAGTGCCCAGTCGTGTTAGCCTCAGTATTCGCAGAAATTTGTCCAACATTGCTTGTGCAGACCTGGGTTTGGTTTTACTGGACGATGCTTCGAGATGGACTATTGCAAGGGCTGAAGTTCGCACTGGAGCAGCGTTGCTCGCATCAGGCCGTGCTTTTCATCGCAGCATGATGGAGGAAATAGCCCAGGAACCTTCAGATGGGGCACCCTCGCTACATATACACTTTATAACGCAAGATGCCACGAACTCTCTGAAACGGAAGCTGACAGCATTAATTTTGCATTCCGCATGGTGCCAACTGCCATCTGATATGGATGTGGATTATAGCTTTGACTGGAAAAGGTTTCAAACTTTTCATGGGGTACCAGACGTGCAAACAGTTTCTGATTCGTCCGCTGTGGCCACAGTTGGTCTTACTGACAAGATGCTGGAGTCTTTGGCATGCCCTTCAATCAAGACTTTGGTGAACATGGGCATGGATGACTCTGCCCAGAAGCCGTTTGGCCGATACGCTCATAGGTTTCCGTTACCGTTTCTATTTGATGGTTTTGCAAGGAATAACCCAAGACGCATTTCCTCCGATTTTGTCTATTGATCCTTCTTGCCTGTGCCTTCTTGGTTTTCCTTGTTCAAAATCTCCCTCCATGATGAGGCAATCCTTCCACATCTACATCTTGACAACTGACAGAGGCCCAAACGAAGTCCTTGCGAGAAAGATTTGGACAACCTTGTCACGCGATTATCCCAACATTATCAGTCTCAGCTCTGATTGCCTGGAGCATGCTGGCCACCTCGTGAGCCTGGGTAGTTTCAAAGCATTGGATGATGTTCTGCGCAGGTTTGGGCGGAAATGGAAATTCTTCAGCTCTGTTGCAACAAGCGCTCACACCTTTCGCGACCTGAGCAAAAGTTTTTATGAGACATGGTGCAAAATCCATGGGCCAGTTTCAGGGCTCAAGCATGCGAAGAAATTGTGGCCCAAAGTTGTGGGGGGACGGTGGAACAGCTGCAGTGAGGCGTTGTCTCGTATGAAGCAAGTTGGGGGCCAGTCTGTGCTGCAGCCGGTTCTTCAGGCAATACTTACTTCGAAGGCTTCCAAGGCATCTTCAGAAAAACGTGACGCAGGTCAGAGTGAGGGAACTGAAAATGACAGATCCCGTTCATGCGTTGATGAGATCTCTTACGAAGAAACCAAAAATTTTCAGGCTAAGATGGGAAGGTGGCGGAAACGAACTCAAGATTGCGTCGAGGATGCCTTGTGGTGGGTTATCGGAGAAGGAATGCGAATTGCTCAGCTGACAGTGGTTCACTTTTCTGAAACTCAGTTGGTTTGATACTATTTTTCTAGTCACTGGCACTGGGTAGTCACCTTTGACTTCCTTCCACAAACATTGTGTAGGGTTTTGTATAGGCTCCCACATTCCGCGTTGAGTTAGCCTTGTTTGTTGTAATTTCTTCGCTATACTGTCCTGTGATTCCTCGATCCTCCTCATCCAGGGAAAACGATTTTCCAAAAAAATTGGTATTCAAAACGGATGGGGTTGACCCCGCATTTTTTATGAAAAAATGCCAGGGTCAAACAAAAGGGTTAGTAACAGATGTTGGAAACCCCCATTCTAGAGAGCCTTCTTTGGAACCATGTGCGTTGTAGACCCGTGCGCCCATTTGGTGCACTGACCGAGGCTTTTCTGAAGAAAAGGATCCATTCAGAGGAGCTGGACAGGTTTGGGAACACCATGGCGCAACTGGTGGATGGCAGGGCTGATGCATTTGCGCATGAATACATTGTGCTTTTCCATTCCAACGCTGGCCAATTGAACCAGCACCCAGACTGGCCCAAACTTTCAGCTGCCGAAGCGCGGTTTGCGTGGAGAACTTTTGCATTGCTTCTCTTCCAAAGTGCCAGCTCCTTCAATCGGAGGGTTGTTGCTCCTCTGAGCTCTTTGCCATACTCACTTCTGTCCATGGGGAGAGTTCGGCATGACTTACCAGATGAAAGGAGGAAACGCTTAGCAAAACTCATACTGGAAACACCCATGACGCTTTTGGACATCAACACGCTGAAAATTCGCAACGCTTTTCGGAGCGACTTGGAGAGAGCAAGCAAGAATGGAAGACTGGGAGCCCGCTTGTTTACGACCATTAAGGCTATGAGGAGAATGTGGCGGGCAGAAGTCCGCGAGAATGAGCGGCTGAACAAGCAGTTGAAGTTGTTTGGGGAGCGTGCTCCCAACAGTTCCCTCGATCTCATCAGCGCCCGTTTGGCTCTAAAGTTTCGCTTAGGAACAGCTGGGTTGAGACAGGAAGAAATGGAATCACCCAAGCCCAGGAATTGGACCCGAGTCCGCCCCATGGCAGCAAACGTTTTTGACACATGTGTGGGCCATTGGATGGATGCTTCGTCCGAAGTTCTTTCTCAAGCAGCCAGGTTTCAGGAACCGCCTTTGCCAGATTGGTGCCCAAGCAAAGAGGAGGTGCATTCTTGGACCCCGATTCTGCAGCCATCAATGCAGCTTCATGGAACAGCAGCCGGCAAAATTCTTTCTGCATTGGTGAACCGAACCTTGTACCAATTTCTGCAAGGCAAGAGCACTGGCAAGATTCGAAACCCTTCAGAGTTTCCTGAACCGTACTTTTCAGCGATAGCCTTGGTTCAAGATGGTCGCTTGCAACATGGCCGCCCATACAGACTATCATCCAGCACCCCAGTGTATGTGTTTTGTGAAACGGTCAACAGGGCTGTGCGGGTGCTGAAAGCTGAGTGGACTGGCACGCGAATTATTCCAAGTCAGCCATGGCAGTTCATGTGGGGTGCAGAAGTGGTTTCCGATGATATGGTTGGTACACCATTTACCTTGATTGCTTTCCCTGTTCATTGGCAGCCTGTTGGTGTGAATGACGGCGTGGACGGTGTGGCACTGGAAGGGACTTGCGTGTCAAAAACTGGTGACCTTTCCCTGGTGACAATCAGTTTCTGGGAGGAGGATACTTGGATTTTGTTTTATGGCGGGGCTGCTGTCTAAGTTTTCCTTCTGCCCAGCCCCGCGTAAAAATCCACGGTACACAGGGTTTGTCACCAAATTCTTGTCCCCATTGCTTTTGCCAGCGATGCTGAGGTCTTCAGCACTGATGGGGCCGGAGCTTCTTCTGCACCTGCAGCTGTCGAGAGTTCCACTAGCGATGCAGATGATGATGAAAATGAAGATGGGGCTTCGCCAGAAGAAGTGCCCGAGCCGACAGTCCCCCATCCCCAATCACTGAAAGATAGGCGCCGTAAAGGTGCTCCCAAGAAACCGCCTCGAGAGGAAGCCACAGTAGAGGCAGCCGCTCACAACATCCCATGGCTATCAAAACTATTGCAAGGAGTTGAAGTTCAAGACGACAGTGGTGAGGGTACGGTTATTTCTGATAGCTACAGCAAGCGTAGTCCAGCTGAAAAAGTTCTTGATTCCAAGCCCACCTCGCGCCTAGCTGCTGTAGCTGCTGAGCTGGTTGCAGATGCTTTTGGGCCGATTTCCGACCCTAAATTCCAAGATGACTTGGAAGGACAAGAGGAGCAGATTGAACAGGACATTGGGGAGGAGTCTGGGATCAGTGACATGGCAAAGCGTGAAGGTAAGCTGGTTCAGCATGCCTGCGATGAATTTGCGAAGCTATCAGAAACAACTGCTAGCAAGTCTGCTTTGCTAGAGGAAAACTTAGGGGCTGCAATTGCCCAGCATGTGGACATGGGAATGAACCCGGAGGAAGCGGCTGAGGAGGCCATGCTCAATCTTGACTATTTGCTGGGCAACCAGTCAGACGTTGAAGCAGCTCATGTTGTTTTGCCCCATGGTGGTGACGATGATGCAGCCATTGCGGCTGCTGCAGCTAGCAGAAGCAGAGCCATGAATTCCGAAGCTTTCCGGAGATGGGTCGAAGAAGTTGCGCTGTCTGCGCAGGCTTTGCAGTTCAAGGTGTCAGCACAGAATCGGGCCGTTGGCGAAGGGGGTGAGCTCTCTTTGGTCTTCGGAAAGATTGCAGAGCCCAAGGCTGGCCCTGCTGAAGGGTCAACTGAGGAAGAGGAAAGCCAAAGCGTGTTTTGGGTCCATTGGAAATTTGCCGGAGAGTTGGGAAGACCAGCTACACTTGACGGAGAGAACAGGGTGAAATGCATTGTTGCTACTGGGAAACTGAGAGATGCTCGCGACTATCGTTCAGTCGAAATTCATTCCAGCTGTCGGCGTCAAGATGGAACGTGTTAGAGGGTTCAGGGCACAGTTGCGACCACAGATGCCAGAGACTAGCATGCGCCTGCATGACATGTATCAGACTGCCATTCTTGCAAAAGACTCTTCAGCCTCTTCAGCTAGGCTTCAGCAGGAGTCGCAGGCCCCATTAGAGAAATATATGGCAAGGACAACCGGGGCTGACGAGTGTTTTGTGTGCGGAAGTTATCACATCAAGCATGTGGCCCAACCCGGGCAGCGAACTCCAGTGGCAGACCGTGTTCAAACCTGTCCTTTCTGCCTATTGCCAGGCCACTTTACTTGCAGGAGTGGTTTAGTTGAACATGCGCAAAGTCACGAAGTTGTTTCATTTCCTCCTGGTGTGGATATTGGGTCACTGGACCTTCCAGACCACTTTGACGCGGATGAGCCGCATCTTTGTCGCAGTCAGTCATCTGTTGCCGTCACAGTAAGTGATCGGGAAAACTGCCGTCTTCACTTTGATTTTTTCAAGACAATTGGTGGCAGTGACAGAGTCTTGGAATCATTGAACCCTTGCCTTGAACGGCCAATCTTTGAATGAAGACAACTTGACCATTCAAACGTCAATCATCCGCGTTTGTTATGCCCAGGTGGAAGATAAAGATTCCCTTTCAACTCTGGCATGCCTAGGATTCTTTGCAGGATGTGCTTGGTCTTTGTATTCCCTGACCTCGCCAACTGTACTTCTGGAGGCGGGCCAGGGTGTTTGTCATGTGCAGGGGCATTCGGCCAGTCTTTTAGTTGCAAGGCGTACGTAACGTATATAGATGGAGCTCCTCTCTTGTGTGGGATGGCAAGTTTGCCACCTATCATCTGGCCCTGCCACTTTCATTTTTCGACGTCCCACAGACCCCTGCTCTTTGGCATAGGTCGTGGCGAAGGATGTGACGGAGATCCTTGCACCGGCGGCGCTCCTGGCAGTTCAGGCAAGCGACTGACCGCAGAGACTGGGAAGGAGAATTGAGTTTTAGGAACATGGCTTCTCTTGTTGTGGTGTTAGAAGATAACAAGTGTAATGAACAATGTTGTGTTGTTGAGGGAAGAAGCCGGCTTTAGAAACTTGTTGAATTGGGAAGTATGAGCACGAGGCCAAATTTCCGAGTTGCTGAATCATCATATTAATTTCTTAGTGGTCTGGTGCACCATGAAGCCACTTGCCACTGCGAAAGGTGGAAGTGGAAGTGGCAGAAGTGACAAGGAAGCCGCCGGCCAGCCTCAGGCCTGCAGCTAGAGGGTGGAGCGCATTGTAGTAGGTTTGTTGCGGCAGGTCCAGCATCTCCGAATCTACAATGTTCTTGCTTTTGGATTGCATACCGTGGAACCTCCACCTCTGTGCCCTGCATGGCTGTATGCTATGATTCTCTATGATGTCATATATAGATTGTGTCCAACTTTTTTTGGTAAGCCAGAACAAGTTATTTTCATTGTCCTCATTGGCCTTTAGATTCGGGATTGGGCGCGATAGGAACATGAATGGTGAATGAAGCGTGGTGACGCCTGAAAGGACTTTTCAATTTATCGACAGTTCGGAAAAACTATTATTTTGTTCTCTGAGAGGGTTGGAAGCTATAGAGGGTTCTTGGTGGGGATCAAGCGCGATGGAAGGAAATAGCGGCTTTATTTCGTTTCAGTCCTGCTAGAGCCTAGCAGCCTTGAGTATAGTCCTGGGAGGAGAATGCTGCATTGCTTTTGCGGGCCCAAGTTCCGTTTCCAAGTACCATCGGACCATTTGATACAAGTTTGGCGCGGGTAGCTTGAAACGAGGCATACTTGCAATTTGCATTTCGCCAATTTCGAACTTCCAGTCTGGTTGCTCGCAGGGGTGAGAACAATCGGGTTCATCGCTTGCTCGCCCAGGTGGAAACATAACAATGGCTGAATGAGGCTGAATCCTGGGCCCTGGGCAGGGCACTGATGCGTTGCTGGTGGGTCAGATGCATTGCAATATCTTCACTTCAACTTCGTTTGTCGTTTTCTGATGGCACGAGAAATGTAGGATTGTTTCAACCTAGCCCTTTGAATCCAGCGCTCAAGGAGGATGCGGATCGGATCCGAGTTTCATTATGGCATTGGTGAAATTGTGAATCGACCCCGTGGCCATCAATAGATGCTGTTGAAAATCAGTTGTTAACTGACAATGGATGTCTTCCAGTCCAAGCCTTGTATATATATTCAGGATATACTCGTGAAAGGCTTTCTGGTGTTGGTAGTTTCCCATTTCTTTGGTTTTGGGCTTGTCTGACACGGCTCGTGTCATGCAAAGTAGGGAAGCACGCCCAGTGCCAGGTGTGAGTTCCAAGAAGACCCTGTGGACCATTTGGTTGCACGCTCCGGTGCCGTGAAAGAGCGCGGGGCCCAGCTGAGGTCTGCGCCTGCTTGTCAGCTTTGATGTCTGTGCAAAGGTGAGACTCGAACAGCGACAGCAACTGGATGGCCAATCTGTTTGCATTCAACATTTTGTAATTTTCCTTGGAAGGCACAAAACATAGGAGAAGAGTTTTACATACAGATTTGCAGTAGGCTGCGCTCTGCGCACCTCCTTCATTCTTTGCAAGGTTTTGCTGTTGGAATCAGGTGGTGGGTGGTTTAATGCATCCAAACGGAATTGAAAGCCGTTTTGGTTCTTGGTTTGGACATCAGAGGCTGCAGCCCGGGTTGCTCCACAATGAGTGGCCCCGCCCAGTTTGACGGACCCAACTCACCGTCATCATCTTGCAGTTGGGAGGTTGTTGATAGTGGGTCCGCATCGGATCAACAAGAGACTGAGGATGAAATCGTGTGCGGTGACCATTCGAATCCGAAGCTCAATTCAGTTGAAGCCCAGGCAGAGATGGCAGTGGAGAACGCTTTGGGCGCGGGTGCATCGGACGGAGTCGCAGCTGGTGGCGATGTGTACCACTACCACCAGCACTTCCTTCGCAAGCACCGCTATATCATGAATGACAGGTCGGTCCATTATCACATCAACCATGTCCATCATCACCACTACCACCTGCATGGGGAGTTCCCATTCAGCGGGTATAATGGCTTCAATGGCAACGGAAATGTGGCGTCCCTTCGGCTGGACCTATGTGCCCGTGATCGCGGCCATGATCGTTCCCGTTCCCGTGCTTTAGCTTCAGAGACGGAGAGACTGACTGGCTATCCTTTTTGTGTTTTCATGTGGCTGCACAAGCAAACTTCATTTCACCTGCTGGTGATGTTCCAAGACATGCGTAACCGCTGTCATGGCGCAAACAGTGTGACAGTGACTGTGACAGTGTGAATTTATTTCCTCATGGAAACATTTGCAATTGTATGCAAATATGCAAATATACCAATACTTGCAAGGAAATAAAGTATGGAGGCGTTCAGCGTTCAAAGAGTATTGAGAACGCTATCTATGGGCGTGCAGCGGCGTGCAGCGTCAGTGTCCTTTCATTATTTTCTCTTCCTGCGCTCACGCATTGTGCGTTCTACCGTCTGTTGCGTCTCGCTATCTCTGCGTCCTTGCCCTTGCCACGCGTGTGTCTGCGCTCCTCACCCACTGCGTGTCTTGCGCTGCCAGTCTATGTCGGTCTGTCGGTGCGCATTGTGCGCGTTGCGTTTGTGCCATGCTATGCGTTTGTCTGTCCAAGGAAAGGAAACTGGCCATTGTGATTGAAACCCTTTGGTTTGCTGCGCGGGACTTTTTAACTTGAGCTGGTTTTGTTTTCTTTCGGAACTGAATTGGTTGGCTGACAACGAATCAGTGACGGCAAGCGTAGACGGCTAGGCAGTTGTGTAGTAGATACAGTTCTTACCTGGTGACAGCTGTCAGGTCTTCAACTGTTGTTTGTCACATTGGGTTTGAATCTTCTTTTTCGAGCGTTTCCTTTGGCATTCCCTCCAGGTGTAAAGGCTCCTGTGCGGCATTGTCGCAGAGCAGCCAGGCCTTGCTTGTAGTGGCATTGACCATGTGCAGGGTATACATGCCAAATAGAATCATTGCCGAGCACACGATAGAACGCCAAAAAGAGATCCTAGATAGATAGAAAGCCGGAAAGAATGTTAGAATGTTAGAATAATAGATGCCAAATACAATGCTAGACAGAATGTCAGAATATATGCCAGAGAAGGAATGTGAGATAGAACGCATGACGCATGCAAGCTCAGCCTGGGAACACGCGGGCCGGAACCCCATGGCGAGCTCCCCGTCAGGTTGGGCACGCACGGGCCCGAACTATTATATGCAAAAAGAATGTCAGAAGGTATGCCAAATAGAATGTAAGAATAGATGCTGGAATGGATGCCAGATAGAATATCAGAATTTATGCCAGAAGGAAGGTGAGGCAGAATGTGAAAGTATATGCTTTTCTTTCCATATGTACTTCCGAACTAAATGACAGAAACGCCGTCAACATAATTCGTCAGGGTGGGGGTCGCTAGAAGTAAGCTAATCTACATACCCATATTTGTTTATAACTGATAAATACAATGTACTGTATTCATTATATTCTAAAAATACATGTATATATATACATGTAACTATATTTTTTGTATATATATGTATATATATATATATATATTTATTTATACGGATAATTATTGATATATAAAAACAATATATGCTCACATATATACAACTTTGCATATGTTTAAATTAATAGGTAAATATAAATAAATAAATATATATATATATATTAGGTATAGTTTTTTATGTTCTTTATATATTAGGTCAATCTGTTAAACTCTGTATATATATATATATATATGTCTGTGCTTTATATATATATTTGTGTAAGCGCGTTTACCTTTGCAGAGGTTTTGCTTGCACCCCAGATCATTCATTTTTCCTCACAGCGGGGGCTTGAGGTGGCCGTTCTGGTCCATATGCCCCAGAAGGAAATGCTGCAGGCCTTCGGTCCCACGATGGCATGCCCGTGGTCAATTCCTTTCGGGCACCTGCCCCTCCGGATGCAATCATTCCAGTCAGCGCAGCCCGTGACGGTGCTGCTGTCGAGGTTGAGGGAAAGATGACGGGGCCACAGACCCATCATGCCAGCCAGTCTCCAGTTAATGACACTGAGCCAGGATCTGAGAAAGGACTCATTCCGAAAATGGAGGTCGCCGGTGGCTGTGACTGAGCGATGCTGTTCAGGCCCGGGTGAGTCAAACTCGTTCCCGATTTCTTTTCGTGTGTGATTTTGACTTTACGAGACTTTTGCTAAGCCAGCCGATTTGTTTTGATTCTGACGCTGCGCCTGGGAACTCGGTGCAACATCGAGTTCATGTGGTGCTTGATGATGAGGTGAAATTGCGTTGATGGCAATTGTGTTTCCCGTGCCCACTGTCTTGCTACCTGCATTCAGCATTCATGATTGGGGTGCTGCTGTTTGCTATGGTCTCTTCAGTGTGATCGCAAGCTGCCCATTGGGAAACAAGGTGGGCCAGAGAACCCAAAAGCAAAACGGCACAGAGCAAACCATTTTTTCCTGCATGTCGGGAACAGCACTGTGAGCTCAAGCCTACGACGCAATTTGGACGTCTTTCCAGTTGC
>Ga0126342_10019034_pt1 | contig 11717 bp, 9 predicted proteins | sample Cyp1metagenome_FD_92528 | JGI IMG/M metagenome (GOLD analysis project Ga0126342, IMG submission 92528) | Coral microbial communities from Lord Howe Island, Old Settlement Bay, Australia - Cyphastrea 1 metagenome | ecosystem: Host-associated > Invertebrates > Cnidaria > Coral ... | reverse complement strand
CTTTTTCGTAGCGATGTGCCCCCTGAGCCGTATGGCTTCTGTGCAACACCTGATTAGTGCAAAAGGGATGACATGAGGTCAAAGGTGGAATGTTCATGATGACACTGCACAGCTTGATTCACAACTACGATAGTACGATGTAATACATAAATCATTTATAAATTAAATCTATATAATATTAAAATATAACTACTACTATATATATATATGAGTATAATATATCGTAACATGTTATGTATCATACTGTATATCTATCATCCATCATTTCTGTGTAAAAAATATATCGTTGATCATCACGTTGATCATCTATGTATCGTTGGAATGCGTCTGGAATGTGTACAATGCAACGTCAGGCAAGCTGGCATGAGTAAAACACTCTAAATATGCACTCTTTTGATCTTTCATGTAGTGCACTGTAAGTGGAGTGCATTGGACTGGAATGGACAGCAATGCACGGTATTGCAGTGCAATGCAATGTGTTGTCCTGTCTGTAAATCAACGTCTGTAAGGTATGCATGTGATCTTGGTCATGACGTACGTAGTGGATATAACAAAGGCCGTTCAAATGTAACATGATGCAGCGTTACTTTGTATTCTGACGCAACATGTTGTGATGTGTTTTGATGTAACTATGTGATATTTTGTGTTTTTTGTGATTTGCCATAAGACTCTTTTAACACTGCCGGGTACCATGCGGTGTAATGCTCTGTATAGCTGTGAGGTTGTTTTGGACGACGCAGCTCTCAGTGAACTTTGGAAACTCAGCCGGGGGCTGTGGTCCGAACGACACACAAAGAGGAAGAACTTTGAGACTGATCGGAACGAATCGGAACGGATTGGAACATTCATGAACATTGAAGCAAACACAGAACAAACGGGTAGTTCCCAGAAGATTCAGGTGTTTGCCGAGTCTACTTAAGTTTTGATCATTTTTGATCCACATTGGTCGAAAGGATGCCGAAGGGCTTGCAATTTCTTTTCTTTCCAGAGTGATTCGTCTATTTCTTTGTCGTGGCCGCTGCGAACTTCGCACAGGCAGTGAACTAGTTCGCTTAGACCCTCGCTGCGAGGGTGACACATGTGATGCGTTTTCGTGAGAAGCAACCAGGGAAACAAATTGAAAGCAACCAGGGCATTCCTTTAAATTGTTTTGTTCGGATATGTAGCTGTTTTGTCCAATGTTTCAAATGTTTTGGTTGCCAGTGACATTTTCCTGACACACGTCTTATCTTGTCTTATCTTAGAATTGACTTTTTGTGATCCACCCTTTTTGTTGGAACCCTGCACTTTTGCAAGTCGTCAATATGACGAAGACTACATAGACATCCCGGACGCTCCTAAGACGGGAGGCTTCCAAAAACCGTTGTGTTGCTTGAAAATGGGCACCATTGCAACTCACGTTCTGAATACTTCACCTTGAAACATTTTTGACATTTTTTGACCATTCTAGTGTTGGTGCCTTTCAAATCCAAGCTGTAGAAGGAATGGCTTGATCTGAAGATTGTGCCAGCTGGATTGGGAAGTCAGACACGGGGCAGAAACAGGTCAGAAACGGGTCAGAAACGGGTCAGACATGGGCCAGAAACGTGTCAGAAATGGGTCCGAAACGGGTCAGAACTGGGTCAGAAGCGGGTCAGAACCGGGGCAACTTCTTTTTTTCGGTTTTCGGCTTTCAGTTTTCGCCCTTCCGCGTTCGGCTTTCGGTGGTTGTCGCCTTTCGGCGTTCGGCTGTTGGTGTTTTGCTTTCAGTGTTCCGGTGTAGGTTCGGTTGTAACTCTGTTGCTGTGCACCAAGCGGGACACACACACACAATCACACACAGGTTTTTTTTTGGAAGCATCGGTTTCTTGAGTCTGTGATCACACAGTACATGTTTGACTACAAAGGCTACACTTTACCCATGTTGCAGGCAAGTATGGCAAACTTCCAGCACCACATTTGCACGGGCTGTCTAACGGGTCAGAATGGGTCAGAAACGGGTCGGAAATGGGTTAGAAACGGGTCAGAAATGGGTTAGGAACGGGTCAAAGTATTGTTTTCGGTTTTTTGGCTTTCGGTTTTCGTTCTTCGGTTTTCGGGTCTTGCTTGCCTAACTGTCTGCTTGGCTTTCGGACCTCGGCTTTCGGTTTTCGGCTCTCGGCTTCCGAAGCGGTCCTCTTGCTCTTGTCTCCTCATCGGTCTTCGGCCTTCGGTCTTCGCTTTCGGTTTTCGTGCCTTGAATCCAACCATGCCCCAGACTCTCCGGATCATGTCTCGCTATCTGTGGCCAATCGGTCAACATTGTTTGCTTTTTGGCTCAGTAGCAGCCCAGCAGGGCCTACGTTTTTTTTCCATTCGCAAACAGCGCTTTGAGAGGACCAGCTGTGTGTTGGTGTCGTATCTGGACCAGTGTGTTTCCTAGAGTCAAAGGAATCTCAGGATGCGCAAGGGTTTCTGCCAATAGAGTCTCAGATATTTTGTGTATCTCTGGGGTGACCGAGATATCCGAGAGCGCAGGCTCCAATGTAGCTGAAACATCTTGAAACTGCTGCCTTCATCGCTGGTCATTTCAATAATTTGGAAACCTTTGGACACCTTGGTCCAAACCTTGGTCGACACATTCTGAATATTTCTGAATTCTGAACAGTTCGTGAAAGAGTTTGTTTTTTCAGGACCATGGTTGCCATGGCCATGGCCACTGTGCCGGTCCTGGCCTTCTCGGCCTTGTCAGTCCTCAGTTTTGCGTCTGACGACCTGGACACGTTGGACACGTTGGACAAGGTGCATTCGCTGTGCATTCGATGTGCATTCGATATGTCGATATGCATTCGATATGTCGATATGCATTCGATAAGGAATATCATGGATTCCATGTACGTCCGTGAGTTTCAGACGATGTGAATCGATGTGAATCCGAAACACAGCCCTACGCACTTGAACGAAAACATTCACAGTTCTTTCCAGAATGCTTGCTCTTGGCTGCGTGAGCTTTACATCTGCACAGGTTCTGGCTGGCTATGAAGAGGGCAAGAAACCCAGACATTTGCAAGATGTTGCAAGAGGGCATTCCAAACGTAACCGACGTAACCATAACATGACTTGGAGCTGATGAAACTTCGCTCGTGCTTCTGGGTGCCGAGGCCTCAACTTGCTGCAAAGAAAAAATCAGAGACAGACAGTGCGAATGCAGGTCCCCAGCTGAACCAGCTTAACCGGCTGAACCGGGGGGGGATCCAAGAGAAACACAATGACAACATATTTTTCCCAGGAGCATTTGTTTCAAGACTTTTCAAGCATGAGAGCTTCAAGGCATCAATTTTACAAATAACAACTAAGTTGTTCACTTGATGAAATCCGTCAAGAATCTGCAGATTCCGAGCGCAGGGTGCATGACATGCATGACATGCATGACATGCATGACATGCATGACATGAATGACATGCATGACATGCATGTCATGCATGACAGGCATGACATATGCATGACATGGCTAGTTGATGCTAGTTGATGCTAGCTGTGAACTCAAAGCATGAAGCCTAAGAAACCAAAGAAACCAAATTTCTTCTTGACCGCAGTGACTGCAGCATCAACTGCGGTGTCGTGTTGGGTCGATTTGGGTCGCTGTATCCAGTATTCTCCAGTTGTGTCAGTTCTCTGCCAATTCGTGTCACGAGGAGCAGCATGAAGCCAGCAGCAATGAAACAGCCATGTGGCAAGGTGCAAGAGAGACAGGCACACCCTGCAACAGACCGGGCTTGTGCACTTTCACCTCACTCGTGCATTGATTTTCCTTCTTTTCGACTCTGCTACTTTCCACTCTCCACCTTCTCTGCATCCTACTGCCTCATTTTGTGTTATTTTGCACGTTCTTATTTTGTTGGATGTTTTGATATGTTTTGCAGTTGTGCCGAAGTTGTGATGTTTTGATGTTTGTTTGATGTTTGCATGTTGTTCTGTTGTTTTCCCAGGCAACATTTGCATGTGGTCCAACTGCGAGCAGAGCCTCGGTCCCACGGAATGTTACCATTTTCGCTGTGTTTGCCAGGCCAGGGCAGTGCGGGCAGTGCAACGAAGATCTACTGTGTGTGATCGAGTCAGTTTTAGAGCTTGCAGATTTACAACATTTTACAGATTTTACAGATCTTACTATATACTTTACTTTAGAAGATAGAAGGCCGTTCGAAGATCCATGGCCGTCCATGGCCTTTGATCAGAACTTGATGTGCCATGGAATTTGGTCACGGACAGTACAGGGGTGACCGGTTTCGCCAGATGGATTTCGTCTACAGCGAACGAGTAAAACAATGTGTTCATCGCTACACACCAGAAGGAAGAGAGGCCGGGGGTAAGTTAAAATTTGGGCCGGTCCTTTGTCAGAGAAACGCCAAGTGGTATGATCAAAAGGAGACTACTTCAAAGATTAGTATTTCAATATTTCTGATGATGTGACTCATCCAACTTGACATACACCCAACATCAAACGTTGTTGAGCTATACGGAACAACTGGACGTAGTTGTCAATACTTCACGTTGTGTGAATCCTTCTTTGGTTTTGGCGCGAGAAATACGTGCTGTGGCTAGGTCCCATGTCAAAGGGGCATGGGCAAATGGCCATAGATGGGGATCTGTCTGAGGAGCAGTGTTGAACATGAGATATGAACATTCCATCCAAGTTGCAAATGAAATTGGAGCTCAATTCCCAAGACATATTGAGATTAATTAATTATTGAGTTAGTATGTTGGACGTTGTGACGTTGTGTAATTCCTACATCACTTGCCCTTGGAAGCATGGAAATTTCGCCATCGTCAACATTCTACAGTGAATCATCGATGATTTCTGCAGGAACACTTGCAATTTGCAATTGATATCCATCATGGATTCTGGAAGTTCTGGAAGTTTGAAACTGAAAAATTAAGTTGATATCATAAAAGATTTAGACATGCCAAGACTCAGTGAAGATTTGCTGCGTTGCAGGTGGTGTTGCCTCAAGACACTGGAGCAACGTGTGACTTGGCAGATCTTGGATGTTCCGTGCACGAAAAACTGAGCAAAGCCATGGGGTTGTGACTTTTGTGACGTGACAGAATTTGATCATTGCATTTCCTTGCAGCTCTTTTTGCATTCGTGTTGATGACACTATTTGCGTTCCCTTTGCGTCGGCATTTGAGCCCTTTTCTTGGATGTTGCATGTTTTTGACATCGAGGCTATTTCAATGACTGCACTGCCAAATTCACGGTTTGCTCAGACTCGAAGTTGGAAGCCTTAGCATCAATAGCTTTCTTCTCAGACTTTTATATAGAAGACAGATGGTTCGGGGAATGGTTGGGCGGCTCACATTTCTGAGATGGCGGCTGCTTTATCTGAAGGCTATGAGACTTTAAATAGGGAAAAAAGGTTTCTCTTCGCTTTTTTGGACAGTTTGCCCCTGGCTGCATGTCAGTTGTCACCTTTCACAGTCTTTGTTTCTGCTTGTGCGACTTCGTTGAGAACGCGGTTTCAAAGCCAAGAAATGACTTGCTCTTTCATTAGGACAAAAAACAGCATGGAGCCATTCAAAGGTCGAGAGAAGTCTAAGCATGAAGAGGTACAGAAGGGACATAGAACAAATACTCGTAGCATCTCGTAGCAATAAAGGCGAAATATGTTCCAAAGATTCCACCTTTAAAGGAAGAACAAGTCCCTTGCAGCCTTACAGCTGCTGCTGTAGCTACTCGCTTTGGTAAGAGGGAACCACTATGAACCACTGGTGAAGCTTCTAAAAGACAGTTGAGAGCATTTTCCCTCTCCCGCAGCTCCCGCATCGTCCTTTCATTTCCTCATACCCGCATACCCTATCCCAAACCGTCCCGAACTGCACAAGCTTTTTCCTTTTCGGTCTTACGGAGCAGGGGATGACTGCAGTAATTCAACCCAAGTGCAGCACAAGCAACGACTGATAAAATCGGCTGAACCGCCAGTCGGTCCGTCTCTGTTGCTTCCCTTTCTAGCTTTAAGGTTGTTTCGCAGTCATTTTTAGAGGTGCTGCAAAGCGAACTCTTGGAATTTTGCCGCTTTCGGTCAGACAACCACAAGACTTCACCAACTCTTTGACTGCTAGAGCTGCTAGAGTTCTGATATCTTGGCTGCATGGCCTCCATGGTGTCGATCTGCTCTGAGGTGCCTTTGCATTCCCGGCTTTGTTTACCTGGCCGGTCAAGGACTGCGATCTAAACGAGTGGTACATCAAAAGGCATTCAAACATCATTTAAATAAATAAATATATATATATTATATATTAATATATTTAAATCATCACAACACTGAAATGTTGACTGCTTTTTGAATGCTTCCTTTTTTCTCAAAAAAACATTCAATAGCAATGAAGGTTTTATATGGTTTCATGGTGAACGATCTTTGAATTGTGATCTTCGATGCTTCCTTCTCGCACTAGTGGCTTCAAATGTGACACATCAGGAAACATTCTTCATGTCTTCGATTTTGTTCGGACCTTCTGCGAATGGAGTAGTATGTATGCCAAGTATGCCATATCTATCATCTACAGTGTGTACATCTATATACTAGTATGTATGCCATTGGCCTTTCCAATCTGTGACTCTATGAGCTGACTGGACCAGGGCCTTGAACTTCAAGTGAATGTTTTGAACTGGAACCATTCCTCAACGGCCACGGAGGCATAGGTTCTGTGAAATCCGATGAAATCCCAGCGTGTACAGACAGACAGGCAGGCAGACAGACATCCATCCATCCATCCATCCATCCATCCGTACGTACGTATGCACATGTATACACATGTATAATCATGTATACACATACATGTTTTGCACACACACACATGTACATATTATAGTTTATCGCTGCGTAAAAAATGTTATGTCATGTCTGGATTATTGGCAAAGGAACCGTCATTGCACGGTCATATCTCATTATCATTTTGCTTAGGTCTCAAGATGCATCATCACACTCATAGCGCTATCATTTTTCTGGTAATCTACAGTCTGACAAAATATTGATAGAAACATATAGAAACTAAGTTTATCAGATAGCACATCTTGATACATCTTGTAGAACCCCCGAAAGATTCCCGGAGGTTGTTTTATTGTTTCTTCAATCTTTGCAGCTTGAACCCATTGAACCCGGCAAGGAACATATGGTGATTGCCAGCGTGATCCGAACCTCTTTCCACCGAATCAACACTGGTCACAAAGCGATGACTTGCACAGATGGCAGGTGGATTGGGAGGGGAACCGGGGGAAGGGAAAAATCGGAGAAGGATGGAAACCAACAAGAGATGATCCACTGAGTGAGTCCACACTGCCCAAACCAGTTGTCTTGGAGGGAGGTCCAACTGCATTTGCTTGCGAATGAACAGCAAAGGATCCCGGTTATATATTTTGGACGATGAAGCATGAAGAACATATGGTTATACAAATCCACAACTCTTAAATACTCTTAAGATAAAGTCTGAGGAGGAATTAGAAAGGAGCAGAAGCTAGCAAGAACACAGGAATACACCTTGCATAGACTAATGGATGATGCACATGTAGACCCGAATAAGTAATAGATAAGTTTAAGTTTATACAACATATACACATACAGACACAATATGCTTGTAACAAGAGTCAGACGTGAAGAGCAGCCGAGAAGGCCAAAAGAAATTGAAGGATAGAGAAACTGAGAGAGAAGACCGTAAGATGCGAGACTTGAAGAACAGAGAGAGCATAAATGTAGTCAGGCGCTATCCTATCAGTTGGCCGTTCCCTGCACTTCGCGGGGCACAGAGTAATCATTTTCCTAAATGAAGGGCAAATGCATTTGCATTTTGTACGCACACATTTTTGATGGGCAAAGAGAGAGTGCATCTCACAGTTGGAGTCTTATTGTCTTCTTTTGTTGAACGTATTGCACACATAGTGCACGTACTTCACCTAGTCTTTGTTGAAACATCCTTCATGGTTTCGTGCCAGGAGCAACAGCAGCATCAGCAGCAGCAGCAGCAGACCACTTCCGCGCCGCAAAGTTCAAGGGCTTCTTGCGGCCAACATCCAAAATGCGCAGGCTGGAGATTCATTGGAGACTCAGTGGAGATTCATTAGAGACTTGGGTGTCTTCATTCTGAAGCTGCATATTCTTGTGAATTGTAGTGTGATGAGTGTGATGTCTGATGTAATTGATGCAATGGGTGTAGGTACTCTGAGTGTGCAGTGTTACAGTTTGACCGATAGCTTTCCCGCTTTCTGATCGGTTTGGGACCTGGGATGGGCAGGAGACATGCTATAACTCTGTCAGGTTTAGCAGGAGACTGCTGCCCGAATGGACTGGGCCTCAGCCTGGCCTGCTGCAATTGAACGGTCCCAAAGCGTGATCCGAAAAATCCTAATTGGCTTGGCTGAACATGCCAGCCTCTTTCGCCTCTTTAGCATCTTTCGCCTCTTTGGCCTTGCACACTTGCTTAACAGGCAGCGAGGAAAAAGAACACTTTGACCGAAATCGCAGCGACGGCATACTTTACCCGATGCAGGACATGAACTATACACTATCATCTAGTACGTACTAAAAGGGGTCTTCCAGATCCCACGTGATGAACTGCACAGGTGCAAGTGCATCTTGCAAGATCTTGCAAGCACCTCTGTCATTTCCGAAGGGTTGCATAAGTTGTGACAGTTGTGACATTTGCATGAAAGATGTGTTCTGTGGCATTTCTACACATCGACATCAACTAGCCCACTTCCACTTGAGGATGCCCGAGTATAACTATAGGGGAGCAACTGATCAGTGAAGCCTGAAGTGTCACAAGCCAATGTCACTATCGGTTCCAACAGAAGGGTTGCAGTAAGATTTCGAAGTGAATCTCAGTCGGTGGACAGACCAGACTGCTCAATTGTGTTGAACATGTTCGACATTTGCGTTCATTCTTAAGGATTTGAATTCAGCAAACATTTGATTGCTTCAGAACCTGATCCAAGTTGTACTGCGGCAGGTGAACACGGATTTCGCATTTGCAAATTACAGCGCATGCTGATTGGTGGTCTGATGTAGAGGTAAGACATGGTTGAGAAAAGTAATCCGGCGCTCTTTGGCAGTTTCGTTGTTTGGTACAGTGAATTCTTTGTGCGAATCAGATCATTTAGCATAAGTCAGCGATTTGCACAACAGAGTATCAAACGCTTACACATGCATTATGCCAGTGGCATGATCAGCGGCCAAGTGCATGGGCAGAAGGCAAGCTGGAAGAATGGATGTTTCTTGGCTGAAGTTTAGGCTAGAATTTGAGATCCACAGATTTTGGTCATTCAGATTTGGTCATTCGTTTGGGCCATTCTTTGTTTTGGGTGATTGTAACATATTGTAACTCTGTGGCACTGTGGAATGCAAAGCGACGTAGCAGAAGACCAATTCGGTCGCTAGCAGCAGCCTCGTCGTGAAAATAGCGTTGATTCAAACGGGCACACTGCAACTCTATTTTTTAGCATTCAAACGCTCGGGCGTGAACATTTGACCGTTTCACCGGAAATTTGTGTGAGGCTAGAAGTTCAGAGGCCAACAGGCAGTAAGAGTTGCTATTGTTTCCTATACCGCCTCATTAGACAATTCCGCGCACGTCTCCAAAGGATGAAAGACGCGACACTATATTGTCCCTTATCATCCGTTGCCCCTGTTCCGTCATCTTGTGGCATCTCACAGCACCCGTAGCCGTAGCAGCCGTAGCAGCATGGCAGCACCAGGAAGAGCTTTGTCCTCGTCTTTGTCCTCATTTGTTAACGTTTGGATGAAAGGGTTGATTCTGGCTCGACACACGGAAAACCATGGTGCAAAACATGCCGGACAAGGAAAAAGCGTTGACATTTTGGGGCCCATCTCGGTGCCCTTCAGGCCGCCCAAGTGTTGCGGGGCCCCGGGATATGGAGTAGATGGAGTCTGGTCAATGGAGTCAGTGATAATCAGATCTATGTGTCCACCATGACTTTCCAGCCTTCTTGGCAAATGGGACCCCCTTGAATCCGGTTGAAAAGATTATTCAGCATGATTGCTATGAATGTACTAGTCCAGATTGCGAACAGAGTTGACGCATTTTGAAGACACATTTTTTGATCTTGCTGCCTCTGGAAGGTGCTAATAAGTTCCAATGGCGTCGTGACCAAGAGCTCCACCAATGGCAGCCTTCAGATGAAGTTCGCTCCTGAGCTTATCCCGGGTCTGCTGTGGAGATTCATGATGGGCAATGAGGCGATGATTGATGAAGCAAACCAGGCACCGGAATATACACAAACCGTGACAAACCTGGTAACTGGGAATTTACCATAAGAGATACGTTTCACAACTGGGAGATGGAATTTATCATCAGGCACAGGCCCTTTAACAACTGCAACGTAGACATGCCGTTTCACAAGTGAGAATTTGGCATGAGGGACACGCTGTTTAACAACTGGTGGCTGGAATTTGCCATCAGGGAAAGGTTGTTTAACCATGTTTAACTATTGGCGCACGAAATTTTATCAGGAATCAGGGACAAGCTCTTGAACAACCGCGACATGAAAGTGATTGGATACAACATGACACCCACACTGTTCCGCAGCAGAGCACGCCAGAGCACAAGACACAAACAAGACTGAACAGCACACGTTACATCGCATATCGTAGCACAACGCAGCATGCCGCAGTACGCATGGAGCACCGCAACGGAAGACAACGCGGGATGGGAACGCGTAGCAAGGCTGAAACAGCCTGGCATGATATCTTTCGCTACGCTAAGTATAGCTGATACCTCGAGCAAAACCATAGATCTTAAAGCAAAACCATAGACTCGCTATCATAAAGATCTTAAAGCAGAGTCTACGGAGTCTATGGAGTCGACATTTTGGTGGGACCGAGGCAGTCGGGTACGTTGGGGGGTGCAGGAAACTACACACTTTCCAGTGCCTTTTGCTCGAGACATACCTGCTGAACAAGTCAAAACACCTCCGCATTTCACTTTCCCTAGAAAGGTTTCGGAGACTTTAAACCACTTGAGCCAACGCTTAAACCATGTAAAAGCTCATGAACTCCTAAGAACTTCTAAGAATTTCTAAGAAGTTAACTAAGATGACAAGTTGTCAACGGGACTGGACGACTTCAGACGGCCCTGAGGCTTTGATCACTTTGATCCCTCCATCGCAGCTGGCAGCGAGGTAACGGAGCAAAGGTTGCAGCTGAAGCCAAATTGCCTGCAGGACCTGCAGGAAGCTGAAACTATAGGTGGCATCTGGCAGACATCTGGCAGACATCTGGCAGACATCTGGCAGAATTGTTTTCGCTTTGAGCATTCTTTGTGGGTGAGCTCAAGCGGAATAAAACCTTTAACATAACAAAACAGACTATGCCTCTACCGCTTACAGTCCCTCTTTAAAACGCTCATGCTGGTTTACGCCTGCAAAATGCCATTTAGGGGGCCCGGCCTATTTGATAGATGGATTGGCCGGCTGCCTATAAAAGTGTCTGGTGGTCGGGTGTGTCGTCGGTGGCCGGGTGGCCGGGTGGCCGGGTGGCCGAGTGGCGGGTGGCCGGGTGGCCGGGTGGCCGGGTGGCCGGGTGGCCGGGCAAGCCTGCGCAGCAAAAGAAGAGCAAGTAGCGTAGCAAATGCACATGCAACAGACGAGCCAGTAGCGTAGCAGCAAGTCTGCGTGCACATACTTAAGTAGTGTATCAGCAAGTCTGTGATTTATCTATCTAGTTGTCCATTCTTTCTATTCGCTCTATTCG
>Ga0126342_10019033_pt1 | contig 11718 bp, 5 predicted proteins | sample Cyp1metagenome_FD_92528 | JGI IMG/M metagenome (GOLD analysis project Ga0126342, IMG submission 92528) | Coral microbial communities from Lord Howe Island, Old Settlement Bay, Australia - Cyphastrea 1 metagenome | ecosystem: Host-associated > Invertebrates > Cnidaria > Coral ... | reverse complement strand
GATTTATTCGTCCCTCTAGTTGTGATCCAGCTGACAAGTCCTGGTTGCCACCCACCTCTTTTTATTGTCGAGCTGTTGTGCCCAACCATGATGATTTTCACAAAAGTGATATGGAACGTCTTATTAAGATGTGTGGGAAGTACGGTGGCGCCCTCAGTGATCGGCCTGTATGTATTCTTGGAGAAGCATTTTCGAGACAGGCTCACATTCGTACCCCACAGGGTGGAGTCATGGCTGACCACATGATTGCTATGGTAGTAGATCAGTACATGGAGCTGATCAGCGATGGGCCTTCCGATCTCATCTTTCGAAGATTACGTATGTTGCGGTGATCCTACATGAGAACAAATTAAGATAGTTTAAAGTTTAAAGACTGACTAGTCCATGGAGTTGATATCTCCAGTGACCGTGTAGTGGATTACCACTTTATTCCACTTTATTGCAGAGCAAGTGGGCAGCAGTTGCGACCCCCTTGCCCCCTCTGTTTGCTCGCACTACCGGTGCCTTGCCGGTCGCAGCTCCTGGATGTCAGCCGAGCAAGCCGCTTGACGGCCCAGCTGCTCGAAGATCGCCGCATCACACAGGGCTATTCTTTCTGGGGGAAAACGCAAACGGTAACATCAAAAACAATGAGATAGCCGCTGAATTGGGACGAGTCATCTTCTGAGGAAGTTTCACAGAATGGCAACCAAGATAGGCCTTCCACAATAACAAAAAGGGTTTGATTCGTTTTCCCCATGAAACCCTACCAGCTTGTGGCACGTCTTGTGCCTGGTGATACCATTTCTTTTGATACACCCAGGGTCCATCATAAGCCGTTACCTGGAAAAAATCCCAAAACAGCTGGACTCCGCTGACCATGGCCAATGGGGCATCTCCCTCCATGTAACTGTTACCTACTTGGCTCCACCAGTCGTGAACCATCTGGACATTGTGTTGTTGATATCTACGAACCAGTGTAACTGGAAAAGTCCAAAAAGCCGGTGCAGTAGGTTGTGCTGCCAAACCAACTGGAAGGGGTCTAGGCTTGGGTACCGGCATAGTTCCCTTGGCTTGCTCCGCCATGTGGGCCTTGCGACCCGACTTCAAGAGAACCAACAGAATTGCCCTATGCAGCTGCCTGCTCAGCTGCAACGCACTCGCCAATCCCTTCCATGTCTCCCAGAAAAGCGGTTCCCTTGTGTCATTGATCTTTGCCGCTGCTCGGTCTGTAAGCTCATTGTGCCAATACGCCCATTCTTCCACCGGTGATGTAGCCTTGTCGATACTGCAGTGAGAGACAACCTTCATCAGTTGTACATTGTCCAAGAGTCCCTCCTCAAAAAGCCCTTGGATTCTCAACCAAAGATCTGAGTGCGCACGATTTACACGCACCGGGACACCTCGTTTCACCTTGTTAACTCCACGTAGGACTCCCCAGGCAATCGGTCCAGATGCGCACTTTCTGCGCTCGTTCTTTGGCCCACTGGAGAGCTGCCATCACTGCCGTGATATTCTGCACGAAATGGCGTCTGACATAGACCTTGTACATGGCCTCCAAGCACTACCTGGTTGTTCAAACTGCCAAGTTGAGCCACTGTTACAGCCCATGCTGCATACCTCAGTTTCGGTTCCTGTGGGTTTGCTGCTGTTCCATCCACAAACAACTCAACCGTATGGGAGGGGTCTGTCTGGCACTGGTTAATGGGGGACATGCATGAAAACCCATGATCCTGAACCAACCACCTGGCATAGACTTCCCATTCTGGCAAGAGGACCGCCCAACCATGAGAAGTCAAACAACGTGGCAAAGCTGGGATTTGTGCAAGCTGTTCAGGAGTCATATGAGTGCAGCAATCTGCAAAGTAGGGACAAGTCCAAGCCCTATGGAAAAAACCATCTTTTTCTGCGCACCAGGGGCATTGGCCACTGACATCGGACTGGAAATGAGCCCTGCCATTCTGAGTGTAGAGCGTACCATCTAAATGACACCTGAGGTAAACCTGGTCAGCCGTGCCAAACTGAGCTAATACACTGGTGACTGCCTGTGGGTCGGCCAGCTCAATACCTTGGAAAGACGCTCTGTGTGCAACTTCTTGGCCCATGACATGACCCCAAGACATGGCAACCCTTTGGTACAGCTCGTCCCATCCTACTTGCATCAGACTGAACACCCCATACCTATCCTGAACCAACCCATTTGTGCTCACTGCCCATCCAAGCCTACGCACCCTGGCTAACAGGACTGCTGTGGGACCGTTGGCAGGTAAGTCCAAATCTGCCGAGGCAAAAACTGAAAGCATGGCATCAACTTTGTCAAAACCTCCGAGCTCCCCTGCATCTCGCAAGGTCTGGAGAATAGACCAGGCTTCAGGGTCTGTTTCCAATGAATTACTAGCCATGTGGAGCATCGGGTTGGCCCCTTTGCGGTTGGCCTGGATGGCCTTCATGACTCCCGCCCTCAAGGTTTTGAAGTGGGTCTGACCCAAGTGCACAACTGAAATCCCGTGTAATGCTCTAGGCCATGCGAGCATTCTGACCGCTTGCAACTTGGTGCAGTATGGCGACAAGCTTGCCCTGAGCCTTGTCCATACGTCAGGCATGTTCCTAAGTCTGGCCTGAAGGGTAGAATTCCAGGCGTGCTTGGAAAAATTCTGATGCGCTCCCAAATTTCGCGCCGCCAGTGTGACCTGCAGACTCCTTTGGCGAAGGGTCTGCCGTGCCAACGCTTGTGTGCTCCAGACCTTAGTTTTGTGAAAGTCCAGTTCAAGGTCAAGTGCAGAGGTAAAGTCCAAAACTGCTTGCCAGACTGCTGGGAATTGGTCCTGGGATGAAAACAAAACCCCCCAATCATCGATGAAAGCATGAAGTCCAATGCCTGGCTGTGTGGCATTCAGCCAAAGATCCAAAATCCAATCGATAACGACCATCCCAAAAACTGACAACGCACAACCCTCTGGCAAGCCGCATACAGAGGAGACTGGCTCTCCTGTGGAAAGACGCACTTTGAATCTTCTGGTCTGACCAGAGACAAAGGCTACCCACGCACGCAAGACCCCCGTTGGAAATCCAAGAACCCGCAACACAAACCACAGTGGGTACCTAGGTATGGCATTGAAACATCTTCTGATGTCCATCAAGATGCCGCGCAAGGGAACCTCATCCACCAGAGCAGATTCCAAAACTTGGGCTGTAGTGGCTGTAGTGTACCAAACTGACCTAGCCTGCCTTGCTGGAAGGCCACCCTGGACGCTTTGTGGGACAACTGCGGCCAAAACTCTCAAGGCTTCTTTGGCCCTAGCAGACGACCAAACCCGGTACAAGAGGCTGTAGACAGTGACATGCCTATATTCATCCACTGATTGTGCCCCAGGATTTTTTGCTAGGCTGGCTACAAACCCTGAGGCCACCTGGGCTGGCCATGGCAAACCTTGCTCAACCTCATTCAGAAGCTTAACCATTGCTTGTTGTGCTGTTGGCGGCAATGCTGCTAAATCAGGCTGCGAAACTCCATCCGGGCCCTTTGCGGAGACTACTTTCTTGTGGCAAATGAGCTCCATTAACCTGGAAGAAGTCCATGGGGTGACCGGCCATTGCAGAGGATGCAAGGCACGCTCTATGAAGCCACAGATCTGGTCCCATTGGCCTGGTGCCACATGTGAAGTCTTATTCCACCTCGGCTCCCATGTTTGTCGGAAGCGTTGCAAGATGGCAGCATCTGTCATGACAACTCTTTCCTGAGTTAGCACCTGACCTGGAGCCATCCCTTCAACTGAAGGTAACCACACCTGATCATGTTCATGAACCAACACTTCCTGGGCTTGGCCATGGATGACGACAGGAAGACCTGGCAACAACTCAACTGGGCGAACCAACACTACAGAGCTATCCTCTGGGCGCACCTCTTCTATATCTACCGCTACTCGGTCCAGCAGGGTGTCCACAACTGGAGGCTGCTCTGCTTTACAGTCTTGAAAAACCAGGTTCATGTCTTCTCGTCGCCTAGCAGTACCATACTGGTAGCGTCGTTGGGCCAGGCGCCCTTCATAGTCTTTGACAAAACTTTGGAAACCCTCAAACAAAGATTGGACCACCTCAAATTCCGGCAGAAAATAAGGCAGTGCTGACGGTGTGGCCAGCGTAAATCCAATTCCATGCTGGGCCCACCATTGTGCAAAACCATCTGGAAAACCCGCCGCACCCCTGATGGCACGCCATGTCTCCTGGGCATTGGTAACTGCATTGCATGTGGCAAGGCCCTTGCGCAACAGCTGGGTGAGCGCTTGCAGTCGCCTTAGCTGTCGAAAAAACCTGGCATGCTGCAGACTAATACCGAAGTATTTGGGCTGAACTTCCCCTTCCCGCCCCAATTTTGGTGGTGACCCTTGCCATTTGCGCACCTGGGTATCCAGAGTTTGTGCCCTCCCGCACTGAGCCCTAGAGGTAAATTGACCCTGCTGCGCATTCCAACACTGGGCTTGTGTTTCCAGCTGTTGCCAAAATTGTGCATAGGCTATGGTTGGGTCTGCTGTGGCATCAAAATCCAACTGGCAATCCCAATTGGTAGGCCACGGGAAAGGGTGTGGCTGCCGCCATACCTGGCTGACTTGCTGCTTGCCATGCATCTTGAAGGTGGCTTCTACGGTGGCATGATCAGCCCATTTATCCCATGCAATAACAACCTCATTCAGCACGGCCTGAAGCTCGGTTGAGATCCACATCTGATCAATCCTTTTGGTACCTCTGCCGGTCGGGCTGACCGAAACCCCTTTTCTCCATGCCCAAAGATCCTGCACTTCACGGAAACCATATTCGTGGAGTCTTTGCGCCTGGCTGAGTTCATGGGTTGCATAATTGAAGTCACCACAAATGATTCTTGGCCCCGATGCTTGACATGCCACTCGATCAATAAGGTCAGCCAGCATTGTTTCTGTCTGATACCGTGCAAAATGATGTGTGGCATTGCATGGAACCCCATACAGCATACCTATGGTGACCCAATCAGAACCTACCATCATCCCTGCTACTTGCATGCGGCCAGTTGCAAAGCTTTCAGGGTCAAAATTGCGCGGCAGAGCTCTGGCAGGGTATGAGGATACCAGCAAGACCCCTGAGTGAACTCCAGCCTGGCTTGTCTTCCTAACTGGACATGGTGCACCAGGTATCAAATATTTCCATTTGGTCTTCAAACGCTGGAGGCCTTTCTTGAACGACCGAAAACACTGCTTTGAGAGATGTGTTTCGGAAAAAACCCAAGCTTGGCCCTCTTGGTGGGCGACCTGGTCAACCTTTGTGGTAAGGCCTGAAGCATTGGCAAGTCCAAAAGTCCATGTGTCTGACTCGGGAACCGGACCCGGGTGAGCTGCTTCACCGATACGAAAAAGACCCCCCAAAACGCAAAACCAAAACATCCAACAGAAGCTACCTTTCCGCTGCAAAGCTGACCATTGATGCCCCGGCAAGTCTCGGTGCGGGGCGGGTTTGGCCATGGGCTTTTCATCCAACATGGCTACTCCTCCAGAAAAACAAGTCCTGTGTGGACCAAGCTGCGAGCATTTGGAGTCCAAAACTGAAAGACGGCCAAAATGGCCCAAAGGTGAAAAGCCCTTTGTGCGGGCGTTCGCATGGCATGTGTGCATTGATGTGCTTGACCCTCCCTTCTGAGCTCTGTTGACTGGACCAAAGATGCTCCAACCCTGACACCATCTCTTCAGGACCCCCTGGACTATCAACCAACCTAACATATGCAATGCGTGGCCGGCAATCCAAAAGGCCAAGAGCCAGACGAGTAGTCCAACGTGGCTCCCAAACACTTGACTCAAAGTGCAATCAAGATACCTGACCCATAAACACAGTACACCCTGTGCTACCACTCCACATCCTACCTGGTGAACATGTTGAGGCAGTTGTTTCGACTGTGTCTGTGCTCTTACAGTGGTTGAACGTCTGACACCTGAGGCACACTTGATGTTAGAGTGCAGCTGGGCTGCTGCTTCTATGCATCCCAGTCCAATTCCCATCAAACTGCCTAACCCCTGTGCAAGGTTTCCACTGCCGAGCCAAGCCTTGTATCCGTGCCCTTCGCTGTCATGCTCCATGCGCAAAGTCCAAGTTCTACCATCCCCGCTTTCTGAGCGAAAACATGGGAACTCCAAAAATGCAAAAACGCCAAAATGGCCAAAAACATGTGAAACCCATGATCGTACTCCCATTTGGCCCCTCTCCTGGTGAGAAAATGGACCAGTGCTCACCTGTGCCGCACCTTCATTCCCTTGCTGAACCCCTTCACCAAACGCCCCAAACGACCAAGGACAAGAGTGCAATCCAAATGGCCAGAAGCCCACCAAGTCCAACGAGGGCAAGTACCCAAAGACAAAGAACTCCCATGACAAACGCAAGGCCGTGGTGACCACCAACCCTTGTTACCGAATCACCCATGGTAGTCAGCTGTGTGACTGGGCACCATCACTCCTGCCTCGCACGCTTGGTAAGAAGGCTTTCAAATTGATTCATCTGCTTTTGAAACATACCATCCAACATCGACTGCTGATGAACCACTTGCTGACGAAACTGCTCCTGAAACGTGTCATGAAAACCCTGGATTTGACAGGCTTGTGCTTGGATGGCTGCATCAAATTGCGAATGCTGCTGCTGAAGCTGTGTGTGAACCTCCTGCAGTTGCTGTGAGTGTTCGACATGATGCTGCTGCACTGTGTGGCCCAAGTTCTGCGTATGGCTGTGGAGCTCTTTCATCTGCTGTTCCAACTGGCTAACTCGATCTGGCTGGCCATCATCTTGATCCACCTCCATTCCCTTTGTAGGCATCTGTGCCAACACCGCTGCAACCACCCGCTGCTCCATATCCTCAATGGGATTGCCAATCTGGATTGGCACTGGTCCTGCTTTGTTTGCTTTGAGCGCTGGTGCCCACGGGTCGTGAATCTGCAAATGATCCACCTCATGTTCTTTGGTGACCATGGCCACTGTGGCCGGAGATGCCAACACCTTTGGGACCAACGGCATGTTGTCAGGAGGAAGCCCCTCTTGTGTAACCACCACATCACCATGAGTGATGTGCAGCACTTTCGATGGCGGTGGTGACACTGCATGAACCCTGTACATCAACCCTTGCAAGTGGTCATGTGTTCCTACCGGCTGAACGGGCCTGGCCACCCATCCACTCTGTGCCAATGCATGGGCAACTGAAGACTTCAAAGTTCCAAAAGGGAAAGGCCCCACTAGGTACGAATGCTTGTTGCCAGATGGCAGGTATGTTTGACCTGGCTTGACCTTGGCATATACCTCGGCTGCATTGGAAATCTGGCATCGCAACCCTAGTTTCGACCCCATCCTGGCCAGCCCACAAACTGCTGGAATGGACTGACGCTGCATCATGAGCTGCGAAATGTCGGTCTTTGCAATCCAAATCACCTGAAACTGCTCAGATGGCTTCTTGCCATCCAGTGACCGGGGTTCCAGAAAGACACCTTGAAAACCACTGAAGGCTTGGACCTGACATTAAAGGACTTCTGGCAATCTCAGGTGTACCCCAAAGACTTCGGCCTGATCAGAAGGGCAGTACTGATAGTTGAGCTTCATCCATTGTTTTCCCCATGCTTCCAAAACCGGTGAGGCAACTGGGTACTGTTGTGTCTGGTGCCATGCTTCACAACCTGGACATTCATCATCTTCACATGGTTGCAACGGACTGACCTTGCTAAAGATGTGTCTCAAAGGGTGCGCACAGACCTGCTGCCAATTTTCCTCAGTCATGTCACGAAAAACCAATGCCTTCACGACACATGTCGCAACTGCTTTCACTGTGCATCCTGCTGGTGGCATTGAGCGCTTCACATGTTGTGCCCCAAGCTGATACAAAAGTCCATCAACTAACAACGGCTCTGAATTTGCTGTGCACATCAAAGGAACCCTGACTGAGGACACTGACAAGGTGGTGACCGACGGGACAGTGGAATCCACAACAAAGAGACCCAAGGCTCCTGCAGACATGCATCGGTTGGCTTTCAAGTAGGGTTCTGCCATGGCTTGGTTGAGCACCACGACCCCTGAAACTTGCGGCCCAATGCTGGCGACTGCAACTTGACTCAAAGCTTGGTCTTGCTGATCCTGGAAGAGGCCCGGTTCCAAGCGCAGCATGCTGGCATCAAGGCTGGGCGCATGCTTGCCTTTCCCTTGACCCTTAGGTCTCTTGTGGCGTTTGTTGCCCACTTGGAATGTGCCACCCCTTTTCTCAATGGCCCTCTGCAGCTCAGATGGTTTAATCAACACCAGCGGTGGTCGCATTTGATTCGCCAACCATTTGAGCTCTCTCCATGCATTGTTCGCCTGCAAGGCCGCACTGACATGGGTATCTCCCAACTGTTGCATCAAATCTTTGGCCCGTGCAAGGGACTCACCTGCATCAACCCCATGTTCACTGAGCAAAGAAGCCAGTTGGTCCACCACTGGAAGTCCAAGGGCAGCCAACTGGGGACGGAGACACAGATCGGACAACCCTGACGCAAACTCCTGCCTCAGTTGTTTTGCAACACATTCCAACTCAACCAGTGATGACGGAAAAGATTCACCCCAGAGCAAGTGCTTTGCAAACGACAGGACAAGCGCACCACAATGACCAGACAGAACAAAGGAGACCAGCTTGTTGCACCACTGGCCTTCAACTCCTCTCAAGCTACCCATGGTGGTTGCCAAAGTTTCAAACACCTGTACATGGGCGGGGACAACCCCACAAGTGAACAGTCTGACAACCTCAGCGTCCATACGCCACACCAAGGGATACCAATGATGATCAACCATGATTGCTGTGAGGACCGTTGCAACTGGGCCTAGCATGTCACACAACTTTGCCCATGTGTGATCATTGGGAGACAAAACCAAACCGGTGAGAAGGAGGGGATCCCAAACCAATACATGTTGATCATGGTCAGTGTGTTGTGCAATGCCCTGGAGTCCAACCAAAAGCTCATCATCTCCCCAAACTGGTCCTTGCAAGCTCAAGATGGCTTCACGTTCAATCTTGGTCATCTGGGACGCTCTCTTTTGCGACAGTTGGTCAACAGAAGTAACCGCGTAAACATTCCAATCCCTTCCCGGCTGCTCATGACACTCAGCCAAGACATCACTGGGGGACAGACAACAAGGCACGACAGGACTGGAATTCCACGGCGCTTCAAAACCCTTAGGGGCCACTCCAATCTCAACTCCATCAACCAGCGGCTGGCTTAAGTCCAATGCCTGTGCATTTTGCCAAAGCATCAACTCGGCTGCCTTACCCGTAAGGATCTGTTCAGCTTCCAAGAGTTCACGACCTGTGGTTCCTTCAGGGCAAGCTACGGACACAGGGTCAGACATGTCAGACAACCAACGGACTTGGACACGGATGGTTGGACGTACATCTTCAATGGGATCTTCTGGCTCGGCTGTCAATGGGACTGTGGGAGGAATTGGTTCTGGCCACCAATTCCTGCATGTGCCAATCAGCTCCTTCATGTATGCAGCAAGGACATGATCAGGCTGGCATGGTTGTGTAATTCCATAGAAAACGTCAACATGTCGTTTGACCTGAGACAAGACCCACAAACCAATCATCGGTGACACCGCCTGCCCAATGCCTGCCATGGCTAACCTCAAATTGTGTCCAACGTCAATGCCTGGAATTCCACCAAGCAAAGCCCACATCTCTTGCGGATGCAAGTAACGGCAATGTTGCATGACCCTTTGCATGTGTACCTGCGGTGTGTCAAGTGGCACCAAGACTCCAAAAAGACCACGTGTGCTGATGCGGTGTTCTGACAAGGCTCCCCTACACCCACAAGCACAGGCATAGAGCTGATTGCCTGCTGAGTGAAGCAAGGTTGGACAGGCTTCCCCAAGGCGCAAGAACAGGTTTTCAATACCCCCGGAGGCATATGCATAAAACTTGGAAAGCTCATACAGATTAAGATCAATCTGAGCATGATCTGCCTCTGGCCAGTGACGAATCCCTGGCATGACATCTTGCACTGTGCGGTATTGGTCAAAGATTGGAAAATCCTTCAACTCACAGAGTCCGAGCAGGGGTGCAGTGAGCACACAAAACCAACGAGACCGACGATTGCACCAACCATTCTGAAGGTTGAGAACCTGTTGGGAGATTCGATATCCCGTGGCCAAGGCAAATTGTCTAAGCAGTTGCTGCACTTCCGCATCACTTTGGATCTCTGGCACACATTCCAACACCACTACTGGACACTGAAGATTCCAGGCCAAATTCAAGGTCTTGGGCAGTGACTCCGCACGGCAATCCGACATCCCACCTTTGTCTCCCAGCTTGGAGTGTGGCTGGCATGCTATCCCTGAAAGCAAAGTAGCATAAAAACCCCCTTTGGCTGCAAGGCTCGACGCAACATGCAAGTCAGACAGATCACCAACCACCAAGGACGCTCCCTTGTGCAGTGCTGAGAACAGAGGCGACCAAGCTTTGTTACAATCAACCCCACACAGAACTTGCAACCCTAGACGTGCCGCTTCTTTGGAAAATCCACCCAAACCTGAACAGACCTCAATCACACTGGACGACGAGTGAAATTCACAGTCAGGCAAGGCATGAACCCAGGCATGTTCATCTATGCGCAAGGCGCAAGGTGGTGGGGGATACTGATGTCACCTCCAAACCAATGCCAGACAGAACCCTACCCTCAGGGAGTGAACCATTGATCCAAAAACGATGCCCTGGTCGGTCACATGAAAATGCTACATGTTTTCCACTTTCAACATCTCTACAAATGACAGTGAAAACAACCGGGATTCTTTGCCCCTTAGTCAGCATGCTCCATGAACCAGGGATGAAGATGGGCCCCATTGCAAACGGCCACGGCAAGACTCACCTCAGGATTAGTCAGAGCCGCCCTACCTCTGGAAGGTTCCTGAGCCCGGGCTCGTGTAGTGGATTAGTCGTTGGCGCATAAAACAGAATCCAGCCGATGTTTTCAATCTTTCTGCATTCCCACATCTGGATTGGGTGGCAAGGCCAATTTGGAAAACTGCTCGTGTAAGTTTGGTAGTTGACATGTAGCAAAATTCGTTCTTTTACAGCATCAACGTCGACAACCACTGGCGACAAACGTCTTTTACGCCTTTACTGAACCATAATTTCATTTTTGGTCCTGCTGTGTTCTTTTCCTCCTTTCTGTTTTGCTTGCCTCTTTCTCCCCCTTGACTCCTTGCTTCTTCTGCGCGCCACCTTCCGCGGCGTTCCTTCCTGGGTGTTGCTTAAGTGTAGTTAAGTGTTCCGCAGCGAGTACGCCTAGTCGTTAAGTCGATTTAGCCACGACCCTACGTTTCGAGGTGAATTTAAACGTTAACGACGTGGATCAAAAAAAATATCTGATTTACCCTCTTTCTATACTTTTCTATTGCGTCGGCATAACGTACTATATGAAATGTTTATTTGTTATGGCAGGAATTTTTCATACTAGTTGTAACTGTTTATGCGAAACGGCAGAACGAATTTGTGGCCATGATAGAGGTTTGTTGTGATGAAACAGACGCTACGTATCTTACCTCAAGAATTGTTCAGCAACTTGTCTTCAAAGGCACTGTGTTAGGAATGAGCCGGCAAGCAAGCAAGTCAGCCAGCTAGGAATGGATTGAGACTAAAGCATGTTCCTGCGCGACCAGTTTTGCACAGCCTTCTGCAGGTGGTGTTTTACGACAGTAGAACAGAATGCCCCAACATTC
>Ga0126342_10019032_pt1 | contig 11719 bp, 13 predicted proteins | sample Cyp1metagenome_FD_92528 | JGI IMG/M metagenome (GOLD analysis project Ga0126342, IMG submission 92528) | Coral microbial communities from Lord Howe Island, Old Settlement Bay, Australia - Cyphastrea 1 metagenome | ecosystem: Host-associated > Invertebrates > Cnidaria > Coral ... | reverse complement strand
TTACGCATGATCCTGCATGTGATAATGCATTTGCCAAAGTTTTGCGTCACACAGCTTGCCTGTTTCACCAGCAATCCCCGATTCTTTACCGGGGTCGGCGGCAGGGGCGGCAGCCCTTAAATATATTTAGTGGACAAACCCATCTCCCTCCGGACCCTGAGTAGCCAGGCCCAATCGTAGCCTCCGCTGCCTTGGCTGCCTCACCATGAGACTTCCACGGTAAACGTATTCGGGTTGTTTGGATGTTCCTAAGGTTATCATATGGGCATAGGTCCAAAATGGTCCAAATTACTAAACCCAACCCCCAAAAAAATGGACGAAAGGTACCCGCCTCTCGTAGCATGGCGTTGAAGTCCTGTTTCTCGGAGTCTTGGCCTGTGCTTTTTTCAGCAGTGCTGGATCTCTGGAAACCACTGGAAGCCATAAATGGTGTCCAGAAATGGTGGATCAACCCCAAAAGAATGGGAACATGATCATAAACCAGTGGGTTTGGGGGCGCCCTATTTTCACACAAAGCCAATTAATACTAGCATTATCAACATCAAGGGTAGCAGGGCACGGATGACAGGCAAGTGATTGGCAATCTCACATCAAAATCTCACACGTGGTTTCCAAGGAACAACATTTCCCCCTCATAGATGAAGGATGTATGTGTATATATATAATATTCCCGCCCTCATAGATTCTACCAGTGAAATCTACCTATGATAATCCATGATTCATCTTGTCCCATAGCAGCTGGATCCAGCCTGGTGGTTCTGCCTTTGGCGCCGGAATGGGCGGCCCAATGCTCCCCAGCCCCGCCGGTGCGCTCACACCCGTGGTCACGGGGGGTGCCATTGGCGGGGCAGGCCTTAGTCGAAGGGAGCTGATCCACCAAGGGTGAATTACCATTGAATTCATTGTGAATTAATGGGAAAGGGGATAATGTGAATTAATATTAGGGAATATGAATTCATTCTTCCATTTTTCACCAACCGCAGATGAAAAGTACCCCTCAAGTCAAACCTCGGAAGTTCCTTGGAATTGGATCGGTTGGAGGTGGAAGTTTATTGAGATGGAGGATCCCCAAGTCACCATGGCTTTCAATACTAAATCATGGTCATTCCTGACTTGGATTTGGATGTACCCCATACCATCAACCAACACACATTGGGAATATAATGGGATATTTACATATATTTACGGGGAATATGTTCTATAGCCAACCCAAATTTGGGCTTAAGACAAGACTTTAGAGGGTTGAACGCATGCCACACAAAAACAAGACTCTAGACCTTGAATAGCACTGAGGGCAAAGGTTCAAAGTCCATTCATGTCAAGCCTCGGCTGGTTTTAAATGGGTGTGTATGAAAATATAATGGGGTACCCTCTGGTAAACTAACATAACTATGGAAAATCACCATTTTTAATGGGAAAATCCACTATAAGTGGCCATTTTCAACAGCTATGTTAGTTTACCAGAGGGTATCTAGATGTGATGGTTGATCATATGTTCTTCATATTATCTTGCCCATCTTCGGGTGTATGCTCCATTTTAGGATACACCCTAATATGGTTGTTGATTCGTTATATTATTCTAAAATGGTTGGCTTCCCCCTTTTCCCCATGATACCACCAGTCTTACCGATCATACCCATCTGGGTTTGTCTGAAAATCAGTCCTCAAATTTCCAATTGATTCTTATCATTGGTTTTACCATATATTCCAATACTATATACTATTCTCATGTGGAGGCTTCCTAAAATGGTGGTACCCCTTTATCGCTGGATGGTTTATAATGGAAAATCCCATCTATAAATGGATGATTTGGGGGTATCCCATGGCACCATTTCAGGAAACCTCCATATATTCGCATCATTTGGTACCAAGTCGCGGTGGAAAGTTCGCTTGCGGCGCCGGGGCGGGCGGACCTCGCTTGTGAATGGTTGGTGATCCAAAGGATGGTGAATCCCCCAATTGGACCATGAAATGGTGGATATAATAGTGGGATAATGGGAAAATGCAGGGGAAAACATTGGTTACTAGTGATTTAAGCAACAAATTGGGATTTAAGTAGCAATTATAGTGGGAAATATTTACTGGGATATCCTGACGTATATCCAATTGACTGTTTGGATTTGGGTGTACCCTGATGTATCCAATTTTCAGAGAAAACCAAAGGGCAACACATCACCAGATATATGGTCCTGCAGTTTCTGTTGTGACCTCAAGAGCTTCCGTTCTGGTCCAAATTTGAGAACGATCTAAAACAGTCTAGAACAATATCACTCTCGAACCAAACGAAACAAACATCCAGTCCCCAAACAAGAGCTGATTGGTGGTTCCTGCAAAATCATCAGTTCTTAATTTTGAGTTGGGATCATCCCATTTCGCACAAAAAATATGCTTGAAACAACCAGAAAAACCTCAACTGGGGCACCCGGCCAAGCCCCAGGTGACAGCTACCCATGCCACCAAGACCCGGTGGCCCCGGTGGCCCCGGTGGCCCCGGTGGCCCCGGGGGCCCTGGGGGTGGAGCCGGTGGACCTGGAGCTCTCAGTCCGCAGCCCGGAGCACCTGGCCACGTACTCCCAGGGTTTTTGGCTTAGAATCTGGCGAAAACTGAGAGAAAAAATGGGAAAAAAATCAAACTGGTGTAAAATCACGTGGTTTGGAAATGTTTGGAATATTCAACAGCGCAAGATCATGGTGTAATCCATGTTGTTGATTTTTTTTGAGATATCATTTTCTCCTTGACCATGAAGCATTGCCATAGATCGGGGTAATCGGGGTAAGTTCGCCCGACCCAAATATGGAGGTATGTGGGGAAAGTGCTTGAATGATTGGCTAGGTAAGCTGGCAAGCAACCAAGCAACGGACGATATAATCAAAGCAAAGTATCCGACCAATCAACCACTCATTCTCAACAACCTCAACATGACTACAGTCCTATTTCGTTCATAGCACACGACTCACTGAGACTTGACTCTGCTTCCTGAATAGACAAGACAAACGGTTCCAGCCGATAGGCATTTTTTCTGTACACTGTACAGTTTCTGGATATGGGACGAAACCATTCGAAACCATGACCTGTTTTTATTTAAAAAAACAATGTCCCAGAGTCCCAAATAATCAACATGAATCAACGAACAGTTGATGTGATAGTATGAATTATCACCAAACACACACACACACATATATATATATTATATATATATTAGTTATAGTTATATTTATACAAATATTTGTATATGTAGATCATATATCTATATTATATATGCATGTTATATATAATTACGTATATATATATATATATGTGTGTGTGTAATTTGTATGTGTATATATATATGCTATCCCCCCCAAAGATCTACCTTTTTGCTTGTTGGATGAAGCAGACTTGGTGAATGAAGCGGACTTGCATGGACTTGCAGACATTGTCCAGCTTGAAGAAGACAATGCAAATGCCTTTACTGAAGGTGGCTGAGGAAGACTGCAATGGTCAGGCAAAGCCGCGCGGCACATTTTCCCCAAGGCCAGAGCAGATTGGAGCACCTAAGCAACGATGTCTTGCATGTAGGAAGACAGAAGCTGCCCGGTGCATGCCCACAAATCTTCACTGCGATGCCAGTACTCATACTGCGCAGATCGGATATGAGCACGGAGGAGGGAGCTACCCACCTTGGACGATCTTTGATGAACCTCCAGGCTCGATGAATGATCTGTGTGCCTGCTTTGACTCGAATCGTTTTCCCACTTGGAAGTTTGTGGGTTTTGAGCTTGGCAAAATTAGGCAATTTCCAAACCCATTTGCCCTTCACTTTGGCAGGGTTCTTTTGGTGTACGACACTGTCGTGTAGCACACCTGGCACTTTGGCCTTGTAGGAACGAGCGCTGTCGGTGTGAAGAATTACATGCCGGTCTTTGAGCCACTTGTCAGCAATTGGCTTCCACTCAACCTTTGGAATTGCACCCGGCCCTGGAGCACGGACGGTGGTTGAAGGTGGCTGCAGGCGAATCAAGACCAAAGACTCTGGACGCCCACGAGCGACAAGGCCGGCCCACTGCTCCCAATGGACAAGAGAACTGCTCAGCAACTTGTCGAAGGTGGCCTCATCAGCTTCGATGTCTTGCCAATGCCCTCCTGTGCCAAATTGGATGTGCTTCTCTTTCGCTTCCACAAACTTCTTCCGCAGGAGGGCCAAGCTCCGCCACATTCGCTCTATGGCCTTGTCTTGTGGTTGATCTGGGTCAAGGTGTGGATTGTGCTCAACGGCACGTTGGAAAGCATCAGCAGTAGAGCCATCGATAGCACCTGTAGCGAATGCCCTTCTCCACCTCTGGTAGTAGTGAATAATGGATGCAGATGCTGAGGAGTGACAAAACGTTGACATTTTTTGGCATTGCATCTGTCTGGGCTGCCGTCTTCATTCACGGTTCCACGCTTTGGCTTCCGGAGATTGACTCCGACCAACCTCCAGTACGAATGCCTGTTGGCAACTGCAGCTGCTTTTGCACCAGGACAATGGCTTGTGTCAAAGTCTCTCGGGAAATAGGCTTTCGGGATGGATGGATGTCCCAGGTCGCCACCATCTCAGGATTTGGCGTTGGTGGTGCGGTCTTTGGAGCAGCACTTTGGATCACTGGCGCCAAGGAGATGGTGGCATCGCCCTGCTGCAGCTTCACAAGTCCCTGCACTTGAAGCTCCATGTTAGAATGGGATGAGTCGAACCCTTTCAATTAATTGCTCGATTATCATCCCAAACCATAAGATATTAAAAAGGTAGGTCAAAAATGGTGGATCTTGGGGGGTACCATATGTATATATATATATATACGTATATATAGATACATATATATTATATATATCGCGTAGGAAAATCCGGGCCCAGTTGATCTCGGGCCTGGTGGTGCCATGGGCACGCCGCCCATGCCCATGGGAGGACCTGGGAAGATAGACTGCAACCATTTTCAACTGGCCCATGACACAGAAAAACATGAAAATCGTTGAAACTCCATAAAAAAAATATCAGTGACCCAGCTATCTACCAATTTTGAAGAGACTCGATCCAATTTAGATCGATTTGGAGTTTTGTTGGGCAGAACATGGCAGCACAGCGACCAACGGTCACTAGTCCCAACACAAAACACACAATGTCTTGGAGGGGTCAACCCGACCAACCCTCAAAGGGTGGAGTCTTGGAGTTCCCTTTCCCCCTAAGATTCATCAAATATTGGTGATCAAGGCTCCAGTGTACCGCATGGACACACTATGGCCAGTCTTCAACTTGGCGGCTTCATTGGTACCCAGTCACAGACATAGCCAAGGGCCGCACCCATGCTGCTGGGCGGGGGCATCTGAGCCATACCAAGGCCGCCCATTCCACAGCCTCTCATGTAGCCAGGGCTTGGACCTGCCGCGCATGGCATAACGCTATTATTGGAGTAAATTGATACCTTTAGAGGAATCCAACATGGAAATGAGAATAATGAGTCAATGAGAAATGAGAAGGCTCAATTGGCAACTTGTCACAGCAATGGAAAATGGGAAACGTGTCACTTCATCCAACATTGGCTGCTCTTGAAGTTGCCAATTTCACTGAGATGAAAGTAGATGCAGTCAGCATAGAGAATCCGAAACTCAAGACTCATTTCTTCTGGCCAACGTTGCTTCTCAGAAAGTCCTTCCAAATTTGGACCTCTCATTCTCTCCAAGTCACATCCTCTCACTGTACCTGTTTGTTCTCAACATCTGCCAAAAAAATCTAGTCTCTTTGGAAGGGCCTGTGGTGCTGCCCATGGCAGGTAGGCCTGGCCAAAATTCAAGCAGCTTCTGAACTTAAAGCTGGTTCAAACATAAGGGGCAAAAGCTGCGGCCAGCATAAAGCCTACAAACATGTATACACTTCAAGGACCTCCAAAAATAGGAGTTTCTCTTTGGGCCCCGTTCGTCATGGAAACAGTGGTGCTTTTCTAGTGCAAGAATTGAGATCGGCCAAGACTTGCCAGCAAGACCACATCCTCCAAGCGAGGGTCTCGGATCCATCCTGTAAGAAAAGCAAGCAAGAGTTAACGTGGAAAATATCTGTGCATTCCTATGGATAGAATCATGAAGGTATAATTAGTATATAAATTGTATATAATCAATACGAGGAGCAAACTACAACAAGCTGCTGGATTTGCTGCTGGAATTCCTATTGAGATGCTGCAATGTTCATATCTGATCAGCTCAGGGCGCCCTGGCACTGCAAAACGTTGGCAAATCATGGGAAAAAGTGTGCAGGAATCCAAGGTATCTCTTATGTTTTTTGTCAAGTTCAATATATCCATCCGGAATCTGGACCCAACATCGACAAGACATCGCTGGTCAAGTCAGCTTGCCACGCGTTGCAAAGGCACTTCCCGCTGAAGTCATCGCAGAATGTGATGATTTTTGTGCTCCCTGTGCAGTCTCAACTTTCATAGCTGTCACTGGGGTACCCGGGCTCTGGGCCACCTGTGTCACATGACACCAAGCTTGGGAGCCCGACCCCTGCCCCACATACTATCCAATGGCTGAAAAGTATCTGGCAACAACTCGCACTTAGATTTCATTTGGCATTATTTGGCCATATTTGGAACACTACAGTAGGGGTTCTCCAGTGGTCTCGTATGTAAATGATGTTGGGTCTTTGCCCACTGGCACAGGCAGCTGCCTCCATAGCAGCCGCAGCCACCACAGCCAGCACAGCCACCACAGCCACCACAGCCACAGCCGCCACAGCCACAGCCACAGCCAGGTTGTGTCATCACTCCTTCACCCGGCAGTGGCAAAGTGGTGTGGGTTGCCCAAGATGGGTATGGTGAACGCAAAGGACGCGAAGTCGGTGCCTGTCGTTATCTGGGGTCGAAGCCATCCAACAAACTCTCGAGTCCCAAATATGCCAGGAATCTTCACGAAGTGGGTGAGGATTGCTTTCAACTCCATGGTCTTAAAGCCTGGCCAGTGCTCATCCTCAGTCCATGTGTCCGTGTCCTGGTCTGGGCACAAAGGTAGATCCTGCCCCGCCTGGGTCAGTGGACCAAGTCACAAGTAAGAAAAAATTGCTGTGATGTCAACTTTGCTTTGCAACCTTTGACTATCGATTGTTGGCAAATTGTTGGCACAATGAACATCAATGAAATTTGTTGATGTTCTGTACCGCGGAAGAAATGTGACCAACACCAACACCGATCAAACTCTCAAAAGAACGATGACTAACGACGTATATTGTATATCTTGTTGGCTCAGTTGGTTCTAGTCTTCTACAATTTTCTACCATCTTCTACTATCTTTATTAATTGACTTTATTTTGTTTATATTGGAAACCAATAATATCTACAATCAAATAAACTATTCAACTGGGGCGCCCGCCATACGGCAACGCAGCCGGTGCAGGTCTCAGGGGCATGCTGGGCACGGGTAAGGCAGATGGTTGCAGCCTCGATGCCGGGAACGGGTCCACATTCATGGTTTCATAAGCAATCCATGAATGGTTTAAATACATGAATGGACCATGGTTTAAAATCCAAAAAAAAAATCTAAAATGAATGGAGTTTAAACTACGAAAAAGTACAAAAAGAATCAGGAGTTGAAAGATGTTAAAACAAAAGGAATGGTTTGATTGATAAAGCACCAAACATGGTACAAGTATGGGTAAATCAAATGATCAACCCCGCAAAGAATGATTCTGGCATTAAAAAACACGACCTGGTTTGATCTAATTATTTTGGTTGCTCCATGGGTACCTCACGTTGAAGCCATACCCATCTGGGCCGTGACGATGTCGCTCTTTGACCTGTCTACCCAGCTACTGTCGAGGCAGAGTCCCTGAGTGTCGTGGCATTGGCATTGGCGGTTGCGGGAACGTAGCCTTCGGTCGCAGCTGCATCACGAAACTTGTAGGTAGATTTTGTAACTGCAAATGATTCATCTTAGTCACTGTGACATTCTGCATCTGTAATTCCTTCACAGTTCACATAGTTCACATGGGCCCAAGCTTTCCCAAACACGGTGCGCCTTGGACTTTCCCGGAACATGGACAGGAGCTGTGCCTGGGACGATTTTTTTTTGGGTTGTTTATCTATCCTAAAGGTATATCATATATCAGTTAAAACATGATAAAACATGTTCCAACTGAAATTCATGATACTTTTTTCTGGTTGCTTCCTGGTGAATTCAGCTGCATTGCAGATTGAGATGCCAAACCCAAGAATGAAGTCTAATTGAAAACAGCAAGCTTTGCAATTACAATTCCAATCCATCCTGGTACCACTTGAGGCAAACAAAACCGTCAAGCTATGCGCAACCTTTGCAGAATGTCTCTGCCCTGCGACCACAACTGGGGCACGAAGGGGCCCATAATAAGATGGGTCATTTTTGTAAGCGTCCAAATACCCAAATGGGTGAATTGTGACATTCAACTCCTGCCAGTCCCGCTACAAATCCGGTCCTCCCATCGGAGCACCTGCCAGAAATGTTCAGAGGCAGGTGCGCAGCTGCAAGTGGCAATTGAGGTCACTTAACTCAGTCTACAGGTCACCTACTGGGTGTCAAATGCAGCTTCCTACTGTGGTTCATGGGATCTGTTTGACTTGTGCAACTCCACAAGGCACCTATGCCAGGCATGCCCATGCCACCTGGCAGCACAAAGAAAGCTGTTTGGAGATGTGGATTTGCTCAAAAATGGTTGATATAACTATGTTGATACCCCCAAAATATCCAAAATGGCCTGAAATTGCCACTTTGATAGATTTTGATGGAGAATGAGAAAACGATCATCAACCATTGGATTTTTGGTTCTATCCCATTGTATTCCCCATTTTCACCAGCTGGCGTACCAGGAAAACCCGGCTGGACAGGTAATCCTCCAGGCGGTCGATACTGGACCTTCAAATCCTCGATCTTTTCCTGGCAAAAGTTAGCAATCATTGGATCGAAGGTGTCATGAGAGAAGAGCTTGAAAACAGGTAACCAGGATTCTTTCCTTCAAGATCCTTCAAGACAAACACTTCGGAAAGATTTGTTCATGAGTAATTAGATGAATTGTTAAAAGAATTTTGCCTATCTTCCACCACGTCATTTGTCACATGCCAGAGGTGCGAGGATGAGCTGTCTGGCATACTCCCGATTGTCTCCGACAACCTCCGCAGAGTTGGATCATGTGTTTTTTTCGGAGAAAGGCTGAACAAGTGCAGCCCTTTTCTAGTCCTCGGAAAACAAAAACATGGTTTGCTGATGTTTGCTGGATTTATTCCCCATTTAAGGATATTTAAGGTTGATTTTCCCAGCTCTACACCTCCAGTTTTCGGGGTTTTCCCATTGCGATGATTGATTACAAGAGGGTAGCTTGACCCTGTGCATTCGAAGGGATCTGTCGCAATGATTCCATGTCACCTTTGGGGGTGACAACTGTGACAACCCCATTAATTAACCAATGTTTATTCATCTGGGGTTGACATTCTAGTGAATGTTTCTCTTTTGATCCTGGACTGCGCTGGAGGTTCTTATTGACGGGTGTTTTCATATTTGCGGCGGTCATAACTGTGGATGTTTTGATACTACACATGACCAAGTGTTCACAGCGTTACAAACCTGCTTGCGAACTGGTTCGACTCTACTTTCTTCATCGCTGTTTCCATAATTGTCATGATTTCTTTTGCAAAGCTAGTAGAACCCGAAGAGTTGCAATAAATGCTTGGATTGGTTTAGAGGAAAATTTCCGGTTGAACCTCCCTTTTTTTGTGCCAGAAACCGTGGGAAAACCACCGATTTTCCCGGACAAAATCATCCCCATCTGCCGAGCAGCACGGACGATCTGATCTGCCCCAGGAGTGCTGGGGGGCAGAATGGAGATGAACCTTGCTGCGGGGAGATATTTAATGAGATTGATATATTTAATATAGCCAAAGTAAAGTCCCACTAAAATAGTGATAAATGGCTGTTCTATCTGTTTGGGGATTGATATATATATATATAGGGGGTATCACAAACCAACATTAACCAACCATATGATATTTGAGTGTGGCTGGAAATGGGGATTAGACACCATCGATGGTCATCAAATAATATGTAAAATGAAGATCCTGCATTGGGTTCTTTTGGTCATTTAGGGTACCAGTACCCTATTTTCAGACAACACCATTTAGGGACAATCTATACAATGTGTGATATGCGATATGCATGTGTATATATATATATAATTATATATATATATATATTGTATCATATATCCAATCGTTGACTGTCCCAATTTGCCCCCAAAAAAAACATGAATATGTGATCCGCGTCCAAAGCCGGTGATCATTTCCGCTCCATGGTCCCATAGGATCCCATGAGTGCATGCATCAGTGATCATCCCATGTCCTTTTTTTCGGGCGCTGGACGTCACTGGACGTGGCCCAGGAGACTGTCCGGTCCCTCCCTTGGGGAAGGAGCGATCAAGAGTCGCTGGTCATCCATTGTCATCCATCCAAATCAATGAAATAAGGGAAGCTCAAGTCGGACACGACTGGTTTGACTGGTTGGTTGATGTCGAAATTGTGAGATAAATTGACGAGTAAAGTCGTGTAAAATCTATAGCCAATCAAAATCGTAAGATCCTCACAGCACTTCATCTACAACCATGGTGCTTGCTCTCAACATGTTCTCAATGTGCTCAGACTCTTCATCGTCCCGCGACGGATCAAGCACGGAATGTCGTGTCTGCTTCCTCTTGTCCTCCATTGATTAGGTAGCTCCTTTTCTTGGCCAGCAGAGTTTGCAGAGTTTGCTCAGATTGCATGGACTCGTATAGACAATACACAATGTGTAGTTTATACTGAAAGTCCGTCAAAAAGAAACCCATGGTGATCAAAACTCGAACAAGTATTGGGGCCCCCAATCTACACCCACATAAGCTACCCACTACAGCATTGCTACAACAACACAAAATGTTCCTCCAAATTTTCATTCAAACAAACTTAGCTGGCTGTACCACACGCAGGTGGTGCGGCCAAAGCTCCTCGTGTTGTTCATGACGTTTAAAACATCTGCAACCCCCTGCGGTTGCAGCAACGGCAAAAACATCTCATGACGCCAGCAAAAAGATCAAAAAGGGGAGAGAAAGAAAAGACTCCCCAAGCTATCCAAAGTCACTTGACACCTGAGGTTATTCCTCCACATTCTGACTGCTTCAGTCCCTTTGGACAGCCCCCAGTCAGAGATTTCCACGGATCAGCCAGTCGCTTATCCCAGGTTCAGCTCTCCATCATCGGTCGTGCAGAGATTCATGCCAAACAGCGAGCAGCAGGCCCCAGTGGTCTTTTTGACCTAAAGAAAAAGGCTGTTGGTCAATTTTGGTGCTTGGTTGGTGATTATTATATCATATATCATTATCATTGATATAGCTAAGCATAGGACTTCAACCCTCTTAAGTTGGGATATGATAGCCTATAACATCTTATAACTATGGTTGGTATGGTATGATTGATGTGTTATGCTTGGTGGCAGGGCGGGCGGGTTCAAGAAGAGCAACAGAATTGTAATTGTAGGGCTAAACCGTCCATCAAACATTTTAAGCTTTGTTCATAATTATTGAATTATATATATAATATATATATATATATTATGTGTATTATATATATATTATGTATATATAATATATAATAATATATAATAATATATAATAATATATAATAATATATAATAATATATAATAATATATAATAATATATAATAATA
>Ga0126342_10019031_pt1 | contig 11719 bp, 10 predicted proteins | sample Cyp1metagenome_FD_92528 | JGI IMG/M metagenome (GOLD analysis project Ga0126342, IMG submission 92528) | Coral microbial communities from Lord Howe Island, Old Settlement Bay, Australia - Cyphastrea 1 metagenome | ecosystem: Host-associated > Invertebrates > Cnidaria > Coral ... | reverse complement strand
GGGTGGCCGGGTGGCCGGGTGGCCGGGTGGCCGGGTGGCCGGGTGGCCGGGTGGCCGGTGGCCGTGGCCGGGTGGCCGTGGCCGTGGCCGGGTGGCCGGGTGGCCGGGTTGGCCGGGTTGGCCGGGTGGCCGGGTGGCCGTGGCCGTGGCCGGGCCGTGGCCGGGATGGCCGGCAACTAAAAAAGGCTATTGTGACAGCATGGAAACGCAAGTTTGGGAAGCAAGCAAAACACAAAGCATCAACATGCGACGTGTCAGAGTCAAAAGCCAAAACAGAAAACAATGATTTCCTAAAATTGAAATGAACAAGATCATTTGCTATCTGTGAAATGAAAGGCAGCTTTGGCAAACAACTCTCCCCAAAATGGAATTCTTCAAGGATGGAAACAACACGTTTTCCCATTCGTGCCGTGTGGGATTTTGATAATTTTTGGATTGATTTTGGGAAGCGCACCAGTCGTTATTTTCAATGGATTGCCTGTAGGCAAATCGTTCTGTCTTAACCTGTTTCAAGATTTTCTGACACATGATGGGACAAACCTGGGCACGCCTTACTCGCACCACTTTGATCTCTGTCAGCAAACTTGAGCGGTACCGGTCTCTACCGTCGAGCACTGTCACAGAATGACGTAGACTTTTTCATGATTCATGCTGATACGTTGGTGCGTGTTGATGCAGTCATCCTTGAAGTCATATTTTGATGTCGCGCAACCCTTCGTTGCATGCAGATCATGTGTTTTTCATGGATACGAGAAACCATATTTTTCTGGATGGTTCCAGGTTAATCACTTGCTTGATCTTGGAACGCTATGCCTTTGTCCAGAAGTCGGCAAACAGCATGTTGTTTTCATGTTCCACGTTTGCAGTGAACGAATCAATTTTGGGTATCATATTCTCATTTGCATCCAGGTGGTTTGGGCATCTTCGATGGAGTTTCAACCTTGATCCAGCTGCCTCCAGCGCAAGAGTTCAACCTTGATTCGAAACAAATGAAAGGAAGGCTGGTAGGACTAGGACATTGGATTCTTTTTTGATGTCTTGATAGTTTTCTACGATTTTCATCTATTTTCATGATTTTCTGTCTCCAATTTTGCATGTCCTTGTGTTCCAGTGGGATGTGAAAGGTGTTGACGTTGTTTCTTGTCTTGGTCGGAGTCATGCCTTCCTTTGCGCTTGGGGTGGCCTAGCTGAACCAGCTGCGACCTGGGTTGTGTGGACTGTAGACTCCATAAAGTCAGTCAAACAATGATGGTTTCCGAAATGATCAATGTTGAATTTATGTTGATTTCTCCTGGCTTTTTATTTTTTCTGCCGCTTTCCTGGTCCAAATACAGTGATTTCTGAGTATGATCCCCCTGAAGTATGAACCCACATTTCACTTTTAAATGTAGAGCCACCACATGATTGAGAGCCAGTGGAGCCACTCATTCCAGTTATGCAGCTGACCAGACCTGCAGCAGAGGGGTATGTGGTCATGCAATTGTGATCCCTAAGAATCTTCAGCCCTACCTCAAACTGTCACAGCCTGACCTACACTGTTCAATCTTGATGCACTAATCCTTAAAGACATTTTGGTAGGTCATGGCAGCATTGGTTCACGAAGGGTTTTGGCAATCACAATTTTAGAAAAGCGGCCGCTTGACGCTTGATTTTGGACGGCTCTTGTCTCGGTCGCTCAAAGCTTAGGATATGGAATTCAGCGTCGAGGCCCATTCCTGGGGAGGTGTGACGTTAACAGCAGGCTGTAACTGTGGTGTAGCTGCTTGTTTTTTTAAAACAGAGACTGTGAGGAACACATGTTCAATTTGATGTGCACCTCAAGCCCTAACAGAACAGACTTGCCTGCCAAGTGTCAAGCCATGGCAACTCTTGTGGGTGACAGCTCCCAGGTCCGAGGAGAAGGGTTGGCACTTTTGTCTGCTTCGGCTGGTTGCATCCAGAACCTGCGAGATTTTGTGAAAAAGGCAAGGGCCAAATGTCAAGAGTGCCAGATCACATGCTTCAAGGAGGCTTGTCCTCAGCTGCAAGACATTTGTACAAGCCTTGACCAGAAGGACCGGCTCATCGTGGCTGGCAGCGGCAATGTGGGTAAGAGTACGATCGCAAATGCCTTGTTGGACTGTGAAAGGTTCTGGCCCACTGCGCCCGCATGTATGACCTCTCGCATTTGTGAAGCGCACTATGATGCTTCTTCTCCTGGTACCCCTGTCCCCAAAGAGATGGTGCGCAAGAGAAGAGAAGAGTTTCAAGAGCGCCTGCAAGAGCCTTTGCAGGTCAAACATCCAAGCCCTTTGCTGAAACCAGGTGTCATTCTGGTTGACTTGCCTGGCTCGGATCAAGAGCAGGAATACCTGGAGAGACTTGATGAGTACATGCAATGCCATGCCGCATCTTCGGTGGTGCTCTTGTATGTAATCGACGTGAAGAAGAAAATCGGCAACCCGGACCGTCAGTTTCTTCAGAAGTTGATGAAGTCGCCCTGGATGAAGCTGTCGCAGTCTCTGCTCCTCTTAGTGAACAAGTGTGACACCGGAGGCGGAGACGGAGCCATCTCAGATGAGGAAGCTCCAGATTATGCTGAGCTGCTGATTGACATCACCGAAGAAGCCAGCAATTACTGCACTCCTGCAGTTTTCGATTTGTCCATGAAAGACAAGAGGAAGAATGAGACAGCGCTGGGAAATTGGCAGAAGGTAGAGGCCGATGTCCATTTTGCTCTCGCGCAGCTCAAATGCAGACGCCTCATTGAGTGTTTGCCGAGTCTTGAGAATGTCATGAATCTCTTCCATGTTGTGGAGGCTGAGGACGAGCGTCGTCTGTGTGATGAGGTCAAGCATCGCCTGTGCGAGGCCAAAAAAGCTTTGGAAGGATTAGAAGCAGATCAAGACCAGTCTGTGAAATTGCGAGCTGCAGAGATTCGGAAAACTCTTGAGGAAAAGCGGGATGCGCATTTCAAGGCAATTTTGAAGGCTGTGCCATATCGCAATCGTTGGGTGGGCTGGAGCAAACTACAGGAAGTTGAAAAGTCCATTCAGAGCTGCATCCAAGTCATGGTGGCCAACGACAGCTTGACGTCTGCTCGCTTCTCTGAAGCCCTTGGTGGAGAGGGTCTGGCGCTGGCAGCAAGTGGTAGCTACGCTGTCTTGGCTATTTTTACCACGGTTTCTTTGGCTATGGTTGCAAGCATCCCAGCTGTGATTACTCTCGTATCAATACACGCCATCTTCTCAGCCTCGGCATTGTTCGTCTATGCCTACAATGATGGCAATGAAGATGGAACGACGTTTGTGGACGAGTATGTGAGGGACCGCTCCACCGCAATCTTTGAGAAAGTGCTTCAAGATTATCCAGACTTGCAGGCTGCGCAAGAGTTTGATTTCATGGTGGACAAGGCCAAGAAGGATTTGAAAGAGCAGGAAGATTCCTTGAAGCGGTTACATTTGAGCTACCCGCTGGATGCTAAATTCAAACATGAGTGCTCCCAGCTGACAAAGGAGTTTGAGAGCGTGAGGAAGCTGTGCGAGGAGACTCTGGGGCAAGCAAAGACTGCAAGCATCCTGTGAGCTCAAACGGCTCAAGCGTTTACAGGCAGTTCAAGGAGGAGGACGTCTTTGTTGGTTTTTTGGCAATGATCAAGATGACATGATCATAGCGCTTTTCGTCGCCCCTGGCTGTGTTCATAGTCTTCACTGACATTGAAACAGTATGTAGAATTAGCTTTTCAGGCTCGTGAGTCATGAGCAATTAGACTTTGAGAATCCGATGAAAGACAACAAAGGCACCAGCAAGTTGTCTGGCCTTGGCTCACTTTCCAGTGAGAATGAGTTGATCATAGTTGATCACATTGCTTGGACTTAATGAACCTAAGTCTATCGTGGAAATCATTCACCTGACAAGCCTGACAAGTAGCCGGTGAATTAGGCATGATTGAAGATGCAACTTGGTTTCGCACTCAGAGATCTCTCTTGGAAGGTGCTTCCAATATCCTAGATTCCTATCTGACGTCATGGAAAGCATTGCTTGACGTGGAGAGAATTTTGATTGTTTTGCCTTCACCATGGCCTGTCGTTGGTGATGCATCGTAACATTGCGACGTTGCGAAGCACATTGTTCAAAGGGAAGGGTCTCCTGTCAAGCGCTTCAGATTGCGATTTTATATGATTTGACCACGCTTGACTTGTTCTGATTCGCAGTTCAAACTCGGTACAAAAGCAGCACTGCTTCTCATGCTATTCGCTGCGACGAATCAGATGTGGATATGTTCATGTTTTTTTTTGCCGACTTCGAATGACATTCGATGATTTGATGATTGGATTGAACCTTTGAAAGGAGCATTTCGCAGCTGTGCTTGCAACTCCAAGGTTCGGCAGCCGAGAAATCCGTGCTGTGTCACAGCTGAGCATTGACTCCATTCTGGCAGTCCGTGGCAGCCTCACAGAGAAAAGTTTTGAGGATGGGAAGTTCAAGATGAGAAGACGGCAATGAAGGCACCCGTTCTTATCCGTTTTTCATTTGTGGGTGAGACATGGAGAAAACATGCAACTGAAAGGAGACGATTTGTGATCTGTGAGGTTGCCATTGCATTCCTTTCAGTGCCGCCAAGTGTCCAGGCTCCACTGCTTTGTTGATTCCATTCAATTAGCTAGGAATGTTAGCAAGTTTGAGCGTTCGGAGCCTTTTCCGCTGGATAAATTTTTGAAACGTTGGTGCCTTGCCATGTTGAACGTTTTCGGCCGTGTTGGACACTCAGTTTGCCAGATTTGGGACCACCGAGCCAAAGTATACCGAATGAAGGTCCGCCCAAAGCTGACGCTATGACGCTATGTTTTACAGTTTGCACAACGTAGCGAAGGGTTCTCGCTTCGCTGGGCTTGGGCCTGGTTCGCTCGACGCCTGTTCATTTGCGGCCGACCGTTGTGAGATCCGACCATCATGTGGAAGTCACGGTATTTCGGAGAAGTTCAGGATGTTCAGGTCCATTTTGATCATTTTGCAAGGCGCGTGCAGTACTTTAGGCGGTGTTGCTTGTTTTGTGCCATGGATTAGGCCTCCGGGGTGAACGATGAAACGTGCGCACTGTGTGCCGTGCGCAACACATCGTGGCAGTGCTAGTTCGCATGCTGGGTGCAGTTTGTGGTGATCTTCATGGCACGGAATGTGTTATTTTGCATGGCTGGCGCAGTAGAGTTGCAAAGCCAAGCTGTTCTAATAATTTCTTAGTAGGTTTGGAAAGTCTCCATTAAACTGGACCACCAACTTTTGATTTGAGGTTTGGCTCTCCATTTCGGGAAGCCCTGCTTGTTACTGCCCTGGGTCAATCCAGCAGTCTGAACTCTCGACACCCCATCAAGACCCAGCGGGATATACAGAGACGCATATTCTATGGGTAACTCAGACTCAACAGACATAGAATATGGGAAATCTATCATATTTTTTGGGAATTATATGGGAATTTGAAAATCACCAGGCATTTTTCACCAGGCATTTTCATATATTTCATTTCCTGTAAATCTTCTCGATTCTGCAAGGTGCGAAATGATCAGTTTGCAGCCAGCAGTTCCCACCGGTCCCACCGGTTCTGATTGCTGGGGAAGGAGCAGCTGATGTTTGTTGGCTTCAACAGATTGTGCAGGTGGGATGAATTGGAACATTCTCCAGTAAATAAGCAACGCACTGGAAAATCATTGTTTCTACCCATTCATGGATGCTTTTCTCATCGAACATGGCGATTTTCCTGTACCATGTTTGTTGAGGATGTCAAACGTTCGAGCAATGGGAATGTGCCCAGGGGAGATCACCATTATTGATTTGCTGGGCCAAAGCGCCCAGTTGTGTGACGTGAACGCGAGGAAAAGGTTGTGTCATGCCAATGTCACGTGATGCATGTTTTATTTTACATGTCGCAATAATACACAGGAGATGCGGTATCAAATGACTTGTGAGCAAGCACAGCCATCCTCAATGGTAAATGGTAACCAGCCTGTGAGGATCCTGTCGCCAACACTGTTGGATCATCAGCAGATGCTCATTGAGCTCTGAAAAAACATAAGTGAAGATTGTTCGATTGGCTTGAACAGGTGTGTTTCCAATAGGATTTACCATTACATACCATCCAACCTCCAAGATCAGTCTGTAGCTACAGTCCACTTCTATTTGCTATGCATATCATTGCTCTTCCCCTACAATGGTAGAGGAAGCATCTCCGGCAGACCCATGGGCAGATTTTCGCCCAAGCGCTCCAAACGGTGTGCCGCACTGCCGAAATCACCCAGAAGAAGAGGTCTTCGATCGCGGGTATTGCGAGCTCTGTGACTGGGCCCTGCAGGTCGTAGAGGCACAAGCAACAGCCATCCTGGGAGACGCACCGGAGCAAACGTCATCTAGGCACCGTTCTGGGTGGAAAGGGTGGGATGTTTACCTTGTCAGGAGGTTTAATCTAATGCATCAGCATCATCACCTTTTTGTTGACAATCCGAGCGCGTGCGGCTAGAAGGGGAAACTGGTAAAGGGTGTAGAATATGTGCTTTTCATGTTGGTAGCATCTTGTGGACATCATGGAGTTGTTTGTTTTCTAAGACTTCCTTTTCAAGGGCAGCAACATGTGGCATGCTGCAAGGCGCTACTTCTTCCTGTGCCCCGACAAGCATGCCTTCACCTCTCGTTTGAGTGGTGCTGATGCCCTCTGCAAAAGATGCCGTGATCACAGGGTGAAGTACAGCGTCGCCAGCATGGGATATGAAGAGCCTTGGCCCACCCTGACAGAGGTTGGACCTCAGCTGGGCTTTCGAGACGAGCAGCAACGTCACATCTGCTCGTTGATGGTGAGGGTAGACCCCAATGCCTTGGACCTCCGACAAACCCATGTAGCGTTGGTAAATTCTTTCAAGCAGAAAAGCCTTCAGGCTTTGATCCAAGTCTGCCAAAATACCATTGGTGATCTTGATGGACCTGGTGAAGGACCAACCAGGAGTGGTTCAATCAACCAGATTGCATCGAGAGCAGGCGGGATGTCGCTGAAAAAATCTGGGATGTGCCATGATGTTTCACTTATCTCGGTAGCTGTTGAAGTTTGCTGAGGTGAGTTGGTAGAAACGGAATGGAATGGTTAGTATCACCCACGGTGTAAGCCCCTTTCACTAGTAGATACCATGGGAAACACACATGTGTTGCTTTGCACGAAACAATATAATATATATATATATCTTCGGTTGAGTTTTGCTTTTGGGCGTGAATAAGCAATAAGAATTGCTTGGTGGTTTCATCTCTGAAATTTCAGCCATGACTACGAGGATGAAGAAGATGAAGATGAAGATGAAAACGATGAAGAAGAAGATGATGATGACGACGATGATGATGATGATTCAAGAAGAAAAGAAGAAGAAGAAGGAAGAAGAATAAGAAGAAGAAGAAGAAGGAAGAAGAAGAAGAAGAAGAAGAAAAGAAGAAGAAGAAGGAAGAAGAAACATAAGAAGAAGAAGAAGAAAAAGAAGAAGACGCATAAGAAGAAGAAAAAGAAGAAGAAGAAGAAGAACAAGAAGAATAAGAAGAAAAACATAAGAAAACATGATGATGATGATGATGGTGATGATGATGATGACGATGACGACGACGACGACGATGACGATGACGATGCTGTTTTTTTCATAACATTTGATGGGTTTTTGATGGATTGGACAGACCAAATGCACCAGCGACTGTTTGCAGCCCTGCAGCATTTCCAATCTTGGCAGGTAGTGACGTAGTCCTACAGGAGCTTCAAAAGATCAGCGCGGCCCTGGAGGCTCTGGTGGAAATAGCGCAGCAACGAGACGTGGAAATCTGCGGCAAGACAGTTGAAACTGGGGTTCATGATTCATCCAGATGGGTTTGTAGAATAGGATGCAGTCCCAAAATGTCCCACAGCAAATGGTCATTTTCATTGGGACAATCGTGGTGCACCACTGGATTTTGGGACACCCTATTTTCACACATCCTTTCAGAGAAGACCAGTGGTGGTGTTTTGCTTCCTACCAAGGTCGAGAATGAAATGTGATGATTTTTCAATTTTCGGATGATTTGTTCGGATGATTTTTGGACATGATCCAAAGTTCTCATTGGCGGCAAATCATTCCAAACTTGGAAATGGTGCCGCACCAAGGAAGGAAACTGGTCAGAAGCCCCCAACGCTTGTTCTCGCGACAGTTTCCTGGGCAACATTGCGAGCAAACATGGTCGATGCTTGGTAATCATGGTGTCAATCTCCACCCGACACTGATTGTTAGTTGCATTCCACATCATTCTACCCTGCCCATGTCCTCCCTGTATATTCATGACCTCAATGTAGGTAATCTCAACCCATGGATCGGCGAATGAGGTGGGTAAGACTGAACGTGGATGAAAATCATGTGACATTCCTCTTTTTGGAAATTCATCATGCCAGGTTGATTTGAACATCTCTTCACGGGGTTTATCATATGGAGAGGCGACGTTCTTTGCAACCTCTCAGGACTGCGAGAAGTCTCCGTGGCAGTGGAAGTGAAGGGGGAGCGTTTCCACCGTGCCGAGGATCAGCAAGGTGCATATCGTGGACTCAAAGTCAACAAGGAAAATCACTTCGTTCTCATTGTCAGTTCAATGTGTGCTCGTCAACGCATGGACGCTCAGGCTACATTTTGTCCAACGTTTATCATGTTCTGATGCCCGGTGTTTCTTGGGCGTGGCATAAGGATGTATAGCAAGCAGCTTGTGTTCTGGAACCAACCCCTTTTGGGCACGAAACGATCCCTTTTGCAGGATTCCTGACACCTAAAGATACATAAAGTAAAATATACCATGATAGCATATGATAGCAAGAGTAATGGCTAGAGGGAATGCCAGGTTCTTCAGTCCAACATGGTTTCAAGATGTTCCATTGATGTTCCACAGCACGAATAGAGCCCTGCACAGGCTAATTAAATCTAATTAAGCAGCTCTGGTGCAGCTCTGAGGGATAAATCTCAGCTTGGCTCCAAGGAAATCTTGCAGCACTTGCCTTTCCATGGAATTGTCGAGCTCCTGAAATCCGGCGGCCGCTCTCACCACGACCAAAAGCACTGCCGCGGCTGTGACTTCTTGGGCCGCTTATGCGGAGCTTCCAGAACTCGGTCCGTCGTGCGGACGCAGGTCTGTGGTCATGAGAAGAGTGGTTCAGCTGCACTCATTGGCTCCAAATGGCTGAAACATGCTGAAACTGTTCGCCAAAGTTCTTTTTTGATGCTGGTACAACTTCATTTGGTTCGATCGGATCAATTTGACGAAGTTCTTAAACTGCTTCATGTCAACATTGCTGACGGCTGTGAAGTCTTGCTCCTAATGTCCCACCACTTTCTGACATTGTCAATGCTCTTTCCTCTTTCCTCCAAAAAGATGTTCGTATTTTCAGAAGGGATCGAAATCAAAGCACGGACCTCGGTGTTTGCAAAGGTGGATTAGTATGCTGCTGGGGTTTCCATGTATTTCATTGCGCTTCACCGCTGCTGTGTGAGGCAAGTTGATTTTGAAGGGTTTGCCGTACGACCAGGACCCAGGGTGCCAAATAGCCAATCTTCGACATTGGTTTTTGAGAGGACAGATAGCCTTCAAAACTTAGCACAGAATATCAATTACTTGTAGCATCTCACAATATATATATATATATATATTATATAATATATATATATACATACCTAGCGCATCAAGGAACCCACAATTTTGTAGGTCTTTTTCCAAAAAAACGTTTTTTTCGTCAGTTATGAAGACAAGCCTGGTTTTTCTCAGAAAAAATGTTTTTTTTCTTTACTAGAAAAAAAAGCCTACTTTTTCTCACGCTTGGTGTCATGACTTCTCATGATTCGTTCCCTTAGACGATTCAAACACCTTTATTGATACCAGCCTTGGATCTATCCCTCTCAGTAACCTTCATGTTGATTATACTTCCACCCCGCTGGCTTTGGCTGGCAGTTCTCACAAGAAAGGGCCCGATGCTCTTGGAACATGTCGGACAACATTAGTGATCACAGTCAATCTGGAGTCCTTGGATGATTTTTTCCCAAGAACCACCCCTAGAAGCATAAATTGAAATATGGCTGTATTTTTTCATTGGGAAAAAATGATTCTGGATTGCCAAAGTCCAACAAACAGTCGAACAAAAGTATTGAACACATTAACAAAATCACGAAAAACCAATCAACATTTTCAGTTTTTAATCATTTCGGATGACAATTTTAGGGTCTGTACCCAAAAAATGCTAAACACCCATATTTAAGCCGTACTAAGCCGTACTAAGCCCATATTTAACCCGTACTAAAACCAGATTCTGATATAGTAAAAAAAACGTTTTTTTGGAACCCATATTTAAACCATATTTAGCCCATATTCAACCGGTTTTAACCAATCCTCAAAATATGTTCTTTTTTTACCTCTGCGAATTGACGGCGCGACGTCGAGTTTTAAGGCTTCGCTTGTGGTTTTGCAAGATCGAACCGGTAATTGCCCGATCCAGACGAAAAGAAAGCAACGCAGATTACCGGAGCTATTGTCAATTTACTATAATTTACTGGGTTCTTGTCTTAAAAGCTGACTTTTGAAATGCCATGCATGTCCATTGTGACTTTTTGACTACCTCCAGTCCCGCTGAGGGGGAAGTTCGCAGCATAGGAGGCAACTGCAGCCGGTGGAGAAAGCGCGCATCGTGTCTGATAACGCTTGCTTCGGTTTCGATCGCGCGTTCTGTCTGACAGATTTCACAAGTTGTCAGTACGAAATTGCTACATGTAATGAGGAGAAATTTGATACAGGTCCACCCGATTTGGACAAATTTGTGCAAATCCAACAAAAAACCAAAATAGGGGTTCTTTACCAAAAACATATTTTTCTCGAAAAAACTAGTGTGTTTTTTCACTGGACCTACATTTTTTGGGTCTGTGAAGCTCCTGGTATATTAATAAAATATAAATATAAATATATCAGCAAGATATTATGATGCCATACACCACCAAGATATTGATCATTGGGTTTGACACCTGGAGGACGCACAGAACTGGGCCAGGGCCGCAGATATCATACGTCAGGTGGAAAGGGAGGTACAACGGCATGACAGTTCAGTGGCGTTGGAGTGGTCGGAGATCGAAATCAGGCTGGGCTCGCAGCTTTTTTTCGATGAAATTGGGCGACTTGAACATTTTCCATCATAGGGGGTGGGATGAGAATCAGTTTTTTTTTTGAGACTTACCATGTGGAGGTGTCTTGGAACTTCAGCTCTATCTTTTGCTAGGAGAAACTTCCCAATCTCATCAGTTCTTGGCATTGTTGGTCCCATCAGTCCAGTAGCCAGGCACTGTCGGCAACACTACCAGAGCGAGGCCGTGGTGCATTTCTTCCAGGGGGAACTGCCATATCAGATCATCGAACAGGCGCGCGAGGTGATGATGCGTGAGCTTGAGGAGCTGAGCATTCTGCAAAAAAGGGTTGGTCCAGTGCTGGGTCTATCCGGGTCTCATTTTGGCGGGATTTTGGCATAGAAAGGTTGGAACTTATTTCGTTTAATTACCAGTAGTACCGCGCAAGGCGGTGGCGGAAGTTTCAAAAATAGGAAAGCTACAGGAGAGGTTGGTTGTTGTGAATCACGGATGGCAGAGCGAATCCACTGATGGACCGACAGGTGGTTGGAGTTGTGTTTTTTGGAGTGGTTGCAATGGTTGCAGTGGTCACCTTACCACAACTG
>Ga0126342_10019030_pt1 | contig 11720 bp, 10 predicted proteins | sample Cyp1metagenome_FD_92528 | JGI IMG/M metagenome (GOLD analysis project Ga0126342, IMG submission 92528) | Coral microbial communities from Lord Howe Island, Old Settlement Bay, Australia - Cyphastrea 1 metagenome | ecosystem: Host-associated > Invertebrates > Cnidaria > Coral ... | reverse complement strand
TTGCTTATTTTCATATGTTGAATTTGATAGGTTTTTTATATTGAGTTTCTTGAGACATGAGTTCAGACTTGAGTTCAGACTTGACTTCAGACTTGAGTGTCATAGTCTCGATTCCTGCTACCCTAAAATGTATACTATCAGAAATGGTAGTCTGACCCACAAAATCTTGGCACCAAAATATGGGCACTGACCTCAAATGGGTCTTTTTTTCCGGGTCCCGATTTTGTGAACATATCAATAGCTTACTCTGAAGTCATTGATGATCAACAGCCCAGAGGGGTTCTTTAACACATCCCGGATTTTTCTGACCATGACAACCACCCATCAACCACATCAACCACTCATTTTATCAATGGTGTATCACAAACACCATTGTGTAGGAAAAAACAGAGGGGCCTAGTCAGTATATTCTTTATTCTCATCCACGAGTAAAGGTTGCTGAATGGGGAGAACCATCTTTTTCGTCAACCAAGCAGTGGGAAAAGGACATCGATGGTTTATCAAACCGGTGAAAGCGCAATGAGGTGCTTGTGAAACTTATCCAGAACATCTCAGGGTCTCAGGACTATCTGCCTATGATATTCCCATTACCCTCCTGTAAGCTGGAAAATCCCCCCTTTAGTTCCATGAAGAAATCCCAGCTATGAAAATCCTCCATTTTGATGGGGGATTTTACATTGCCATATCTGATTGCCTGAAGGCATATGCGGCATATCTATTATATCCCCATTCATATCCCCATTATATCCCACTTATCATTGATTTGACACCCCAATTATCCCATTGCCGGAGGGTAAATCTATGACCAAAACATACCAAAACCCCACCACCCCACCACCGAGACCCGGCCTCATCCAGTCCACTGGCCCAGTCGCGGTAGCGATTTCTCACCGACAACGGAAAGAGCTTCCGGGCGTCCGGCGCCAGGGAAAACCTTGGGGGATCTGCTTGGGAGCTTTGGGATATCCTTCTGTGTCATCAAACATGGCTAAGAAATCCTCAACATGGCCATTGATGGCTGGAAAAATCATCCAGAAATGATGGGATTTTCCGCGTCCAGACCCCTCTCCTTGACTTTGAAAAAGGGTCCTTGGAAGACTGTGGCATTTCATCACCCCTTTGGAGGTGCAGCTTCGGGTTGCTTTCATGGCACCATGGTGATTAGACCCCAGAAGGTGGGATAACAGCCCTTTTTGTTGACATGGCCATGGCACAACAGCAGTGTATCTATACCTTTTGGTCATCTAACATGACAACTTGACAAAATAAACCATCTACTACTCCTCTACTATGTATATGTATATATATATAATTAATTATATATATATATATATTATGTATACTTATACATATGATGTACATATTCTATATTCCCATCTTAAGATGAATTTCACATTCAATTTAGTGTGACGATTCCGTTGCCAATCACCAGGATCTCGTCCATCATCAGGAAACCCATGGGTTTTTTATCGCCTCACACAATCTTAGGAACGTGATCTGTGGAAGAAATCCTGCACCGGTAGATGGTTTATCCCTGACAAAAAATCCCATTATTGTGGTTCATAGTTATAGGTACCAAGTTGGCGCAGGATTTCTTCCATCCATCACTGCATTTTCCAGCCAAATGTTCACCAAAAATTTAGGTATTCCAAGTGCTCGCAGTCGAAAAAAATCCAATAGATTCACTAACAAATCCAAGTTTCAGCAAACTTCATCTTCAATCCCAAAAATTCTCTGATATCTCTGGTTAAGAACTGTTAGTCGAACCTCTTCAGAAAATCCCCATGATAAAAATGGTAAAATTCCCCCATGTTTTGACAAGAGAGCCATCTGAAAATATCCACCAGGCAGCAGGTTTTTGTACAATGATTCTGCGATCTCCAGCACTTTACCCTCCACCTTTGGCCAGCTTTGGCTCACTACCTGCACACAGCGAGGCGTCGATCGATGTCTCCCCAAGACATGGGGACTTAACTCTTGAAAATGATGGTTTCGCCATCAAACATGGAATCTAACCATATCAAACATGTTGACCATCCAAGAATCGGGATGGTAAACTATCCACAAATTTCTGTCATTTGACATGATACCAACCTGGTCTCGCTTTGTCTAAAAATTGGGCCCAAAAAATCTGGTTGATCATTAAGTTCCCCGTGATTATCACGATGGTCTTGGTGGCATCGAAAAAATGGGTCAAATCGCTGCCTAGTGTGATGAATATGGCTATATGTGATATAGATGTTATATATATATATATTGAACATATATATATATCACATATAGCCATATTCATCACACTAGGTATGATAATTATTTGAAAATATGTGAAATGACGAAAAATCTGCGGTCCAACCCTAGTGTACCCATTGCCTTCGTGATCAAAAAGCGATTCCTCTCTCGGAAAATCAATCGCTGCTCCCAACTCAAAGGAACCAACAGCAGCGGGTGATCAACCCTCATCCACCTCAATGATCTCACTTGGGGGTGCAGCAAAGCCCTGAGCTCCACTCGGGACCTGATGCGATGTCGAGTTTTCAAGTCCTGGAATGTCCTGGATGGCCCTGGTACCATTGGAATTGGTAGCAGCATGAATTGGTACCTTTTGGGGGGGTATCTCTGCATTGGAACGGATTGTCACCACGGTGAAAATGGCCAAGTTGGGGTGGAGCCAGCCCGGACCGTACACCCATCTGGAGCGCGTGGCCATGTTTCCAGGTCATGGTGATTCAAAGCTCCTTTTAACCCTCCCCAATAACACATCACTAAGCCCTTCTTCATGGTTATTGGTGGTTTTTTCGCCCAAGGATCTGCAAGGCTGGTCGTAGATGGTGTGTAAACCACTCGGGCAGTACCAGGATCCTATGCTTGGCGCGGAGACAGCTGGGGCAGCCTAAGGAATTTGCCGTCTTTGACATTTGTTGATGTGTTTTGGACCAATCAACAAACCAACCCAACCAACTCTTAGACTCTTAGACTTTTAGATTTGTTGGATATTGGTTTGGTTGGTTGGCTGCGGTTGATCCAAGAGCGGGGGGATACACGGAAAACCTCCTTGGTTGATCCAAAAATATCGACAGATCTCCAAAACTATCAAGGTAATCATGCCCGTCACGACAGACATCTTCTTTCTCCGTGGGGTCCCCCATTGCAACATGTGGGGATCGTCTTGAAAATGTGGTACCCCTTCTCATAGACTAGCAGATGTTTTTTTGCACCAAAACTGGTTCTTTTTTCAAAGTGACACACCCAAAAAAATATGGAGCGCGTTCATATCATTTCTGACCCAACAAACCCAACCGTTTCAGTCCATCCAGCCCTGTTCAGCAAGAGCAGGGGAGGATTTCTTTTCCAGGTGTTCTTTAAGACCTGGGTGAAGCTGTTGCAAAAAGCCAAGGAAAACCTTGCGGCCCTGGGCCTGCAACTTCTTTGCACATCCGAGGAAAGCATCACCAGAAATCATGCATATCATGCCAATCGGAGAATCCGTGGGACAGGTGGACAAAAATGCTGGTTCCTTAATCAGAAAAAGCAATCAACTTCCCAGGAAAATGTTGCTTCAAAAAAGAAAATCCTGTGGCTTCATATGAGGCACTCACAAAATAGGAAGGAACAAACCACCAGATATATATATATAATTACATATATATATATACATTTTTTAACAGAGTTCCCAATACTTCCCACTTCCTACACAAGACTATTGGGGCATCCCCCAAAGAACTGGTTGCGGATGGATTGATGGCTGGCAAAACTCCCCACGGGTTGTTGCAGATTCTAAGCTCGTGGCGCTTCTTGATCTTCAGCATGTGGCCAGGCAGAAAACCCATAGCTTTCAGGTGGCTATCCTGGAAAACTTCATCGTCCAGATACGCTACTGGACGGTGAAAATGTGTGGTGGAAATGTCATCCATAGTTATAGATGATGTAATCCTGCATGGACCATCGTCATTTGTTTTGGAATTGCATATTCCCATAAAAAAGACAAAACGACTCTACATTCTTCATCTCCCGTATTTGAACCTGAATTTTGGTGATCAGTTTCTACATCATTTCTGGATGATATAATCCCGGCTCGGAAGCCCACACTTCCAGGTTTATCCCCGTTTCAAGTATAATATGCCCGAAAAAATACATATTAATGTGTATATGTATAAATATATATATACACATACATAGATATATATATATATATAATAGTATATATATAATATATATATTAATGTAACCATAGTATCCTGTAAAGAAACCCAGGAACAGTCGCAGTTCTCTTTTCGAAACCACAGTTTCACAAATTGGCTCTTTTCGCCAGTTTCTCCTGCACGTCCATCAGGATCTCGAGATCATCGAAGCCATGTTTCAGCAACACATCGCTGTATTGTGACAGGCCTCGGCGGATCCGCGAAACGCGCCGGGTCGGTACCCCAGATCCGACCAGGAGGGTACCCCAGATCCGACTTTTTTGAAACATGGCTTGGTTCCCAAAAACGTGGCAAAGATAGCCAGTTGGGACATCTCGGAACTAAACCTGGCACCTGGGAAAGTCATTGAAAATGGGGGATGTTCTGTAATTTTTCCATGTTTGATGGCAGGAGGGTACACTGCTTTTCACATCGGCCAGCCGTTATGATGGTCGCATAGGTCTCGTCTTGACCAATTGGCGAACACACTCCTTTTTTTAATTACAACCAAAGGAGAAGGCCTCAATGAGGAGCCACGGGATATCCCCCACAAATATCATATATGCTTGTTTTCATTGGGAAAATGATGTTCTCAGTGTGAATTGTCACCAAAGCACCAATTTTTTATCTCAATCTCCAGGTGAGGCAAAAGGTGGCCAAAAACCACGGCATCATCATCCCTCGGGTATTTTTGGAAACTTCCATGAAATTTGTTGATATGTTTTGATCTCTCAAAATGATGCAACAAATTCTATGGAAAGCTATGGAAAGCTGAAATAAATCTATGAAATCATAGTGCTGTCTAAAAATACGCAAACCATATCAAAGCATCAGTTGTCGGTCCTCGGTCTGCGAGCGAGGTCTTTCCTAATAGTCCCAGGTTGATAGCCTCTGAAAGCATCCCAGCACTAATTAGATTTAAAATAAGGGAGGCTAATTAAAAAAAACAAAAAAACAAAGTGGACGATAATTGGAACAAAGAATCTGGGATAGTTTGGACTAGTTCAGAAAATATCATCCACTTGCAGTTTGGATTCATCCATTCCCCCTAATACTAACCCCACTTAGGGTGTATTTAGTCCCTTATCAGGATGAGATGCTTCTTCCCCCTATTTCAATATCGACTAGAGTCCTTTTCAAAGTCTAATCAAAATATTGCCAAAACTTGGATTTCGAAGGTTCCTCTAATATTAAATCAATAATATTAACTTTAAAAAGGTGTTTTCAAAGGCGGACCCCAATGAAAAATACCTGTTGACTAGCTTTTACCGTCAGGAGGTAAAACCCTCAAATACGACCTTCATGTTTAAATCGCTTTCTGGGGATCAATTGAAACTCGAATTGGCCAACTTCAAATTTCCCACTTTTTAATGGACTCTAGTTTTTAGTATTTGGGGTACGTTTAGTAATAGGAAGAAGGCATTACAATAGTTAGAATTGATTGTGCTAAAGTTTTCGAAATCAGCAAGTGAATTCAAGAGAAGTTCTCTCACATTTTGCCAAGGAAAATCACCTGAGAGATGGAGATCCCCCCGAAAAAATCTCTTTGTCGTTACTAGATCATCTCATTTCCATTGTTGAAAATAGTGGAAAGATGTGGAAAGTATATGGAAAGTACGTCAGAACCACTTCAGCCAATTACAAAATGGATTTCGCTATGGCCCTTTGTCCCTTCCCGGAGGTCTCACATCGTGGTGAGTTCGGTTCGAAGCGGCCGATCTCCCGCATGAACACCACCACCTGTCCAAGCCATGTCGGAAACATAGCCCCATCAGGGCCATCCGAGACGCCACTAGATGGAATATGATGGAATATTGAAAGACCCCTGAGGATTGGGATATCAAGACTCTACACAAGTTCTATGAACTTTCCTGCCACCACTTGATATACCAACTCGAAAATCCCGTTTGTTAACGGTAAATCGCCAAACGATTTCTGGCCCAAGGCTTCCAGTTCGCACAAGCCAGCACCGCCTCGGCCACCTCTCCCTCTAAAGCCTTTCGAACTGCAGGCCGCATGCCTCAAAAATGTAAAGCTGCGGTTGAGAGTAAATTTTCCCAATGCTGGGAATCTGGATCGTGTAGGGATTTCAAGAACATTACAGTAAGATGTTCATCAATATCAACCAATATGAAACAATATTAAATAACTCTGCTTTAAAATGCATACCCTCTGGCAATGACTAGCAATGGAAAACCTCCGATATATGGATGATGTTCCGAGAAATTGGGCTTGTCCGTTGCCATGTACCACTACCAGCGAGGCCACGGGTCAGGCTAAAGAAATAGAGACGCGACGTGTGTCTTTTCTAAGCCGCAGAATGAGTCTCTAGAGCCCGCATGAAATCTGAAATGACGAAGCTAAAGGACTGCCAATCCTTCGGGTTGCTGCGAACTCTACTCAACTGAAGCATGCTGCGAATACAAACGTAGTCACCCGAATGAACTGTCCAATATCATCATGGAAAGTGCACGGCTATAAATGAACTGTATTATAATATATATATATATACATATATATATGTATATATATAGTTTCCCTTTATAAAAATGTTTGGTTAAATACTAAAAACGACGATCTGTGAGGCTCCATATTGACCTCCTTTGTGAACCCTGGCCATGTGTCCCATGCGCGCGGACCCGAGGAAAAAAATTAAGGTTTTGCTATTGGCTGAGTAAGGGGATCAATAAATAGGGATCAATTAATCGGATAAGACAAACCATGTATGGGAATATAATAGGATACTACACCAACATGAAACCCAACCTCCAAATTGTCATTTTGAATGGCAAAACCACTGGTAGTGAAAAGGGGTCTCCCAAATTGAAAAAAAATGCAATATCATTTGTTCGAAATCGTTTTCATATATGGAATGGAGGTCGTTTATTCGCAACATAAATTAGATTAGGGTCCCTTTTCTCCCAGATCTGTGAGGCCTCGTCCCAGCCTGCCATCGGCACCTGATTTGACCAAATTATGATTTTGAAGCATCCAAAATATGGGAAATTCATGGGAAACTATCTTCAAACTATCCAAAATGATGAAAATGATGAAAATATGGGAAACATGTAGTAAGTTCGGACTTCGTTCCATTTGATCAAATCTGCAAAAAAATTACTACTGGACTGATGTTCCCAATAAACCTAATGACTGGACCGACACTTGGGAACCAGCCGAAAGTGGAACATGATGAATGATTTTTTTCACTGCTGTTTTATCGGACTATAAACAAAAAAATGATCCAATGTTATCATGCTTAAAAACTACGCAGATACACATGTACATTATATTTTATCAATACATTTTACACTATATATATACAACAAGAATATTTCGCAATAGTTGGCACTGCCTGGTCTTTGGCAAATTGAGGATTCACCAGTACGGAAATAAACATATGAAACTGCGGAACCAAATTCGAAATATGATCGTTCCACTTTCCAGGGGGTGAGATCCATTTTCCACTTAAACCTTGTCCGAACCCAGTGATCAGCCACTGCCAAATAGGGTTCGACTTCATCAGTTGATGCTTGTCACCCTGCCATGACCATGTTGCTGGGTTAGGAAAAAAAATACCCCCTTGAACGCATCAATTTTGGATCAAGATTCTCCTCTCTGAATGTGTTGGTTTCAAAACAAATGCCCTTGAACTGGCAGATATAGTTTATCAAAAAAAAAACAGGTTGGATTTTTTAATATACGGATTTCAAAATACACGAGCAGGTATTTTACAGTACCTCTGGGAAGGTTTTCCTTGGCCCGCCCGGCCATTTAAAGATACGGAATCCAATTCATTTAAACATACGGTACCTACAATTAAACCTACTAACTGGTGTTTTATACTCCCTCCTGGGCCTCGCGGTCTGGCCCGCCCTCCACATATTTAAATGTCGTTACTGAAAGTTATTTGATCCAAAACTATGGGGAGATGTCAATCATATCATCATCATTTCACAATTTCGAAGAGCAATCCGAACTCCCCCCGCTCAGTGGCCAACGCTTCGAAAGCATCGCTCCAGAAACGGATGGGCAACAAACAATTCCAAAAACTTGATCCAAAATGTCAATGGTTTGTTTTGGAAGATTTTTGGAGGAAAATATGACAAATGTTCACCCCAAATTGATGGGTTTTTCGGCAATTTTGCTCGGAGAATGCCGGGGAACGGAGCAAATGCACCCAAATGTTGCAGCAACAACAACAACAACAACAACAACACCACGCACTTCCATCCAATTCTTTGTCGGTTGTAATGGAATTCATTTGAGAGTTGTCCAAAAATAAGTATCCCAGCCCGCGGTTTTAAACTAATCGGTTTTCCCCTTGATTTGCAATATTTTTTTTACTTTATCGGGAAAAATTAGACTAGGGACGCGGGTCCCACATTCGCTCGGACGTAAAACCGTAAACGGTCAAACACCGTCAACTTCATCTCAAAAAGAAAATCAACGTTCAATGCTACAGGTCACCGTTTTTTCCTCCAGGATTTAAAGTTTCAGGGTTGTGTATTGAAGGCCCGACCCAACTTCCGGATCACTTACACATCAAGGCAACTTAGAGACACAATTCGGTCCCCAAATGATGATGTAGAAAGCCTTACCGCCCCAGGCCGTGAGAAAGACTTAAAAAGGGTGGGAAAGAGTGAAACCATAGGGTGGGCCAATTTTTTTGAAGTAGAAAGCTACCCACACAATAAATCATAACCTGCCTTTTCAGGATTTTGGTTCTTTCGAATTCCTCATCTTAAGGGGGCGGTTCAAATGCTGATAAATGAAATGCGGGTAGTACCGCGCAAGGCGGCAGCGGAAGTTTCAAAAATAGGAAACCAATAGGAGAGGTTGGTTGCTGCGAATCACGGATGGCAGAGCGAATCCACTGATGGGTCGAAAGGTGGTTGGAGTTGTGCTTTTGGAGTGGTTGCAGTGGTCACCTCAAGCACAACTGTTGGATGTATCGTGATGTAGTGCAGTTGTAGTTGTAGTTATGGTTGAAGTGTAATGTACTTAGCGTAGTCTAGTTCTAGTTGTAGCTGTGGTGTAGTTAGGGTAGTGTATTTAGTGTAGGGTAAGGTAGTGCAGCGTAGTGTTCTGTAACAAAATGAGACCGCAAAATAATCAACAGCAAAGGCCGACCCGTGCAATAACCAAAAAATTACAACTGCGTTTATTTACGCAACAAGCATATAGATTTGGAACAGAGGAGGCCCGCACATGCGAAGCCTGATTTCAATTCATTTTCTGGCCCCAAATCGAACCTGAAAGCGCACATGTGGTATCAGCTGTCTCCGTTCACTGGCTCCAATGTCGCGATTGCGATGCAGCACCACCCAGGCAACATTCACCAATCCTTCGCTACTCCGCGCTACTCCGCTACTCCGTGCTATGTTTTAATTCAATCACCCAATGTAATTGACATGATATCGAAACGATGACGGAGTAAGAAAGCCTTCAATACTTCATCTTCCCACATCTTTCCCTAAGCAGATTCTTACTCCATCCCGTTTTAAATTTCTATTGTTAATTAATAACGGGGTTGCCTGAAAAGATTGCAAAAGTATTCAATACAATCATTCAATTGGAAGCCGGCCACCTGCGCGAAAACTCACTAACTCCGTGACGGCGAGAAACACCCCAAGCAACCACCTAACGCTGCAAAAGGCTGATGGGCCTTCTAGCAGCAAACGAAATAATAAGAAGTTAACTTCAACTGGTTTCAAGCAACAACGGATATGCACCCCACTTGCCCCAACAAGAAACAGAATCATCTACAAAACAGCTTGCCCTGACGGACCCAATTCTGGGTCCAGAAAACCTTCTCAAAACCGGCTTCGCTCAAAAGGGTCTCCCTAGTATGTTCGCTATGTGCTGTACGTGCAGCGAACTACTTGGACAACAACACCAACTTTTTTTTCCTCTGGTTTGGCCGATGTCGCTCTGAGGCTCGGTCCTGCAATTGGTATAAGCAGATAAAACGAATTAAAACGAGTCGACTGAAACGCAGTGGTTCAAGCTGTAATAAAATAAATGGCAAAAAACAATCAACAACCAAGAAAGCAAACAGAAACCAAAACAAGAGGACCCGCAAATCCCCCAGCCAGATTTACGTTTCGCCACAGAAACCAACAGCGAAACAACAAGAGAACGGGGTCGGGGTCCAACACAAAAACAAACCAACACACACAATGACAATTTGCCACTAGATACAGAGGAAATTTTTCCACTGTGCCATAACGATCGCTTGCCACTTGGACAACAACACCAACACAACCTTCACCTACAACGACCTCCACCCGGGCATGATCAAGATGCTCTTCGCCAGGATCCTGGCTATCATGATCGGCATCTTGGTGTTGGGCGGAAGGAAAAGATGACCCATCACAGGGGAACTGATCACCACTGCGGAGCCCTAGACGACTTCGTGCATGGAGACCACGAATACCTGTGTAGAAGTGGTCGCTGCTGGCATGTGGATCCAGAGTGCCTGAGGCGATTTGCAACGCAGGAGATCTACTGGGGAGGACCGCCTTTGGGAGTCCAAATTCTATATACTTTCCAACCCCAAAAACGGGCATGAAACAAATCGAACAATTTAACTAGATCATCATGCGCATCTTGCGCTTTCTTGCGGAGTCGTCTGGAGTCACACAGCTGGAACTCTTTCAACGCTTTTCTCATTGTAAATGAGGTTTCAACAGGTGTACCGACTCCGCCCGACTCCGGCAAGACTCCGCAACTAAGGACATCAAAACTGGCTCAAAACTGTGGTAAAACCGAAATTTTGCATCTTTAGCCTTCTTACGGAATCTGCTGGAGTCATGAAATCGAAACTCTTCCCCCAATGTGACCAGAGGAATCATCCGGTTTTAATGATACTGAACTCCGGGCGACATACACAATCCAATCCGATCCGCAAAGCCGCGTTAGGAGTCTAGGGGGGTGAAGGGGCTCAAAAGCAAACGACGCATCAAGAGACCAAAACAAAACTGAGCAGTGCAACGCCCAATCGTGACGAAACGATCCGCTGCCAAGGCAAACGCAGAAAAAAGACATCCCGCCAGCAATGTCTCAACAACAACACCCATTTTTTCTGGTCGGCGCCCGTTGCCTTTCAGCGGGTCGCACTTGAGACTCCCGAGTGGACCAGTAGGAATTCGAACCACCACCGGCAGTCTGTCAGCGCTGGCAAGACCAACGCCATACCAACTGAGCCATCGGGTCGGCTATCTCAACAACAACACCCAAACAACTCCAAACAACATGGTGCTTTGGCAAAGATTGGCATGCTCTTTTGCTCCAGAAGGGCTGGAGACCTTCAATCAGGAACCATGTTCCCCGGGAGCCGTTCCGCTGGACTTGCAAAAGCAGTGCTGCTTGTTAAAGCTGCGCCAGTTTTTGGCAATAAAGGTCACTGCAGCAATCTCTTTTTTTTTCCGTCCAACGCCTTCATGGCTTCCGCCAGGTCGTTACACACGTTCAATCGCAGCAAAAAGATGAATTGTAATTATCATGCAAGGCTGTCTACTTGTCGATAGCCACAAAAGTACT
>Ga0126342_10019029_pt1 | contig 11720 bp, 6 predicted proteins | sample Cyp1metagenome_FD_92528 | JGI IMG/M metagenome (GOLD analysis project Ga0126342, IMG submission 92528) | Coral microbial communities from Lord Howe Island, Old Settlement Bay, Australia - Cyphastrea 1 metagenome | ecosystem: Host-associated > Invertebrates > Cnidaria > Coral ... | reverse complement strand
TGTAAAGTTTAAAGTGTGGAGCGCAGTGTGGAGTGCAAACTTTGCCTAAAGTGTTGAGTGTGGAGTGTAAAGTGTGTAGTGGGGAGTGTAGAGTCTTTAAAGTTTAGAGTGTGGAGTGTGGAGTGTAGAGTGTAAAGTGTGGAGTGAGGAGTGTAAAGTGCCAAGTGTAAAGTGTGGAGTGTGGAATGTGAAGTGGAAAGTGTAGAGTGTCGAGTGTGGAGTGCGGAGTGTAGAGTAAGGAGTGTGGAGTGTAAAGTGTGGCGTGTGGAGTGTAAAGCGTGGAGTGTGAAATTGAGGAGTGTGGTGTGTGTAGAGTGTAGAGTGTAGACTGTAGAGTGTGGCGTAGTGTGGTGGAGTGAGGTGGAGTGTGGAGTGTGGAGTGTAGTGTGTGGAGTGTGGAGTGAGGAGTGAAGAGTGTGGAGTGTAAAGTGTAGAGTGCGGAGTGCGGAGTGTAAAGTGTAGAGTGCAGAGTGTGGAGTGTAAAGTGTGGAGTGTGGAGTTTAAAGTGTGGAGTGAGGAGTGTAAAGTGCAAACTGTAAAGTGTGGAGTGTAAAGCGTAGAGTGTGGAGTGAGGAGTGTAAAGTGTGGACTGTGGAGTGAGGAGTGTAAAGGTTAAAGTGTAAAGTGTAAAGTGTGGAGTGTGAAGTGTAGTAAAGTGTAGAGTGAGAAGTGTGGAGTGGAAAGTGTCGAGTGTGGAGTGCAGAGTGTAAAGTGTAGAGTGTAGAGTGTGGAGTGTAAAGTGTGGAGTGTGGAGTGTAAAGTTTGGAGTGTGGAGTGAGGAGTGTGGTGTGTTGAGAGTGTAGAGTGTGGAGTGTGGAGTGAGGCGTCTGGAGTGTGGAGTGTAGTGTGTGGAGTGAGGAGTGAGGAGTGTGGAGTGTAAAGTGTGGAGTGTGGAGTGTAAAGTGTAGAGTATAAAGTGTAGAGTGTGGAGTGTAAAGTGTAGAGTGTGGAGTGTGAAGAGGAAAGTGTGGAGTGTGAAGTTTAAAGTGTAGAGTGTGGAGTGTGGAGTGGAAATGTCGAGTGCAGAGTGTAAAGTGTAGAGTGTAGAGTGTGGAGTGTAAAGTGTGGAGTGTGGAGTGTAAAGTGTGGAGTGTGGAGTGAGGAGTGTGGTGTGTGTAGAGTGTAGAGTGTGCAGTTGGTAAACTCTGCAGGGTGTGGCAGGTGGGGGTGATCTCGTTGTGCTGGTGATTTCGTTGTACTGGTGATTTCGTAGTTCTGGTGATTTTGTTGCGCTGGTGCTGTTCGCTGGTGCGTTCGTTGTGCTGGTGATTTCGTTGCTCTGGTGATGTTGTTGTGTTGTGTTGATTCTGTTGCGCTGGTGATTTCGTTGTGATTTCATTGCGCTGGTGATGTTGTTGTGCTGGTGGTGATGTTGTTGTGCTGGTGGTGATGTTGTTGTGCTGGTGGTGATGTTGTTGTGCTGGTGGTGATGTTGTTGTGTTGGTTAGTTGTCTCTTTGTGAACTGTTGATCAGGTGCCTTCGCTGAGACGATATGCGCGCACGATGCATGAAAAAAAAGGTTCATTTTCCGATTGCAGAGGCTTTCGCTCATAGTCCAAGAACGTGAACACATTCGGGTTCGTGGCTTCCATCTTGTTCCTGGCGAAACAGTAGTTTGATGATGACGTCATTTCTTGCTGTATTCCTCAAGTTTTCTTATTTTCTTGGACGGCGCCTTGGGGATGAGATCAAATCTTCAGCAGCAACCTTCAGTGAGGCACCACATTGATTGTATCATGATATCCTGCCTTAGTGCCTTAAAAACTCCACCTCTCCAACCGCCTGCGCATCTGAGATGACCTGAGTAAACCTTTGTTTGATGGTTTTTGATGGTTTTCGTTCATGTTTAAGGTTCATTTCTAGCTATTAGCTATTACATACTCTTGCATCATGTTAACTGAATTCTTACATTACATGTTGTTTTTTCTTGGGATATACGGCATCTTTTCAAACAAACCTAAACCCCCAAACAATGGGAAACTCCACCATTTATGGTTCATTTTCCTTGGAAAACTCATGAGAAATTCCATCCAGGCAAAGTTGCTGACGAGAGCAGCTGGACAGTGCCTTGATTCACGAAGCTCGATGCCGCGACCATGGATCCGATCACGGTAACGACTAACGACATTTAAATATGTGGAGGGCGGGCCAGACCGTGAGGCCCCGGAGGTAGTATGAAATACCAGTTCGTATATTTAAATGTAGTTAGCGTATTTTTAATTGAATTGGATTCCGTATGTTTAAATGGCCGGGCGGGCCAGCGGCCAAGGAAAACCTTCCCGGAGGTAGCCTAAAATTTGTATATTTAAAAGTCCGTATATTGAAAGGTAGTTACCGTAGGTAAATCCATGGGATGATTCACGTTAATCCCAGATTTTGTTCGCAGCTCTCTTCGTGAGATGATGCAATTGGTATTTTCATGTAACATGATGTTCCCGTTATGATTGGCTAATTGGATATGACTTTACCAACACGTTCATGACTTCATGACTGGTTGGTGGTTTGGAACATGTGTTTTTTTCCATTCAGTTGGGGATGTCATCATCCCAACTGACGAAGTCCATCGTTTTTCAGAGGGGTAGGTGGAAACAACTAACCAGTTAACCATTATCAACCACGAAAAACACACTATTAACCACCATTAAACCACTATGAACCACTTATAAACCACTATAAACCCATTATTTCGACTATAGTGGTGCCATTAACCACCATTAAAGCACCATTCGCCACCAACCAGTCATGGCTCATTTATTCCACATCCCTCTCTTTCTAAGAGTCCAGATGATGTGTCGAAAGTTGGACTGTCCCGATATATCCAGTTTTTTGGGTTCCTTGGCAGTGACAGTATATATATATATAGACAATCCTTGGGCACAAAAAAAATGGTTAACTTAGTTAATGTCAATTGATATACATATCAATTAACTTAGTTAATGTCAATTGATATACATATCAATGTCAATTGACATTGACTTAGTTAACTTAGCAACTTTGATGAATGGCATTGTCAATGGCGGAGACGCATGGACGCTGAATGGGATTGAAGAGCTGAGCACGTGGCTGACAAGTTATGCAATTGAGAGCTCGCTCTTGCTGACATGCCTGGCTGAAGCAGCACCAGTCATGAAGGTCTTTCACCGCGTCCAGGACTTGCCTAATGACCGCACATTGTCTCAAGAGATTGCGAAGCAGGATCCGTCTCTTGAATGGCCGTACAACGCGCCGTGCCCGTCAAACTTGCGGCTGCGTGCAGTCCGGCAAATCGACGATCTACATCGAACCGCAGTTGTCCAAGGCATAGATGTCTCAAATTCACCTGTATCTAAAGCTGTTAGCTCTCCGCATTGCGCTGATGCCATTCACCGGTTTATGCGCGAAGCGTATATTGGTGCAGTGGAACATTGCCAATCACTGCTTTTACCCGTGGTCCATTGTTTTGATTGACTTTATCTCGAGGTTGGGTTTTGTTTCTCCCCTTTTTAGCCAAGATATGGGTTTTGGACGACTAATACATCGATGTCATCGCTACCTGAAAGATTTAATTTCTGAGTCTGAGGCATTGCCGGGCATTAACACTTCAGTTGCTAGTATCAACAATACGTTAGGCTCTTCCTTTGGGTTACGGTGTCAGGTAGCTCTAGGCATATCTAGGCATCCGCCTTGTCCCTCTCAATCCCACCAGTGTCTGGTCCATATATGTACAAACTTGCCTCTATTGTTCCAGCTCTTTTCTTGACGGCAAGAAATTCCGCGACATCGCTGGAAACCAGAAAATGGGGGTGCTGACAAACACACGGATGTGAGCTGCTGTCGCGAATTGCATGTGTTTGATAGTTTTGTTTGAGTGCCTGTAAGGCTTTAAATAGCAGTGGAAAAAAGTTAACTTAGCAACTAGCAACTTAGTTAATGTTGGTTAATGTCAATTTCACATACCAACCCTATGATCCCTTGGTTTAGCCTGGTTTCTGGAAACTGACCCTGGTCATCTTGATCTGTGGCTCAAATCTATCGAGAAAAGAGCAGCTAGGCTGGCAGTGATTTGTTCAGCATTAAAGCATAGCAAGCTAATCTTGCTCACATATAGATATGTTTCCGAAGTCATGGGGGTACCCCCAGTCATCCATCTATAGATGGATTTTCCATTATAAACTATGAAAAACATTGGGCTACCCACATTTATGGAAACCCTCATATACATACAGATATAAATGTACTTAGACAGTACACCCTTCAAGTACCTGGGAAAAGTGGAGAAAAAAAAACATTGGGTCTACCACCCCATTTTCCTAGGTACTTAGAGGGTCAAAGGAATGAAACATCATCATCACCCAGATGCTCCATGGTGCTGGTATATTTACCAACATTTGCCCCATATATGACCCATACATGGAGCATCTGGGTCATGGACTTGCTGATGATTTTGTTTTTCCCATTGGTTAATGACTAACATAGCTATTGACAATTGTCATTTATAGTTGATCTATACATAGTAAATTTGCTGATTTTCCATAGTTATCGAAACGTTTACCACAATGTGAGACCCCCCAGTTATAAGATGTTATAAGTTGGTTAAAAGCCCCAGTAAGTCTAGTTAAGTACCATAAAGTTAAATTGGAGTTATGTTCACCAACTTAGCTATCGAACGGGGGCCTCACATTGTAACATGTTTCACCTTTTATGGTCCCATTCAGCAAACCCGCCCGTTATATCTCCATGCTCCAAGGTTGCCCTGGACTCGGGACGGCAGCCGGTGCGCTTGCTGCTGGTGGATAGCATCTCTGATAACAGCCCCTTGACGCTGACCGGTTTCAGACTTCAGAGGCTGAAATAGGATGAACTATGATCTGGTTGGTGGTTTGGAACATTTTTCATTTTTCCATATGTTGGGAATAATCATCCCAACTGACTAGTATTTTTCAGAGGCGTTGAAACCACCAACCAGGATTTGTTTTGGCTTTCATAGAGGTTTAATGAGGTAGAGCCTAGGGTGAATTATTGGGTACACATTTTTATGTATAGCCTGTATAGCCCTGTTTGGGATGATGTCAGACGACTTCAGATAACCCCTCCGCCGGTGAATGGGATGGTTGTTGAATGCAGGAAAACAAAAAAAAACATGTTATGTCAGTTCTTGCCCAAAAAAAACTGGTTTCCTCCTGTTGATATATTCTTGTTTTTATCACTTGGTGAAAAAAGATGAGCATTTTAAACAGGAACAACATTAACTGACATCATTTATCGGATGTTTCCTGTAAATGTTCCTTTCAATCCATTTTTTAGCCCCAGCAACAAGGATGGCCGTTTGTAGCTGGGGATGGTTTACCCAGGCTTTATTCATGGGTTTTTGACGATGGAGAACTATGGCTCTCTGGTTGGTGGTTTGGTTACCCTCTGGTAAACGTTTACAAACTAGACGAACTGGAAAGATCCACCATGTTTAATGGGAAAACTCACTATAGAACTGTGGATAAACTGGTTGGTGGTTTGGAACATGCTTTGTATTTTTCCATTCAGTTGGGAATGTCATTATCCCAACTGACGAACTCCATCATTTTTCAGAGGGATAGGGCTCAACCACCAACCAGTTAACCATTATCAGCCACTATAAATCACTATAAACCACTATAAAAACTATGGATAACTATGGTTCTATATATTCTATGATCCACTTATTAGTGCAACTGCACCAAGTGAAGATGGTGTTGCAATTAGTTGATGGGCAAGAAGCTTCCAAGCAGTCAGTTTTATGGTTGGATCCAGCCACAAGTTTTTGCGCATGCAACTGCAAAGAAGTAGGGTTATAGCCTCTGGTTATTTAACATAGCCATGGTATAGATGGCCTATTTATAGATGGTTTACCTATTAAAAATGGTGGATCGTTCCATGGCTATGTTAAATAGCCAGATGGTATAGCTAATATAAACTGACAAACCAGCGAAGGACAGTTTACCAGTTTAGCTATAGATTGGGAAATAATTCCTAGCCTAGTTTTGTTCTTTTCTTGCAGGGCATCCAAATTAAAGGTACCAAAATCAATCTTGAGGGTAGGAGATCAATTGTGATTTTGAATCAACATAACATACAACTAAGTCCACAACGTGGTGCCCCATAGTTAGCTAAGTTTGTTTATACCTAGGTTAACTAGGTTTTTGATGACTATAACTCTATTTAGAAGGGTAATAAGCCAACTTCTAAATGGGACGCTAGTAGTACCTTCCGCTTTCCCTTTGCATTACTCGAGGAAACGTACCATAGTTTGGTTCCAGTTATCATTTGTTCCATGGTCAAAACCTGTTTATTTTTCCCATAAAATGGGATCATGATCCGCCAGTGGGGCTTGCTTCGTATACCCCATTCATTTGCCGGGAATGCATCCGATTCCTGATGATCATACCCATATGCCATTTGCCGGGTACATGTATCATTACTCTTGTATCCATTTACGTATTCCATTTAAGTATTCCCATGTTTTGCCAACAGAAAGCCACAGATAATCCATCTTAGATCCTCCAAATACCTGGACAGCTCTACTTGGGCACCTTGGGACCCAAATAGCCGGCCTTCTTGGACTGACCTGTGACACATTGGTATACCTTGGTTATATCCCGTTAAGGATTCGTTAATGTATTTAATACTGGTTGGTGGTTTGGAACATTTTTTATGTGTCCATATGTTGGGAATAATGTTCCCAATTGACTAATATTTTTCAGAGGGGTTGAAACAACCAAGAAGAATAATGTATATCCCTATATCCCAATGTATCACTACAAACTAGTTGAGTTGATCCCCAACTGTTCGTCCCCAGTTCCTTTATAAAACCAACACAGTGATGCGGATTGATCGCAATGTTTGACGATTTAATCTCCCAGTTCATGGTTATAAGTTATAAGCCATGGCAATCCATTAAGAATCCACTATAACAAGCCTTTTCAACATTTTTAATGAATCACCCATTATTCATGAATATTGACAATCCATTATAACAATCCATTATAACAATCCATTATAACAATCCATTGACAATCCATTATTAATATTGAATCATCCATTTTCATCAACGGTCGGGTTGTCTTGCTTTTGGATGCTCAGGCGTCTTTGGCACCCTGGAAGTGCCACGCACTTTTTCAACAACGAGTCGCCCTGTGGCTGTGCTACTGGCGCGGAGCGAGGTGGTGGACCGGTGGACCGCGCACTGTGGCGTTGAAGGGGGAAAAACCATGGATAGTGATGGTGATGCAAGGGGATTTTGAAGGGGATTTATTGGGAGTTAACAACCCTGCATGAGGATTTAATTTAATGGGTCTCACTATCAAAATTAAGAAAAAAAACAAGTGGTGGTTAACCATTAAACTATGTCGGATATTTCAAGGAGATATGAATGACTGTACTGGGAAAATCATGTAAGCATCATGTAAATGAGGAAGGGGGCCCTTAGTTAGATCACGTAGATTACAACTAGGTTAATTCTTGGGTTTATGGGGGATATATCATGACATACCCTTTGGTAAACTAACATAGCGATTGAAAATGGTCCATTTATAGTTGATTTACCTATTAAAAATGGTGATTTTCCATAGTTATGTAAACTTTTACCAGAGGGTACCTGTAGTGGAAAGCCGGGTTATAAATCGGGTTTGCCGCAGGTGGCCTTTCAACATGGCCCAGCTCAAGGCTTCGGGTTGGGCAAAAGGGCGGGTGTTGGTGTTGACTCATGGCATGGTAGGGGGTTGATAGGAAAATCTTGGAGTTTTTTGCATGAAATTTGGGATTTCATGGGATTTTGATTCACTGAATATGGCGAAGTTGGTCAAGTTTTATGGATTTAACCATCCAAAATACGTCTAAGGTGAGGCAAGGGGACTTAATGGAATTTAGTGGGGCTTTAACACACCTAAATACGGATTTAACGGGATTATCCATCAACACTGGGAAACACACATGGCAACTAACTATGAATATGATGTGGATATAATAGGGATATAAATGGATTGAATGAGACTGAACCAACTCAAATAAGGATTTAGCGGGAATCTACTGCCAAAAAAATGGATCTAAACTAATCATGCTTGTGACACAATGGGATAGAGTGGGATTTAACCAGTAAGGCTCGTGATTTATCCAGTGAACAAGTTGATTTAACCAAAAACTAGGATTACCCTCTGGTAAACTAACATAGCTATTGAAAATGGCCCATTTATAGTGGATTTACCCATCAAAAATTGTGATTTTCCATAGCTATGTTAGTTTACCAGAGGGTATTTTTTTTCCATGTATGATATATATAATCCTAGTTTTTGGCTAAACCAGTTGATGATTGTCCATTGTATTTCATCCATAGGATGTTTAATGGGATATTTACCAGTTGTATGATATACGCATAAAGGGGGAGACATATTTTTTTGGAAACACACTTTACTGCAATGCCCAATGTGGATCAAAGAAATCCTAGTCGAGATCTATTACTTCATTATGTTTGATCCACGCATTTTTCACACTTAGAATATTGTTGTTTTCAGCAAACAAAAATAGAACAGTACTCAGTATATTCCCACTATATCCCTATGATGTTTACTTCACATTTTTGGGGGTCAAACCCCCATGACAACCTTGCCATATCACTGGTAAACTTTTTGGAATCCACTGGTGATGTCCATTGAGTCATGGAAGGATTGACCCATAGGAGTTACAGATTGCTAGAAAAAAACAACAACTAGTACAATGAGATAGGTTAGGGGTATGTTTAATGACTTAGGTCAAAGTATATATATATTTATTTATACATACATGTGGTTTTGTTTTAAATACACATATATATAATATATATATATGTGTATAGTGTACACATGTAGCAACCCCAAAAGAGATAGTTCTACGTATTTCATCACTACTTTTCAATAGGATTCCACTGTTCGGTCTTTTTGGGGTATAGCCATGTACAAAGTCCGCTGCAGCCGTGAAGTAGTCATGGATGGATTGATTGGGTTGGCCACAAACACTTAGTTTTTTCACCTTGAGATTAGTGGGTACAGTAAGTTAGCCCCTTTCTGGAAAAACAATGATTTTAAATGTAATGCCTTGAGATAGAAGGCTGCGATCCTCTGTCACCACCTGTGGCAGCACTTCTTTATAACCATTGGCTGTGGAAACCTGAAAAAACGATTTAACAACTTTCAGCTTGACTTAGATGGCGCAGTTGTTTTACAAGAGAACAGGCTTGATGTTGAATCTTTAAGGATGTTTTTGTTTTTTCAACCCTGAAAGACCCGTTTGACTGTTTGAAAAGTGAGATCCGAGGCAGCGTATCGATGGAGGATGGATGGAACGTTTGAGCAGCGGATGATGCTATTGTTGAAGCCGACTTGATCCCGGATAGCGCGGCAGTCTTCACCACTCTCCCAGAGAAACCGTGGCACTGACCCAGATGCTGAACATGTCAGCAAGGTTCGCTGCGGCCGAACTTCGTCAAGGAATTTTGTTGGGATACAAAGTTAGATTCCGCACTCGAGCCATGCTGACATATAGCTGGTAAAAGGATGTAAAAGGATGATAGGATAAGTTATAAATGAAGAACCATTACGTTATATCTCTATAATGAATGGTGTTCATACTTTTGGCCCTTTACCATTCATATAGTAATGGCCATAAGATTTGTCCTGCCCAAACTTACAGCGCACTTGCGGGTTGAACCAAGCATCAACTGGTGAAACAAAGCATGGATAGAATGGGACCAACACAAGTATTGGACACCATTTGAACCAAATCATCCGGAATCAATGGTTTTATACCTGGTGGTTTGGAACATGTTTTATTTTTCCATACATTGGGAAGAATACTCCCAACTGACGAACTCATATTTTTCAGAGGTATACCACCAAGCAGCACTGGTTTTATCCTGTTTTACCCTCTGGTAAACTAACATAGCTATGCAAAATGGCCCATAGAAATAGATGGTCTACCTATTGCAAAATGGTGATTTTCTATAGCTATGTTAAATTTCCAGAGGATAACCAAAATCACTACACTCCAGTAATCAAACGTGGCTAAAAACAATACCTCGTCACCAACACAAATCAACACACGTAATTAATGGGAATCATCCGGAAACATCCTGGGTTTATACTCAACTATAAACCACTATTAACCACCATTAAACCACTATAAACCACCAACCAGATACTCAAGATGCCCCTGCTAAATTGGTCCTTGGTCCGCAGATTTCTGAGGCGCTTCTGGTGCAGAGTTTGGGGCCTGAACATGGGGGGCCCTTGGGATGGGACTGGGAGATTTCTCGAAAATCCTGGTGCTTTTTTAGGGGTTCCTACAATGTGGTGCCCCAGTTCGGAATCGCTAAGTTGGGTTGATGAAAAGAACTCCAATAACTGTGGTTTATGGTGCATATATATATTATCTATAGTTAATCGGGTTTATAAATCAACTTGTAAGTGGGGGTACCACCTTGTATGGGTTCCTGAAGCAAATCCCAATTTGTTTGGACTTGAGATGCGACAAAGCATGTCATTTTGAAATGTAAAAGCCAAGAAAACTAATTACACCATTGTTTGTTTGATCCTAAGAATAGATGTTATCAGTTTGATCATGTTTGATCTTGCATTGGGTTCATGTTTTTCTGATCCTAACGTAAAACCCAAGAATTCAGGGACCTCATAACCCCACAAGTCAACTTCTTCCAATAATTACAAACAGTGTTTTTTCAGCGGTACTGGGAAGGCAGGACAGACAAAAAACATGGCGGAGGATAGTGTGCGACACAGTTGTATGTTAAAGTGTTATGTGTGAAAGAGTTGTGTGTGAAAGAGTTGTGTTTTTTTGAGTTGACGAAGGTGCATGTTAAAAAGTTGTGTGCGAAAGTGCTGCATGTGGAAGGGATGTGTGTGAAGGAAAAAGTTCTGCGTTCAAGAGCAGTCAGTGGAAGAGTCATGTGTGAAAGATGTGTCATGAGGAAGAGATGTGAGTGCGTGTGTGTGTGAAAGAGATTTATGTCAAAGAGGTGTGCTTGACAGGGTTGTGCGCGGCAGAGATGTACCTAGAAGAGCTGTGTGCGAAAGAAAGGTGTGTGAGATTGTTGTGCGTGACTGTGCCAACGCCTGCCACAGAAAAGCAGCATCGATGTCACCAAGTGCCACGCCAAAGTGCCACGCCTGCCACGCAAAAGAGCCGCGGCGCCACACAGAGCAAGGCGCCACCAGAGCCAACCCAGTGCCGTCAGTGCCACCCTGCCGCACAAAGAGACCGTCGATGGCACCAAGTGCCACGCCTGCCACACACAGTGACCATCGATGGCACCAAATGCCATGCCTGCCAACTGCCACGCTTGTCACACAAACTGAATAGTAGCGGTAGCAGAGACTTGTGTGTGTGTGTGACAAAGTTGTATGTGAAAGAGTTGTGTGTGACCAAGTTGTGTGTGTGTGACAAAGTTTTGTGCGTGGAAGAGTTGTGTGTGAAAGAGTTTGGTGTGAATGAGTTGTGTGTGACAAAGTTGTGTGAAAGAGTTGTGTGTGTGTGACAAAGCTGTGTGTAGAAGAGTTGTGTGCGACAAAGTTGTATGTGAAAGAGTTGTGTGTGTGTGTGACCAAGTTGTGTGTGTGTGACCAAGTTGTGTGTGTGTGACAAAGTTTTGTGCGTGGAAGAGGTGTGTGTGGGAAAGAGTTTGGTGTGAATGAGTTGTGTGTGACAAAGTTGTGTGAAAGAGTCG
>Ga0126342_10019028_pt1 | contig 11720 bp, 11 predicted proteins | sample Cyp1metagenome_FD_92528 | JGI IMG/M metagenome (GOLD analysis project Ga0126342, IMG submission 92528) | Coral microbial communities from Lord Howe Island, Old Settlement Bay, Australia - Cyphastrea 1 metagenome | ecosystem: Host-associated > Invertebrates > Cnidaria > Coral ... | reverse complement strand
GGGGTACCCTTGACGAGTTGATTTGGGATTGATTTTGGATAATTTTGAATAAAGGTTTTGAATAGAAAAGAGCAACCATTATTTTTGAAAATTTGAAGTTATCAAGGTAAGATCTAATGAGCTAACAATATGAATTAGTACATGAAAGCCACCTCAAATAAAGCATGGAAAAATTCTTTTTCAGCCCCATCTGGGCAAATCTTTTAGGGCCAAAAAAATTTAGCATTATTTAGGGGGCATTTATTATTTATTTTGGGAAAAAAATAGCATTATTCAGGGGGCATTGATAAATCGTAGGTCAACATTAAGATACCTGAAGTTTCGGGTGCCAAACTCATGACATGTTACGACCCCAAACACCAACCTTGAAACAACGAGGCTTTTCTGGTGTCAATCACTTGCTATGTGGCCATCTTTTGCTTCTTCGAGTCAACACGGAGGAAGAGGCCTCGCGGTCGCAGAACCAGCTTGGAGTGGTGATTGCAACACTGCAGATCATTCTGCCTTCAAAAACATCCGAGAACGTTCCAACAACAAAACAGACTAAAGCAGACGGTGGTTGGGTGCTCATCCATCCAGTTTTTGAGTCAGCCACCCTTCAGTGGATTCATTCAGCTGAGGTCCAAGATAGTTGAGCAAGGCATGCAGGACTTGTCGGACAAGGTTCTCACAGAGGCGGCGACCTGGGGCACACAAAAAGTGGCCATGTTAAATCCGAGGATACATGAAAAGTTGCAGCTGTCAGATTATAATCATTCCATATTATCTGAGTAGGGCCCTTGAACCAATCAATTGATGATGTTCCTGGGAAACTGACAGAACAGCCACTTGCAAACCAGGCGATGAGGTGGATCGTGGGCGATCTTTATCTCGCATTCTACACGGTCTTAAAACTACAGCAAATCCATCATAGCTGCAGATAGATGCACAACGATGCGGACACATTCCGTGATGCCTGGAACTTCTCAAAGCGTCATGCCTGGACAGGTATTTACTTCCTGGGTATTGCTAGCTGCTTGGTGCGATGTGTCCAGCTGGGTTTATCAATGGGATCAATGAGGGATAGCCGGATAACCCATATCCATGCATTGAGATACCAGACATCTGCAGGAAACATGCGGATTTTCACCAGCAACATGCTGAATTCCCAGTGCCAATTGACACATCCGCCCTTCACTGAGGATGAACACCTCCATTTTCAGAGATCGCTGGCGGATACCAAGCCCAAGCGTATTCGCAGTTCGGTCGATCCAGTGACCCAGCTGCAGGTTGATGATGTTTGCAACTGAAAAAGAATGTGATGAACCTTTGGAGCATATTAAATGCAATATAATATAATATAATATAATGCAATATTGTTTCATATTGTTTCCAGGTTTCACACTTTTCACGCTCATGGGGCTGAGGCTGACTCCATTTGCTCAACTAGGACAGGTCAAATCCTGCTAAACTACAGTAACTACAGTGACAGTCGCTGCCGCAGGTACTTGGCCTCCTGACCAATTGCATGAAAGCTGAGTCCCTCGCAGCCAGTCAGCTCCGCGAGGCGACCGGGAGTGAAATTGGAATTGAACACCTCCGGAGAAAAAAAAACCAAACATCAAAACAAAAACACACATATTTCCAGACTCTTGACTGGGACATATATATATATGTATATATATACATACATACATATGTGTATATATATATAGTTTGTTTGTCTCGTTTTTCTGCACCTGGCCACCCAAAAATGATCCTCTTTCAAACCAACCAAAAGCAAGAAAAAAACTCTTGTTTTTTCCCCGAGGTTTTCACCAATGTCTAATTCATACCTTCTTTGGAGTTGTCAGACAATCCCTCAGAGCGCAGTTCACCGGTTCACCTTAAATGGTGTGCTGCCTTAAATGGTGTGCAGTATTGCCTGAATGGTATGCAACATGAAACTCTCTGGGAACCCCGAGAAACTGCACTCTTAGGGCGTGCCATTCTGTTTATTCTATTATATTATGCTATTTGAACTTGTAATATCTTTACGCTATGTATACATTATAGTTATATGCTATATTATATGTTTTTATGCCTCTCTCCCTCTCTCTCTCTCTCTCTCGCTCTCTAGATGTAATAACCATCATCCACATGCATAAGATAATCACGATGTATATTTGTATATATATATATACATAACATACACATAATACAGTATAACATAACATAACATAACATAACATTGCATTGCACCTTACCTTACCTTTACCTTACCTTTTCCTTACCTTTTCCTTACCTTTCCTTACCTTGCCTTACCTTACATTACAGTACATACATCACACACACACACATATATATAAACATACATTCATAATCATGCTGAAGACATCTTGTGGCTGGATTGAAAGTAGCAATGCGGCCGTGGAGATTTTGCCGCTCCAGGCATTTCAAAGCGCGCAGAAGAACCCTTCGAAGGCCACGCGTTTTGACACGTCGCTGTGCCTGCCAGGCCAGGATGATCCAGGATGCGCGGGAAATGAACCACACAATATTGGATATGATGGAGCTTGGTAGATAAATCAATGACCAAGTTACAGATTTTTGGAACCTAAACTTTGGAGATGGTCTTGAAAGCTTGAAATCCTGACGTGTATTTTCATGGCCTTTTGTCTTCGAAGGACCTGTTCCTATATCTCTATCTCTACCTCCGTGTCCTTCTCTACCTTTCTCTTTTGACCTACATCTATCTCTATCTCTATCTCCATCTCTATCTCTATCTCTATCTTTACCTAATTACCTAATTTATCTAATTTATCCAATCTATCTAATCTATCTAATCTAATCTATCTAATCTAATCTAATCTAATCTAATCTAATCTAATCTATCTAATCTAATCTAATCTATCTAGTCTAATCTAACCTAATCCAATCTAATCTAATCTCATCCAATCCAATCCAATCCAATCCAATCCAATCTAATCTATCTATTCTAATCAATCAATGAATCTATCAATCTTCTATCTATCTATCTATCTAATCTAATCTAATCTAATCCTATCCTATGCTATGCTATGCTATGCTATCCTATCCTATCCTATCTTATCTACCTAATCTATTCTATTCTATTCTATTCTAATTCTATTCTATTCTATTCTAATCTAATCTAATCTAATCTATCTAATCTATCTAATCTATCTAATCTATCTAATCTATCTAATCCATCTAATCTATCTAATCTATCTAATCTATCGAATCTATCTAATCTGTCTAATCTAATCTAATCTAATCCAATCTAATCTAATCTAATCTATTCTATCTACCTATCTACCTACCTATCTATCTATCCATCCATCCATCCATGTATCCATGTATCCATGTATCCATGTATCCATGTATCCATGTATCCATCCATCGATCTATTCATCTATCCATCTATCCATCTATCCATCTATCCTTCTCTCATATCATCTTATCTTATCTTATTTTATCATATCTTATCTTATCTTATCTTATCTTATCTTATCTATCTAAACGAGAAAGCGACGCATCGCCCGGGAAGGCAAAGTTGAAGAGTACTGGGAATGGACCTGTCCAGATTTTGGTGAATAGTCCTGCTCAGCAAGTCTCCTAACTTTGGGGTAGCATGTTGTACTGGCATTTTCTACGATTTGCGGAATTCATTGGCGACCGCAATAAAAATATGCCAAAAACAATGCTCGTGATGTGACTTCAGCGGCGTGATGTGCCTATGTGAGTTAAGTCGACACCCTAGTAGCTATGGTCATTGGATGCGATTCCTGGCACAGGACGTGAGGAGCAGCACGTTGAGATTCTCATCTTTCGTGCGCAGAGTGGTCCGTTGGCGGCACTTTTTTTGCTTTTTTTGAGAATGGGTTGGGATACTGTTCCGTCAACATTCCCCAGCTTGAATACCTGTGCCTATTGGGTGTTGGAGAATAGGAGTCTTACCTTTGCATTCTGGGACAAATTTCGGATCAACATCCCAAATATTTCTTGTGAACATTGGCATTTGCAATAAATCCAATTTCTGTGGAGGCTTTAAACAACATGTTTGACTGCAAAGCATATCAAAACATGTCCGAGTTGACATCAAAACATCAGCATAGCGTGCCAGGCGTGGATTCAAAGTCGAGGGCTGATGTGGAGGAACCAGGATCCAACAGGCAGCTGATTTGATGCTTCCTCAAAATTGTGTAGGCTAGAAAACGGGATAGATATAGATTTTAAAGCAAACATAGAAATTTAACATGATTTAACAAACTAAAATCAATGGAAATTTAAGAACCGAAAATGGGGATTTAACAAAGTCGCATACACCATTGTGGTTTGTTTGAAAATCGGGTAGTCCCCTAAAGTTCAGTGGCAAATCATCATTATCCACCCCTTTTTGGAACGTGGAAAGTAGAAGGGAATCGCCACATCGTGATGTCAGGTGTGCCTTATGCCCCCAGCTGGAGACCGGACTTCCCAGCTATTTGGTGGCCAAACTGCAATCTGGGCCGTGAAAAACTGATGGATTGGTGTTGTTGGGAAAATCTACTGTTGAAACATGTTGAAACTATCGTTTTTGATCATCTATTCAAAGGGGGTTTCTGTAGATTGTCGCTCCAATTCGGAACGTTTCGTTGCTGACCAGGTTTTCTGTACACTGTAGTCATTTACGATTTTTGCCTCCACCAGCCAGCGAAATGGATGGAAACCACTTGGTTTCCGCCGATCGCCATAGAACTTCGACCAAGGTTGGTATAGTGGCGAAGCCGCCTCCAGTCAGCGTCCCTCGTCTGGGCTTCTGGCAATTGACCAGCCATTTGTGGTAGCATATGGATCAACAAAAATATTAGTAGGATCCAAACGAAATCATTATCAGGATCAAAAAACATATTCCTAGACAGGAAAGAAGGAAGGAGTGAAGAAAACAAGAGGAAGAGAAAGAAGGGAAGGAAGGAAACCAGCAAGATGTAGCCGAACGCCATGGAGGGAGGATGGTGGTAGGTCCAACAGAAGGGCTCGCAGAAACAAGTGCAGATCTCCAAAAATATGCGTAGGTCTAGAAAGAGGGCACATGCATCAAAAATATCTAGTGAGGACAGCAAAAATGGCTACCCATACGCATCCGGAACAATATGGGTTTGGGACCAAGGTTTGATCCCTTGGAAACACGCTCTATCATGTTCTATCCCCATTTCCCTGTAGCAACTCTTTTTGATCCCTTACCCATGCCATTGGTGGTCCCATGGGCGCACTACGAGCTTCCTTTGCTAAGCGTGTCTACTAATAGCGTATAGCTCGGACAACTTCTACGTGGTGCGCGCACGGCGTGAGCAGTGCGGTGCAGCACAGGGGTCATGCCGACAGAGTCGGGTCTCCAGACAACTTGCTTTACGCACACCTCAAGGGCTGCCAAAAGAGTTTGCCTTCGACAGCCTTCCATGAATACGCCACAAGCTGTGTGGGCAATCGTTAACAATGTGGCCGGAAGCGGCTTGACTCCAATTGCTTTAAAAGCCGCTTGAAAATCAAAAAGGTCCAAACTAGACTGGTGCTAGCCAAAGACCGAAATTATGGAACATGAAAGGAAAAGCACGCCAACATTCAGTCAGTGTGCCCCTGGTGGCTCAAGCAAGACATGGGCAAAGTCCTTTATTCCAACGTAGCTCAACTGAGATCTTGTGCTCACAGCACCATGCACAGAGTGTTGATGAAACATGCATGAGCAGTGGCAGGCAGTGGCGAGCAAAGTTGTGCAGTTCGGACAGGGTGCTTGTTGGAAGCCAACCACATCAGCCATACAATTGTCTTCCATGTCTTGTGGCCGATGAGAAGTCAGGAACGACAAGGCCCTGCCCACAAATGGTTGAACAACAAAGTTGTGCGCGAAGTGCTGTCCACCCACGCTCACACAGCTAAGCCACCACCGAGAAGCCATCACCCTTGAGGACAAGTCCTGGCAACAGGGTAGCCCAAAAAGCGGCAATGCTGACAGCAGGATTCAAATGTAGCAGCTACAAGGTTGTCCTTTTCGACTCGTGTGTGGCACACTCTGTGCCCAGGTGTCTGCAGAGGTCTCGTCCAAATCAAGTTCTGCTCGCGTCCACCAAGCATTGGAGCCTGCAGTTGATGTGAAGTTGTTCAGACAACTGCTGACGAGAGCAACGTAGACAGCGCTCAACAAATCCCGCAAGGCTCACTATCACGATGAACGATCATAATCAAGACCCCAGAGTAGATGCCCCTCAGAAAGTGGAGGGCCAAAGAGTAGGTCAAATCCATTCAGGGAAGTTTCATTGTCCCATGTCTGTTGATATTTTCCCTCCTGCTAAATCAATGTAGCCTGCTTGGACAGAAGGCTAATGTTTTGTAGTATTTGAATGTGTGATCTGTTTTTTTTTCTGATTCCTGCTTGGTTGCTTTGCTTTTTGGCTTTAGACTTTAGTCCCGCTTTGTTTGCGCTGTCACCATGCCCCCCCAGCGAGCTGGATGTAACCAACGGAGTAGGCTCACCACAAGTTGATAAAATCATAAGCAGGGACAAGAGCAAAATCACAACGAACCAAAAAACAGCAGCTGCGAGAGTCAGAACCAACAACGCCAGCAGCAGCAACAGCAACAACAACAACAACAACGACCACTAGAACCAAAAAGACACCGACAGAGACAACCACAACGGCAACGACGACAACGACAACGACGAAGGGGACGACGACGACAACGACAACAACAAAATTGGCAACAATATGACAATATCAAAGTAGCAGTATCAAGGATAGTAATGATGCAAACAGTTGTACTCGTAGCAGTAATAACAACCCAAACTATCAACAACAGCAAGTGTAGCAACCAAAGTAACAAAAATGAACTCTGGTGCAAGGCATCCTTCCAACCGTGTTGCGTGGAGGTTGAGTCAAAAAAGGGTTCCAAATTCAGCCCACAAAACAAACCAAAAAATATGTTTTTCAGGATTGATTTATTGTATATGTACAGGAAAACTCTCATATTTGGGTCACAACTCAGAACTTTATTATTATTCGCTGGGAAAATGAATCCGGTTATCCCTGTCCCCATTCTTATTGGTTAAATCCCCATTCTGTTGATTGTTTCCCAGTATTGTTGTTCATAACCCAATTTAGTCTGATTCGCACTATTAAACCATTGTTGGCATGTTCGATATTCTTGTTGACATCATACCCCATGATACCAACAGTATATTGCCCCACTATTCTAACTATTTGGACAAATTATAACGACGGTCCCAAACAGCCTTGTTTCAGGTTGGTGAATTGTTGTCGTTTATCCAGAATCATGCGGCGGAAAACATCCCATCATATCCCAAAACATCCCCAGTAGATTGAAACTAGATATGCCATTGGTATACCACAATTTGGGATGTTAAATTGACAAATGGTCAGAACATGGGATGGTAAATCCTACTGGGTTTACAACATGCCATCAAATGTCACACCAAATAGGTTTTTTCCCATCATGGGGGATCAATAGCTGGATGGTTTAGAGTGGAAAATCCTATAAAAATGGATGATTTAGGGGTACCCCCATTTTAGAAAACCTCCATATTGGTAATATGCAGATCCTTTATCCCTCAACCCCCCAGGAACCTTCTATCCGGCCAGCCTCGCGGCGGGTCGATAGCTTGGCAGTGAGCGAGTCTCGGTGTGGGTGATGACCTTGAGATAAATCCCTAGCAATTGTGATTTAAGTGATTTAAGCAACAGGGAGTTAAACAACAAACATTGGGGGGTTTGGAGTTTAGTGGAGTTTGGTTTGTTCACAAACAAAGGAGGGTTTATCCACAATATATGGACAAAACATGGGGAAGTGAGGTTTCATAAAGCACGGGATTTTGGGGTAGGTACCCAATTTTCAGACACCCATTTTTTGATGAAAAACAGTGGGTCCAATGTTCAGATTGTTTTGAGGTTATGTGTCGTTTTAGAAGAAAAATGTACGTCGTTTCCATCCAATTTCACTAAGAATATCCAGCAGTGTATAACCCCATCTACAAAGATACCCCTGTGACGTGTAGTCTTGATAGTTACTAGCATTCCGTACTGTTAAATGCCCCCTCGAAATGGTCTCCCAAAATGAATCTACGTACAGTATAGATCGAACTCCAACAATACAACTGAGCTTCGTTTAGGGAGGATATTTGACGATGAACCATGATTAACGATACTGCACAAAAAAATGATCAGTTGCCACATTCTCAACCGTTCCGTTCGCATTCTCAAGCATCAGCAAGACAGTAATTGATCATTCAACTTCCATGATAAATGGGATATATATATATATATATCCTCCATTATGGGGGTATCTATATATTTAACCCCCACTACACACGTATATATATATATATCTATCCATATGGGAGGGGAGGAGTTTTTTTTTACGTCAAGACGTTCGCCCAGGAGTTATCGGGCGGCTCTGCTGACGCCAGTGTGTTATCGGGCGCCGCGCGAGATCGGCGACTGCTAGGTGGGCGAAGATGGTAGGCTTCCTGAAATGGGGGTACCCCCAAATCATGAATTTTAATAGGATTTTCCATTGTAAACCATCCAGCTATTGGGGTACCACCATTTTAGGAAACCTCCATATATATATATATAATGGATTATAGTGAATTAGATATTGGGACAAATTGACAAGGAGTTAGTTACCTATCATACAAGGTGGGGCTCCCAGGTATGTTTGTTGGGTTATGACCCATCTAGCTGGTTCAATATATTCCCCGCAAACCCTAATTATTGCAGTTACACGCCAACTTAGCTAGGGCACCACGTTGTAGAAACCCTATTCTGGTAAAGACCAATCATACTAATCATACTGGGGATATAATGATACGATGGATTTCAATGGGATAAATTTGGCCAAAAAAATGACGTGGAGACATAATGAGGAGATACTGGGAAGGCAGTGGGATGTTTTTCCTGGCGATTTGTCGCGGGGAGCCTTCCCACCAACCCTAGATGATTCGATATTTGGGTCCCAAAATTGAGGCTACCCCGCTGGCAATTTGCTGAAAACATGACAAACCTGGGGCTTCCATAGTTTCAGAGACCAAGTTTCTTGCCCATTAGACATTCCAAGTCTTTGAAGACCAAAAATTGAGAAACTTAAACAAACAGATGGGGCTCTGAGCAGGAGACATGAGGATTTGTTTCCAATAAACCCAAGGATGTCGCTAGGGGAGAACTTCACCAGAAATGAGGAATCCCCAAAGTGGTTTATTTCAGGCTGGTGAAGTATTAGAATTTGCCCTGATTGGATTGAAACAAGAATCTCTCTTACCAAACAAAAATCGTCTGGTATTTGTTTGCAATAGAAATTCATGGAACCAGTGATTCCCACCATGACTACTGACTACTGGAAGGTAGACCAGATGATGTGCAGGCGATAGATCAATGGATGGACAGCTGGGGATGTTTCTTTTCAAACTGAGCATGTTGTGCCATGAGTTTTTTCAGTGTCTTGCTATATACTTTTGAAGTCCAGCAAGGTTGCACCATCAACCAACCAGAGATGACTGGGGCAGGCGAAGATAATCGCAGCAGCAGCATTTTTGATATTCCAGCGGTGCGACAAGACGAGAACACCGGAATCTCAACGGCAGCGAGCCTTTTTGCACAACTGAGCAACTCAGCACTGGCAAGCTGGTACTAGTAAATCAGGGGTAACGTATAGTTTTTTAATGTTTTTCTATCGATGTGATTTGAATCGAATTTCCCGGTTTATTTGTAGGTTTTCACAGAATTATTCAGTGGTCAGGAGGGAGCTAAGGAGCTGAAGGTATCCAAATTCCCTATTAAATGTGGAGCCAAGGAGCTACTAAGAGTTTCCCACGAGATAGACAAGTGCGGAAATAGGTTTGGGTAATTGCTGAACTGGGTGAAGTGGGTCAAGTGCGGAATGTCAAATGCCTCCGACAAGCAAGGAGACAAGAGCTTTGCGGAGCTGGTGGAATTGGGTCGGCGCGAGCACTGGATCGTCGAGCCGCACCAACTTTGTCGCTTGGAACACGCCACATGTTCTTTTTGACAATGCAAGCATCGTCAAAAAATGTCAAAAATAAGTAAAAAAAGCCTTGACTCTTGAGGAGACTTACTGTAAATTGTCCTTCACTCACTGTGGCTACAGCAACCCAGAAAGATAGACACGTGAAATCCCAATCTAAAACAATGACAATCATTACAATTCTAACGTTTTCTGAATCTCTTTTGGGAGTTACTGTAAATCATTGCAACATATGACAAAGATTATTGCCCCATTCCCAATCCAATAGGATCTTTAGGCCAGGGAAGGGATTGGCATGGCGCTCTAAGGCTTGCTGGAAAACAAGGTTTTAGGTGCGCTGGTTGTCTGGTGTTGAGCTGGAAAGGGGTTGAAAACTGGGATCAAAGGCTGAAGATTCTGGGCTGAAGACTTTTGGGAAATCACGCATGTGTGTGTGTGTTGAACATGTACATAGATATATAGACATACACATGGTTGATTATATATATATTATATCTATATGGTAATATATTCACATAGATGTACAAATGCCCACAAATGTCAAATCTTGTGGTCACTGACTGGCTCTCTTGGATCATGTGCCAAAATGGCTCCCAAAACGACTGCGACTTGGTCCTGTTTACATGACCAAAATTTGTGGTTCAACATGGGTATCCTCATGACTTGATCCATCCCCATATTAACCCATTGCATTGATCCATTAGAATCCATTAGATCCCGAAACATCGCAGTTTGCTCCAGGTAGTGGGACCTTTGGCACTGTCTTGGGGGGCACTTTCTATGGAGCATCTGTGGTATCTTGGCCGAATAGCGGGTCGAACTTTCCTACAAACGTGCCGGAGATGTCGACAATGATTTTTTTCGTTTTCAAATCGATTAATCCACCTTTTTGGGGAAGCGACTGGACGTGTTTTGTTTTGTATAATTGTGGAATATTGTGGATGCTCCCCCTTGAGCAAAGTCACACTTTCAATGCACCAAACTTGGGATGATCTCTTTGCGGTCGGACAATATCACCCATACCCCGCTGAAATCTTTCCGGCTGTTCTTCGAATCGAATTTCAGATTTTTAGTCAATGGAGTCAGGTGGCTTGAAATATGTGACCCTTGAATTCCTTGACCTTGGGAAGTCCTGGTTGATGATTTTTGGGATGGCCGCAAAATGATAACTGATAGATAACCCAGATAGCCACCTGTCAAAAAGGATTCATGACACGCTTCAGGCGATCAAGATGCCGAACTCTGACAAGAAAGAACAGTTTCTTGGGCACTGAAGAGAAATTTGCCATATTTTTCTGGGACAAGATCCATTGGTGGCAGGAGTTTCTGACAGATCTTTGGTGTGCCAGTTTCTACCTCTGTGACTATCCCTCTTGTGCTTACTGTTTTCAGATGATCGTGTCTTGTGTGGAGTGCAGTCTCAGTGTTTTCTTGTCATCCTGGAATTCTGCGCTCTTGGACCACACTTGCACGCACTAAAAGCTTAAGATATATTTAGTGAAGCAAGATAGGAATCGGGGACACACGTATCCGAATCCCTATCTGAGATGCAATATATATATATGCATATATATATACACAATAATTATATATATATATATATCACGAAAGCCAGCCGAAGGCCTGGGCTTGAGTATAGGTATAAGCGAAGCGAAGCGAAGCTAATCTAGGGGGTGTGGGGGGGGGAGGCCCGAAATCGGTCCGTTTTT
>Ga0126342_10019027_pt1 | contig 11720 bp, 12 predicted proteins | sample Cyp1metagenome_FD_92528 | JGI IMG/M metagenome (GOLD analysis project Ga0126342, IMG submission 92528) | Coral microbial communities from Lord Howe Island, Old Settlement Bay, Australia - Cyphastrea 1 metagenome | ecosystem: Host-associated > Invertebrates > Cnidaria > Coral ... | reverse complement strand
TGGCACAACGTGGCACAACGTGGCACATCGCGGCACTTCCCTGGACTGTCACGAATCATTCTCGCAGCTGTCCCGGGTTCACCAGACAGCAACTGGTTTGGAATGGAACAAGACAGGTGGATACAGGTGGTGTTTAAGAACATGTGTCCTTGTGCGTTGATTTGGACGACCAGAGACTGAAGAAATCACACATCAATCTCCGCATTCGTCATCAGTCTGCCGATTTTTGGGGTTCTGGATCCCAACCTTCCCATGCCTCCGGTGGTTGCCATGGTGCCGCACCGCCTTAAGCATGCTGGCGAGTGCCTGGGTAAATGATGACACCCGACGTCTCTATATGTTTCTATGAATGAAGGATAGTTAGCAGAGAGAAATCATCATAATCATCCCCCAGAGGATGACGTATTTCCATGTACCCTCTGGTAAACGTTTACAGTTTGCGAACGAAAATGGCCCAGTCGAAATAGTGGATTTACCCATTAAAAATAGTGATTTTCCATAGTTTTTTGTATGTTTACCAGAGGGTATTTCCAGGCATCATGATGACTTGAGCATTGGAACGTGATTCCCGACATTGGATGCTGAGATGGAACCTGTGATTTTCATGGACGACCTTGCAACGAACTACGGGTTTCACCAAACATCACCAAACTAATGCAATCTATTTTGGGTGGCCAAAAAAAAAACTCAACAGATTCTTAGTGCAGTTGGATCTATAGATATCTCTATAGTATACCCATGGTTTTTAATGGTGGAATTAGATCATGATATATCCATGGTATCTCATGTTTCTTTCAATGGTGAAGCCTCGTTGTATCCCGCCCTGGTCGACCCGAGGTTGCGCCCTGGTCGACCTCTCGTGGCACTGGCCCTTTCGGGTGCGGCGGAAAGCGCCCTGCGGATGTGCACAGTTCAAGGAGAGGGAACGCCATCCATGGGGAAAAATATGTTTGTGAATGTGTAGATGGATGGGTGGATAGATGGATGGATGGATGGATACAGTAGATGGATGGATAGATGGATGGATGCATAGATGGATAGATGGATGGATGCATAGATGGATAGATGGATAGATGGATGGATGGATAGATGGATGGATGGATGGATGCATAGATGGATGGATGGATAGATAGATGGATGGATAGATGGATGGATGGATAGATGGATGGATAGATGGATGGATGGATGGATGCATAGATGGATAGATGGATGGATGGATGGATAGATGGATGGATAGATGGATGGATAGATGGATAGATCGATGGATGGATAGATGGATAGATAGATAGATTCAATTTTTGGAGGCTTAAACATCCGACCCATTTCTGGTGAACTTGTGGACAGTTTATGGTGTTGGGCATACCACAATATCATCCCCAAAAACAGCGGTTTCATCAGCGGTTTTCCTACGTTTCTTCATTTTTGACCTCCATGAAAGTGACCTCCGTGAGGCTAGACCCTGCACTCGATGGTCCTTTGACTTGGCCTGAAAAAACATCGCCCCATGTGCCAAAAAAAGTGCCCTTAAAATACGGGATCCGTGGACATGAATGAATCGGATCCAATAAACAAATCTAAAACCTTAGATCTTAGAAAAGATGTGATGTTTTAACAATATAAACCATGTTTACATAAAAACATATTTAAAAATATTAAAACACACGCACATATACATATATATATATATTAACTATAACATAATATATATATATATGTGTGTGTGTATATACATATCTAGAAATCCCAGGCAAAAAGTCACTTCCAGCCGTTGATGTCCCCAGTTTGGAGGACCCCAACTTCCCTCCCACAGTCGCCTCCTTGGGCGCAACCACTCGTGGACCATCCGTGGGCAGCCTGGTGTGGACACGCGCCGGGCAGCTGCGAGGAGCTGCCAAGACGATCCAAGACGGCTATGGGTACCCTGGCATCCTGGGAACCCCAAAATAGCTTGGATAGTTTGGATAAGCTTGGATTTGTGGATGTTAGTTGGTTTCCTATATTGGCGTCATCCCACATCAACACGTTAGCGATTGGCTGGCCTATCACATCGATTCGTCCATACTAGATATAAAACGATAAATATATATATATATAGTAGACAATGGTAAGAATTATGCAATAGTTAGATAATAAAACTCTGAAAACCATACTAGATTTTATAGATAATACACTATTAACTCGTGTTTTTCTAACATTCATAGAATTGGATGATGGGAAAATTTTAACCGGAAAGCCCTATATTTGATGGTAAAAACCATGGTTTCCTGTAGATTTTCCCGACTAAACCAATCCATTGAAACATGTCATGTCACCCTTCACCGCTTGGACCATAGGGATCCACAGGACATGGCACCGTGACACTCTTCGGCCGCGAGCCGAGAGCCGCCAAGGTCGAAACTGACGGCTTTTTTACGTAGGGAATGGGATCATGGCATGGTGAAGCCTGGCATCATTATCCTATATTTGATGGTAAAAACCATGGTAAAACATGGTAAAACTGGTGTAAACATAGAAAAAACGATGGTTTATACCATATATAACTGGTGTAACTATAGTTTTTCCTATATCATCCCATTTATCAGTATACCCGGCCTGGTAAGCATACAAAAAACGAACTGGACAGATCCACCATGCTATTAGCAGGTAAATCAACTATTTCTATGGGCCATTTTCAATAGCTATTTTGACATAACCAGAGGGTAATGCTTATTATGGATCATTCCGCATTCCATTCCCCACAAATGACACCATAATTGGCATAATGGCAAACATCATTGTGACATAAATAAGTTCCCTAATACTTATTATGGAAATTTATGGCCATTATTGACACATTTTTGCGTTTTTTCCGACAATTTTATGGTCAATCATGACATAACGATGGGAGCCGTGATTGGCCTCCAACTGCAGGTGAAGCAAGGTGCCCTGGGAGACTGTTGGCTCATCGGCGCCTTCGCATGCTTGGCGGACTTCCCGGGCCATGTGCCTTGGGCAATGCGTGGATGGAGAGTCTGGGTAAATTATAACGACCTCAGTGTTCTCCCGAACCCTGGAATCATAGTTAATAAGGGAAATCATCCCCATTCATGGCCGCAAGATTCAGGTTAGTGAAATATTATAATTTACCCAGATGAGTTGTTTCTCAGATGAGATTTCTGGAGTCAAGGTTGATGTGATTTATTGAGCGAATCATTGTGAATAATACAATCATTCTCATCAGGTTTGCCAATAAAGATCATGATGCTATTGAGCAATACCATCAATCGTATCTATAGTGGTCAAGATTCCATTGGCTGCAAAAACGAGAACGATAACCCATGATAGCCATCCAGCCTCATCAGTTTCTATGTTACACATGGGTTTGTCAATGTGGCACTCCTACATCCACAGGTTCATCCTCGTTTTCCCAACTTAAATGGTTCCCAAAAAGTGGTTAGACATGGTTAGACGCTTCATTTCGGCTGAGGTTGAAATGCTCTTCGAGCCAATGTCGCTCTCACCTGAGGGGCGCTACTTGATCCACCTCTTCCACTCCAAAAAAAGCTGGCGCACAGCGCCTTGCCGACGCTTCGATGGTGTGTAAGATGGAACTTGCTGGGACTCCAGGAAAAAAAAAAGTCGAAAATGCTATGGGATGCTGATGTTCCATGGTTTTTCCATGTTTTTTCCATGGTTTTTCCATGGTTTCCCCCCATTTTTGAAGGTGATATCTTGGTTTCTGCCCATCCAGCCACCTTTGAGGTGGAGATTGATGACTTGGTGCCGTGCGTCTCCGTGCCATGGATCCCTCAGCTGCTGGATTCAACATGACATACCCGGCCTGGTTTTTACATACAAAAAACTATGGAAAATCACCATCTTTATTAATAGGTGGATTATAGTGGATTATTGAGTGGATTAAAATTCACATTGAGTGGATTATAGTGGATTAAAATCACCATTTTTAATGGGTAAATCAACTATTTCTATGGTCCATGTTCAATAGCTATTTTGACATAACCAGAGGGTAACATAACTATGGAAAGATCCACCATTTTTCACTGGGTAAATCCACTATTTCGACTGGGCCATTTTCAATAGCTATGTTTGTTTACCGTTTACCAGAGGGTAAGAATCATGACATCAATGTTGATCGTGAAAGAATCATAAGAATCGCCAGGGAAATCGCAAGGGAAACTGGACCCTGCTAGGTTTTCCCATGTTTCGCTCGGAAAACTGGTCCCAATCCACCTGCCCAGGAGATTTGTGGTGAACTATCAGGACATGCCTTGCTCCTCGGTTGACAACATTTGGATGAATCAAGCTGGGAAATTCCCTAATGGAGGGATTTAGTGGATAAATCATCTATAAAAATGGGGAATGTTACTTTGCCATGTTACTCTATACATGTTACTTTGGTAATGAAACATGGCAATGTAACATTCCCCATTTTTATAGATGATTTTCCCACTAACCCTCCATTAGGGGGTTTCCCAGCGTGCCGTGTTTGATGAGCGGAGGGTAACCCAAAGACGCACCTGATAAGTTGATATAAGTTGTAGATAATCAAATGACCTGCATAAGTTGTAGGTCTTGAAAGGTGCGCCTGATCTTCGGTCAAACCACCAGAAGTTTTTGAATCTTTAGGTCCCCGTGGTGTTTCAGTCTGATCCTTGGGGCACTGAGTTTTCACGATACGAAAAGGATGGGTCAAACCTGCCTGCCACGTTTCTGAAAACCTGCCATGGTGCCAGGTTTTGCCCAACCGGTGGCCGGGGAAGTGTGGCCTTTACTCTTGGAGAAGGACTCTCAGTTGTGATGCCAAGTCCAAATCCACAAAACCGGGCTGATACTGGGGAGGATTGAAACAATTGCAAGAGAGAGATGCATTTGCTATATTTTGCGAAAGAGATATTCCCTAAAACACCTAAAACAACCCTAAATAAACCCTAAAACTACCTCCAAACCAACACTAAATTAAGCCTAAAACAACACCAAAAGACACCAAACCAACGCTAAATCAACATACTAACACTAAAACTAACCCTAAAGAAACCCTAGAACAACCAGATAAAAACCGTAAGACAACCTTGAATGAGCATCAAAACCAACTACACAATGTACACCCTAAACCAACCCTGAACAGATCTCAAAACTAAATCCAAACATGTTTTTGCAAAAACCATGCGAAAAGGATTTTCAGTGCAAAAATGCTGCAAATAAGTACAGATGCTGGCGTCAAGCTGCTGCGAGTACGCAAACGAGAAATTCAAGGTCAAAATGCTGCAGATACCGTTGAAATCATACTATAGGATAATATCTTTCAGATGCGTAGGATTTGCCAAAGTGCAAATCCTTAATGTGTTTGTTTCAGTGTCTTAAATTATGTTTCCAGTGTGGAGAGGAGGGGCGAGCCTAATTTTTTGGAGAAATCAAACGGTGTTTTTTCATTTTTTTCCCAGTTCTTACCCGTAAACCCAGATGAATAGATACGGGCTGATTCATCATGGGGTTAACCAGCCAAAATTGGTATTTGGAGACCCCAAATGAACAAATCCAATATTAAGCGAGGGATTCTGTCATTGTCAAGAACTGGATAACTGGATATCAAATTGAGAAATATTGAAAAAAATCTGAGAGAGAATGACCTTCGGTCACGAGTTGCTCCCAACTAGACCTGGGGCGGGTTTCATTTGTTGACTTGAGACGAGGATCTGCGGCTTGAAGAAATCTTGTTGGGCTGGCTGGCCCAACCAGCAGTCGCAACATGCATTCCCAGTTGGTAAACCGTTCTGACCCACGAAAAAATGGTTCTTCAGTCCAGGAATGATGATCCCCAAGTTTTCACTGATGGCTTTGTCTTAAAAACCTCCAAATCCAATAGTTGATCATCATTTTTATTAGTAAAAGCTGGCAATTTGATGTTTCTTTCCCCTTTTCAGAGACCTTAAAATGTCATTTTTTCAGATGGTCGGCCCATCTGCCTTCGCCATCACTGGGGGCGGTTTGGGCGATCGCAGGCCTTCGCAAAAGTGGCGGGCTCCTACGCAGCCTTGGAGGGCGGAATCCCTGAGGTGGCCTTTCAGGTTCCGGCAATGGAAGGTTGGGACGTTTGGAGGTACCCTCTGGTAATTTAACATAGCTATTGAAAATGACCATTTATAGTGGATTTTCCCATTGAAAATTGTGATTTTAATCCACTATAATCCACTCAATGGGAATTTTACCCTCTGGTAATTTGTTACAGTTCGCTATTGAAAATGGTGAGTTTCCATAGCTATTGAATAGTTTGCCAGAGGCTATGCGGCTATTTTGATCAATGGGAATTTCAGGACCTGAAAATGCTAGAAACATAACAGCTTGCGAACTGGAAAATGGCCCAGTCCAAAAAAGTTGATTTAGCCATTAGAAATGGTGGTTGGAACCAAGTATCACAACATCAATTGAATCTGGTTGGTGGTTTGGAACATGAAATTTATTTTTCCATATATTTGGAATGTCATAATCCCGAGCGGTTGAAACCACCAACCAGGATCACATGGGAGTTTGTTGATCACATGGAATGATGGAATAGACCTAACCTTTCGTTCTCACCTATTGGTTCCAAAGACATATATATATATATCACATGGCAGTTGAATTTGAATGGAATTGATGTTGAAGGTTAAGATGGATCATGATGGGCCCCACCCTTGCCACTTCAAAAAGAAAAAAGGATAAATGGAAAAGAATTGGTACATGAAGGGTTGAAGATTCACGGTGATAAATCTGGTTTGCTGATTGGGATGACTTCAGTCCTTCTTGCGCCAAAAAAGAACATGTTTTCAGGTGCTACCGCCATTTCATGAGGTGCTCTTCGACCCATATGGCTGCACACTGTAGAATGCTGTAGATCTGGGGTCTGTTCTACCCATTTCTCTTGAGAAGATGAGGATCCTTTGGAGAATCACCAGCCAACGGAATGGCCATGCTTAGATATTAATAGCTACCCCCGATACGATGGAGAGAGAGATATCATAGGGATGGTATTATTGATTATTAATCCTCACTGGATCCTCACTAGTTTGTCCCAGATTAGTGATACTTGGGTTGATTATTCATGATTGGACTGGATTAATGATTGGATGTTTTAAATATTCATAAATGAATTGTGGATTTGTATCTGCCTAAGTCATTTAATAAATAAATAACATTGATGTTTTAAATAAATAAATGAATAGATGATTAAATCAATTGGATCAATTATTATGGATTATGCCTAACTAAGCATTGAAATCTAGAAATTCGATGGCATTCTGGCCCCTTTAGGGCCCCGAGAGCGGAGGCCTTGACGGGGCAACGAGAGCAACTGCGATGGCAAAAAGAAGGCCCGTCTTGATCTTTCCTGGGCTAAGCCTGGTGAATGGCGGGTTGATGGGTGAATGTTTCTGGACTTCTGGATTTCTTTGATCATGTAAAGGAAACCAGTAAAATCCCAAGATCTTTCCATTATGGAAATGGTTTTGCTGGGGCATCCTTCATTTTTGGACAGACCAAAAAATGCCATAGAAATGGGGATGTGTTTATTACCCTATGAATTCCACAGGATTGCAAACCATTTGATATGGAGGGCTGGCCGGTCAGGGCACGATCGCTGGCAGCTGCTGAAATTTGAGATGCCGCGCTATGACAACTCGAAACTCACTGGAGAAGCTCGGCTGTAGGGCGCTGCTGATGCGCTACTTGATGGTTATACCGTTATACCGTTACACCTATGGTTTGAGGCCCAGGGAAGTACATGGCGCTTAGTCCTGGTTCTACCACGTTCTACCAATTTTATTGGGCAACTCGCTGATTTTGATCATCAACCCATGGGAACTTATGATGTGGAGGTTTCCCCGGGGATCTGTGATGGATCTGTGATGGGGCCCGGGGGCTCTTCCGCCTGAGTTCACAACACATGATGTTCAATGAACTCCCACCGGACCCAGATATTTCTTGTGGATCATCTAGGCCTAAGTAGCCAGAAAATGTAGGTTTCATCACATGTCGTCCCTATTCAACCATGCTTGCGAGCTATAGAGACTATAGAGCCAGCTTTTGATGTTGCCATGTTGATCTCTTTCTATACAATTCAATATTGATAGGTTCACATCCCCCCAGTAATCAAAGGTGGCAATGAAAAAAAACATTTATATATAGATGATATTCCCATATTTCTCATTCAAAGCTCCATTTATAGGATATGTTCCAGCCAGCCTTTTTTGATTACCAGAGGTTATCCGTTAATGCCTCCACTTTGAGGCACTACATCATCGCACGCAGAAGCGGTTGAACAACGAGAACCTGTTCCTCAGATTAGCGCAACGCGGCGTTGATCCAGTCCATTGGGAAAACATGGGAAAATCAATGGAAAACCAATGGAAAATGATTTGTCCAGAAATGAGGGGGTAACCCAAGTTGGCGATTTTAATGGGGAACATGCGGAGAAACTATGAGATTTTGGGTGTGTTAGAGTGTCAGACATACCCACATCCTCCGTGATTTACCAAGATGGGCCACGAACACTGTTGCAATACATGTTGAAACGGTGGCCAAAGAATTGCTGGTCGCAAATTTTTGATCAAGAACTTTGGTCGGTGTTTATATGTACTTACAATATCAGATAATATTATCTGGGTAAAGTATAACGACCTCAGTGTTCTCCCTCACTGGAATCATGGTTAACAAGGGAAATCATCTCCTTTCATGGCCGAATTATTCAGTTTAAGTGACACCCAAATATTATGTAGCACACCACAGCATACCTATACACCTGATGTGATGATGCTTGGGATGATCACCAGTGGACTCGGGCTTGTGACCGTCATGACCCAGACTTCGCCAGGGCTAGATGTACCCAGCGTGGGCAGACGAACCAGCAAATGTGAGTACAAGACAAAGATGCAGATTAATTCACAAAATGAACATGCCGTTTGTTCTTCATTTAAAAAAAACACATACTATTTAACGTCAAACCATGTTTTTGGGTGTTCAATAGCCTATATATATAATTACACATATATATATAATTATATGTATATAAATATGTACATGTACAAATCTAAACCACCAAGAGTCGGCCATTTTTGGCTTCCAGTTCGTAATACCGAGGTATTACGAGCAAGCGAACTTCCTGCTGGCTGCCTCCATCAGCGGTCGCTTTGGGCGCTTGGAACAGCGCCGATCTGATGGGATCCTGGAAGGGCATGCGTATTCAGCGCCTTGGATTTCGGCCTACCCTCTGGTAAATGGTGATAATGGTGTAATGATAATGGTGATTAATGGTGATTAATGGTGATGAATGATGGTATAATGATGGTGATACCCTCTGGTAAACATACAAAAAACGATGGAAAGATCCACCATTTTTGATGGGAAAATCAACTATTTCGACTGGGCCATTTTCAATAGCTACGTAACAAATTACCAGAGGGTATTTGTTGGGTGACTTGGGCTCCAGAAAATGGGAGATCCATGGGACTCTTGTTGGCCTGAAAATGATGATTTGGGGTTGAGAAATGGAACAAAAAGCCGAAAATATCTGAAATAGACTTGGGTCCAGAAATGGGAGATATGAAGGTATATCCTGAAATTGCTGGTTCACTGGTGTTCAATGGGGAAAATGATCAGTAAAGAATACTAAACAGTGGATTTTTGGGGCAGCCTATTTTCAGTCGAACAAATTTGAAGGGGGAAATCGTTGGAAAAATGTGCTAGAGTGTGGCAAATTTTGCTGCTGAGGGGGTAGTTGATGTTTTTTTATTCAATTCAAAAGTTAAGTTGGGGTGGTGATATGCGCTGACCTTGAACCGTCAAGCACTTGGGATTTAACACGGAGACTGTTGACCTTTATGAAATGGATTGCATGGTGACAATGGCAGAGGTCTACGCAAGTTCTGAGGTCTTGGAAGTGCAAGAGGTCTACGGACTGCGAATGATTCGTTTGCGCAACCCCTGGGGGAAAGATGCTCGGATATTTTGGAGCTCCATCAATTAGCATTACTTATATAGCTATACCCTCTGGTTATTTAACATAGCCATGGTATAGATGGCCCATTTAAAGATGGTTTACCTATTAAAAATGGTGATTTTCCATGGCTATGTTAGTCATAACCAGATAGTAATTAGTTCAAAAGCTGGGCACCCACCAAATCTTTGTTTGGTTTTTGGCGGGAGCTGCATGGGGAACTGGGGTTCAGAAGTGTCATCATGAAGCCTCCTGGATTTATCTCCGAACATACGTCACTCATAGTTCTGAGGTGGTTGATGCCCCCACCCACCGATGTGGATAGCCTTCGGATGCCTTCGGCACCCTGAACCTGGTGTATTTCGGGTTCGTGATGTCACCACCCACCCGGTTTTTGACATGTTCCCGGCGATATCAACCTCTCCACTGCCATTCCCAAGAAATGGTAGCAGCAGCCATACCATCTCAACACCGTGGCGTGTAGCATTGTGGTGACGAATGGGAAAATCCCTCACTTCTGCCAGATGATTCTCCCATAAACTCCATTACACTAACCACAGACACCACCTGAGATGATTAATCCCTAACGCAATGATTGTTAAGTCACAGGTAACAGGTACCTCTATTTTTGTTGATATCGATTCCTGATTCAGATACTGTAATTCTATTTCTAGTGATTCCTTACCCCTTAGGCAATGTTTGTCACGGTTTGCTCCCTAAGGGAGAGTGTTATCACTGGCAGGTTGTTTCCCCTCTTAAAGAGGTTTTTCCTGCTGTCAACTTGCTCAGCCCAATGTCCGGCTGGCAGAGCTGAAATTTCTATTCATTTCTATTTCAACTCCAACTGCCAGCATTCCCCCTACCAGCTCCATCCATTTATCGATTGTTATAGATTCTACATGATTCAAAAAAAAAAAACAAGTGTTTTCCCATATGGTCATCTGAACTATGGTGCTTTCACCTCATCCCACCCCGAATTAGTTGAAGGGCAAATCTCCCAGAATATCCAGAAGAAAAGGATATAAAATCCACAGTCTCCAGCCAGTGTTTTCCTCAAAGTAACCCAAATAAACCACTATAGTTCCCAAAAAAAACATCAACATCCCATGGTTTTTCCCATGGCTTTTCCCGTGGTTTTTCCCATGTTTTCCCATGGTTTCCCATGGTTTTCCCCTTAAGTTCCTATGGGTTTTCTCCATCCCCAGGAAGAATGGCGTGGCGCCTGGTCGCGGGGGTCCCGCAGCTGGATGGAGCATCCCCACGTTGCCTCCGACCTGGCGCAGCGCGCTGGGCGCCTGGATGTGGGACGCCCTGATGGCGCATTCTGGTGCCGTGGTGAAAAATGCCATGGGATAGCTGGGAAAATGACCATATATATGCTATATACATATGGGATTATTAATATTATATATATATGTATTATTTGTATATATATATGTGTGTGTATTTATTTGTGTTCATGACATAGGAATGGTATATTTATATATATATATTATATAATGATATATATATATATTATGTATATATATATTATGTATATATATATATATATATATATTATGTATATATATATATATATTGTATATATATATTATGTATATATGTATATATATTCTATATATATATATTATATATATATATACTGTATATATATTATATATATATATATACTATATATATATACTATATATATATACTATATATATACTATATATATATATACTATATATAATTAATGTAATCATATTCTATA
>Ga0126342_10019026_pt1 | contig 11720 bp, 11 predicted proteins | sample Cyp1metagenome_FD_92528 | JGI IMG/M metagenome (GOLD analysis project Ga0126342, IMG submission 92528) | Coral microbial communities from Lord Howe Island, Old Settlement Bay, Australia - Cyphastrea 1 metagenome | ecosystem: Host-associated > Invertebrates > Cnidaria > Coral ... | reverse complement strand
CCCCACCCCACCCCAATGAGCAAAAAAGCAACAAAAGTACGCGGCCGTCTACCAAGCGTGTGCCAACTACATTAGGGTAGTGTTCGGAACTTTGGCATTGCTTATGCAGTGGCTATCAAGAGGGGTATTGATGATATCCCCATCAAAAAATCACATTGAAATCCCTTTAATGTGCCCATTTTTTATGTCAATTGAATCACTAGCATGAGATATAGTCACATGATTCCCCATTCTAGGGGATATATCCCGATCAGTTAACTTAGATATCTCAAACATGTGCTACGCAGATGGGTTTATCCGAAAATAGGCTACATCATTCCATCCATTGGTCAGTGATCCTTTTCCCGATTCAAATGGCCACAAATGGAGGCATACCCCATTGTCAGACACACCAAAATCCTATTATATTCTCTATATTCATTCCCATTGTTGCTGGTAGGTAGCCACTATTGATGGTTTACCATGGATAAATTCTGTTAAACTGCTTGCTTACATCCCACAAAAACATCCCAGTATCGATGGTTTCACCAGCAGTTTCCCATGTTTTTTTACCATTGATGTGCCACTATACCCGCTCATGTTTCCCCTATTTTTCCTAGTTTAATCCCCATTGCTGATTCTTAACCCACCATTTTTTGTTAACCTTCGGTAAACTAACACATAGCTCTTGGAAAAAAAATAATTGATTCATGTTTTGCCTATGAAAAAATGGTGGTTTTCCATAGTTATGTTAGATTCATTGATGATTTGCCCATGAAAAATGGGTGGATTTTCCATAGTTATGGGAGTTTACCCGAGGGTTACCATCAGCCCGTAGTTTACCACATTCCAGGCCATGTTGGAGCTTCAGATCTCCGACGCCACACGGTCACAGATGCTGCTGCAGCGCATGCTGGATGAAGCGGGGGGACCCAACGCCGCTTGGCGAATCGCAAAGAACTCATATAATGAGGTTTATCTGTGGATACAACTACTGAAAAGAACTATGATTCACATATTATATGAGTAATGATATACATGTATATGTATTTAATTATTTATATGTATTATCTATCTATGGAATAACTATTATCTATGGATGATTAATATCAATTAATTATCAGGTCCTTGGGCAGGATCGGCAGATGACAGTTTTGCATCATGCCATCCACTGTAAATCAAATACCATAGACAGTGCTCAGTTTATCTAGATAACTGTTGTCATTGATGGAGGACGTCCCACCGCTTTATCTCGATGTAGTACCCTGCATAAAGATAGAAGAGTAGAAACCTACCAATAAAGTGAAAAAATACATCACTTTAGGTGGAGTTTGGTGGAGTAACCTCCAACAACAGGATGACTCCCACTTTCCATAGTGAAACCACCATATTGGGGGTACCCAATAGCTGGATGGCTTATAGTGGAAAATCTCATCTATAAGTGGATGATTGGGGTTACCACCATTTTAGGAAACCTCCATATGAATTATACCCTTTCATAACATAACTATGATTCACAAATGACTAATGGCTATCAATCACTATATATCTAGATATGGTTATAGGTAATGATAGATATATCCATTATCTATGGATTATCTATTTATGGATAATTCTAAGGCCCTTGGGCAGGTCATCCTTTTTTGGCATTTTGGGATAGGGGTACCCAAACTCCCTGGCCATTTGGCTCAGCCATGGACGCCGAGCTCGCCTGGCGCCGCGCCCTGCACTTCGAGGCTCTGCGCGCCAGCCGACGGCCAATTGCGGGCTACGGCGCAGCGCTGGCGAGTTGGGAGAAGGGTGCCTTGGAAAAAATTGGTTTTTCATGGATATGACCGGATATATCCGGATATCAATGGGTTTTCAATGAGATTTAACCAGGAAAACTGATAGATTTATGAGATATTACCGGTGATTTAACAATAAAAAATGTGAGTTTGATGAAATGTTAACAAGCAAGAATGTGGAAATGGTAGTGGTTTCATCATCAATCATGGGATATAATGGGTGGAGAGTTGAACTACAGCCAAAAGATGTTTCACATGAAACCTGCCATTGTGCCATGTACCCCGACAAGTATACTCTCCCACGTTTTCCCCTTCCAGCTTGACATTTTCCTTGAGGTCGTCACTGGCAGCAAGCCATTCGTCTCTTTCATGCCATACCCCAATCGAAAGTTGAGCCGAACCTCATTGCACACAACATCCTGATCAGATGCGTTGGGCACCGTCAGTGGCAGTCTGCCGTTGACCTGTTGATGTGTCAGATGCGACGACATGTGAGTCCTGACGTGGTCAGCTACAATTCTGTGACTGGGTGGTTTCAAAAGGATGTCTTTTTTGTCAAGTTTACTTGAGATGAGCATGTTTCACACAATTTTTCGTTTGGTGCATAGGTGGCTCACCAGAAACAAATTACCACTCCTTTTTCCAACGAGCCAATGATTTTTTCCCTGGGCCCGGCTTGCTCACAGCCACCACTGAGGTTCTGAGCTCCTGCGACAAAAACGGCCGCTGGCCAGAGACCATTGGGCTTCTCGAGGCAATGCCTGCAGTGGATGTGGCAGATGTGATCAGTTTCAGTGCATCCATCAGCTTCTGGGATCTCAACTGATCCAATTTATCCAATGTCAAACAGCCAATAAGGAATACTAAACCAGGAGTTTGGAGTTTCATACAGGGATCATTTCTTTGTTGTCAAGTGGGAAGATAGTCCATTTCTATCTATTTATGTTGGACCAGGCTGCTTCAACCAGGTTCCTGTGAAAAGTTCGGGCTATGGATGGAGGCACTTCGCATCTTTCAATGGGCCAAAGATGTGAAGATCCAGCTGGATGTGATCAGCTACAATGCTGCCATCAGCGCTTGTCAGAAAGGAAACCGACCAGAGAACGCCCTGATGTTATTTCGAGAGATGCAGCAATATCAGATTGAAGCTACAGCGACCAGTTTCAATGCTGTCATGAGTTCTTGTGGAATTCAATGGCAGCAGGCACTGATTATGTTTGATGACATGCAGTCAGCTGAAATGGAATTGGATGTCATCAGCTTCAGTGCCGCCATCAGTTCTTGTGACATCGCAGGGGAGTGGCAACGGGCTTGGGATCTCTTCCACACAATGCCTCAAGCTAAGATCCAACCGAATCTTATAGTGTTCAACGCTTTGATGAGCTCGTGCGAAAGATATGGGCAGTGGCAACAAGCTGTGTGTTTCTTGGATATGCTTTGTTGGTGTTTGATTTTCATGTTGGTGGCTTTGTTGCTGAAGTTCTGGTCGGTGGTGTCAAATCTGTCCTACTTGACCTCTTATTTGGGATGATCCTCGTTGGCCGAAAAAAACCGCGGGGACAGCTGAACCAGCGCCCTTCCGGTGCAGTTGGGATTTGTCATGGGCATGCATGATGATGGTTTAACATGGTTTCACCAAAATCAGTTGAGATATTGGTTCCCTTTAGTTCTGGCCTAATGTACAAAACTGATTCAGTGGACCTGCAGGCCCAAGGCCAGTGTGCCCATCCCATCAGGTTTCTTGGGGTCGATGTGTGCCCTGCATCTTCAACCTGACGTCATCAGCTTCAACTCCGTCATCACGGCATGTCAGCAGAACTGGCAGCAGGCGATCGCCGTTTTTGAAGACATGGTCGTGGCGAAGGCACTGCAGTGTAAAAGGAGGGAAGATCCTTGAAAATTGCCGTTTTGGCATAGGTAAGAGGTGAAGATTGGGTATGTGTAGGGCTTCCAACTCAATCATTCCCGGCACCAAAGCTGCTAAAACCCTGAGGTAAAGCCAAGTCACATCACCTTCAACACATTGCTGACCTGTTGCGAATCCCAATGGCAGCAGGCCTTGGGTTTGTTTGAACACATGGAATGGATACAGGTTCAACCAGATGTCATTGGCTTCAATGCAGCCTAGATTTTGCTGAGTAGTAGTGTTCATTTCGGCAAACATGTTTTTTGTTGCTTTCCCGAAAAAATGCTTGGTAGATCCACCAAGACTTGCCAAACTTCAGACACTGGGAAGATTGTTGGATATATTGTACCCAAAAACCCATGGATTTGAAGATATCAAATCCATCCAAGGCAGCCATGGCTGCTTGCCATCAACAACCTCGGCAGCTGCTGAAGTTCTTCGATTCCATGGCCTCTGCCACGCTTCAGCCCAGCATCCTGAGCCTCCGCTGCGTCGTTGCGGCCCTGTTGTGGCGACCGCAACGGCCCCAGTGCGCCCGAGTCCGCGGTTTGTTGGGGGCGGTGAGATCTGCCATGATGGAGTTGCCGCTGAAAAGTGGTGAGATTGGGGAGATCAGAAACAAATGCATGACCGCATGACCCCCAAAAAAATGAAAATAAAGCTGGAGAAAATTGGAGATGGAGACAGATCTTTGACATGGAAAATCCAAGAGCCAACTCACAGATAGTGGCCACTAGTTTTCATGGTGCCCAGCAGAAGGGGGATCTTGAGAAAATTAGATGCGGGTCCCCTGTTTCCAAGGCCTGGGTGTACAAGTGGCAATGAAATTAATGACACAGGCAATCAGATTCATAATGTTGGTCAACACAATGGGCATCCAGCCAAAGGGATAGTAGCGGGAAAGTCAGTGTTCACTGTGCAACTGCACATTTCCCTTCCATGATTTTCTGGGACACTGTCATCACAGCCGCCTCAGTCTGAGAATTTCGAAGTGTTCACGTGGGTGTGGCCCAGGGAGTCATGACAGATTTTGTCATGTTTGGTATGAAGCTTCCAGTTTTCGGGGTATCCAATTTTGATTATATCCTGGCAGCCAGGCATAGTGGTGACCAGGTCCAGGAGTGTGTTGTATTTTCATTTGTGCTGTAGACCATCTAGTAATGACTGCACAGACTATTGGCTATTGCACTCACAGTCCTGTCAGCCACTCTGGACCAAGTGCATCATGAGGGGCTCAATTTGGGCATCCAATCTGGACTTGGCCAACAAGTTGGATGTCTCCACCAAGGATTTCACCACCCAAATCTCCAGATGCGCCCGGTGCCACCAGTGGCACGTGGCCCTGTCGTTGTTCGCCACGCTGCCGTCGCGGCGGCTGCGGAGCAACGTGGTGACAAGCACAGCGGCGATGGCAGGTGGTGAAGGATGGCGGAGGGCCATGGAACTGTTGCAGAAGATGTTGGTGGATGAAATTCGGGTGAATTCCATTGCGTTTAATGCAGTGCCTGGGCGGTTGAGGACTTTGTTTGTTGGGATTGCAAGTACGTCAGATAAATGATGAAGCAAGACAAGTTCTCAGGTACTAAATCCCCAAGATTTCTCAGCGTTAGTTGATTTGTTGTGAACATGTACAGGAAACCCGAGCTGGTGCTTGCCCTCAAATCTTGCTTGTACCTGCATTTTTTTCTCTAGGAGAACCAAATCAAAAACATTACATTGGAGGTCTAGACTCGTCGTTGCTGCGACCCCTAAAATGAATAGATCCAATACATTCCACAAGGATGTCCACGTAGCTGGGATAATTCATTAGGGAGATGGGAATGAGTATGTCGCATCCAATTGAGGAACCAATTCAACCAAACATGACCCGTCGGATATACTTCAAATTTACCTATCCATCTCTTGATCATTTCTAAGTACAATTCACTGGTTGGTGGTTTGGAACATGAATTTCATTTTTCCATAGATTGGGATTTTCATCATCCCAACTGACTTTCATATTTTTCAGAGGGGTAGGTATACTAGGTATACCACCAACCAGATTCAACTTTGCATCTATAAAACTATTGCCCCGTCCCTTGCAGGCCATAAACTCTTGCCAGCCGTGGCAGCTGTCGCTGAGCTGCTTCAATTCCATGGTCCACCACAGCTGTTGCCCCGACGCCAGCAGCCTGGGTGCAGCCATCAGTGCCTGCAGAGAACGACCGGAAGACGCGTTGAAGCTCCTGGCGTTTTCGGCGACGTGGGGCATCCGACCAGAGTTTTGGCTGTCAACGGCTGAAAACCAAAAAAACAGGAATTTTCCTGCAGCAAAGATTGTCATAGGGGAGAATGGCTTTGTGACTTTGGGGGTGTTTCAAATGGTTGTTTCTGGTGTTCCAGTACATGTTGAAGGTGTTCCATTTACCCACTAGCCTGAATCTGGTTAGCGCGTTCATTTACATATGTTCCATCCCGAAATTGTGATGACGCTGATGCAGGTGCTGATGATGATGACGACCACGACGACCCAACCCATGGTTCTCCGGGGGGGGGCGCAACAACCAACCAGGATTTGGTTTGCTTCACTTCCGCCATCATTTCCTGTGAGAAGGGCGGCCAATGGCAGCAGGCTTTAAGCTTATTTGATGCTATGCAGCTTTCCGACCTCCAACTTGACACTGGTTGATGCAGTTTCAATGTTTTGGGCAGTTCAACTCGCCAAAAAAGGGTGAACAAATAGCAAAAAATGCCCCTGCCTTCAATTTTCTGGGCCTCTCCTTTCTAGAAATCTATTGCCTTGTGCTTACCATGATCACTCAGGACGTGGTGTGCTTCAGTGCGATCATCAGTTGCTGCGAGAAAGCTGGGCAATGGCAGCAGGCGCTGACATTGGTTGACACCATGCTGCGGCGAAATCTTTCGCCAAATCTGGTGACGTTCAACGCGGCCATCAGCTCCTGTGAGCAGCAGGGCATGTGGCAGCAGGCACTGAGGTTGATGAAGTTGATGGAGGATGCGTCGCTTCAACCTGATGTGATCAGTTTCAATGGCCTCATCAATTCCTTGGAAACCAGCCAACGGTGGCAGCAGTCTTTGGTGATTTTCGACACGTTGCTGATGGCTGACCTTCAGCCCAGCTGCATCACCTTCAACACAGTCATGTCCTGCTGCGAAAAGGCAGGGGAATGGCAGCAGGCTTTACAGCTGTTGCAGCTCATGTCCGAATCGACGGTTGCATGGGATGTCATCAGTTTTAATTCAGCCATCAGTTCCTTGGTGATGAGATCGGGTGAGATCGGTGTTCTTCTGGGGAGGTGGTGATTCGACCACTTAGTCGTGAAGTTTGTTTTCTGGCCAAGCCATGCAAGCGAAGTCACGGGCTGTTTTGGTTGCGAGAGTTCAGCCCGCTTTGTTTTCTATGCATTTTGACCTCTATGAACTTTTGAAGACTTTCCAATCACCAGTACGAACCACAGACCCCATACCCTATTCACATAGACCTGGAAGGCAATTTTCTTTTGGGCTGGTTATTGAGGGTAGCTATGTCATTGAAGCGCGCCCCATAACCACAGGTTCTTGTGCGGGTCAGTGGCAACAAGCCATTCTCCTCCTGGAATCTATGGCGGCTAGTGCCATTCAGCCCACGGTATTGAGCTATGCGGCAGCCATCAGTTGCACGACAGGTGGGCCATTTCAAGTTGTTGACCGGTTGCTGTCAGCCCTGAAAGTCACGTTTCTTTCGTCACTTTGACGAGATGTTGGAATCTTGCGGCGGTGGTCGCAAGGTTTTCTGCTAGCTTCTCCTAGTTAATAAATAAAGAAATAAATATATATATATACACACTAGATATACTATACTGTTTAGATCTATATAGATATATAGTTTGTTGCCATGGTGTCCAAAGATTCCATTGCTCGCGTGCCGTAGATTCATCCTGGCGATGTTCGCCTGATGAAGCAGTGGAATTTCCACTTGTTTCACTGCCGGGTGGCTTCATTATGCAAGAAAACTGGGGTTCAACCCACAATAATAGTACTGTGGCTATTAAATTGATAGTTGTGGAAATACAATTGTGGGGAAATAAAAAATTGATAGCACTGGGGCTATTTAATTATGACTATCACGACTTTGTAGCATGCTTGTTCCATCCCCAACATTGGACACTGAATTGCAGCGCTTGGGATCGTCCGGGGAGGTCCCTCGGCACATCGGAGAAGTCCAACCAAGGGACCCTTGGTGATCCAAGTCATTAGGCCATGTAGGATTAAAACCTATGGTGACTTGGGGATGAACCCCCAGGTAAAATATGGAAACCCCCTAATACGTAGTATCCCTCATGTGTTTTCATTTTAGGGAAATCCCCAATTTGCTGAAATTTGTTGATTGAGCCATTGGACTTGTCTTAAACGGTCTCATACTGTTGCCCGCCAGCTATTTATCGTCCATTGCTGTCAAACATTTGCAGCAGTGACCATAAGAACCAATTCTCTCACAGTAGACAGCATCACCCCTAGGATCCTTGTTGGAATGTACTTAATTCTTCTTGCATAAGGCGCAATATACGATCTTTTATGATGATCTGTGGAAGAGAGTGTTTTACATCTTGTGATGGTAAAATGTTTGTAATTTTGTGTTACACCCATTCTAGCTCCTTGCAGCTCTCATACGGTGGTTTGTATTGGTTGTTCTCACCAGGGCCAGGTTTTGACCCATACCTTGAGGCTGCAATCCGGGCTACTAGTGAGCCTAAGCATGGCCCCAAATGTTCATATTGTTGAACCCTAAAAAACCAACAGAATAGTACAGTGTTAATCCCATATACATATATATATATATTATTACTAGAATTGTTTTTGTTATCATCCATCAATCATCAGTGGTTTGTTATTTTTAACCATATTGAAGTTATTTTTTTTGATACTTCACCCAGTGGTCCATATCTCTAGGATACTCCCGACCTGGCCAGGAGCGCTCACGCGGAGCTGCTGATCGCGTGCGGATGCCCTGTGATTAACCAAGGCTTTTGTTGATGTCACCCAAGGCTTTTGGGTGCCAAAAATCATGAGGTAACCAGTGTAGATAAGGAAACACGGAAATATGATGTTTTTAGACTTGAGAACTGTGATTTCATGATGGTTTTGTTGCGATTTGAAATGCAAAACCTGGAGATTCTGGGACCTCATCACTCAAAACTCGTTTGAGGTTTGATGCAGAAGTGGCTGAGTGTAAGGTGATACTGACCGGCTTACTGTGGATACCACCAACACATCATGGTTGATCTTGGAAAATGTGTGCTATCATGGGAATAGCTCGGCCTAACCATCAAACATTTATTGAACCACAAGAAATAGGACATTGCAGGGATTTCACCCTGAAAATGTGATGCAAAAAGGAATTTACCCAGGTGATTCGTGGCTGTTGGCTTGTACAATCTGATTTCATGGAGATCATGAGTTCATCTAATATGAAGAATGAGCTTTATTCACAACTTTCAGGGGATGATTTGGAAGGATTTGTATTTGGGATGACGCTTGGGATTTACAGATACAGATGTAGATATAGATCTAGAATGATCTAGATATAGATGTAGGTATAGAGATAGATGCAAGTGTCGATATGGATATAGATGTTTACGTGTATGCGTGTGTGTATAGAGAGAGAGAGAACAAAAAAAAAATGAATTTATGTGTATACATACCCTTTTCTTACGGGCTGCCATGTGGTGATTTTTTTCACCATGTGCCTGTGATCGAAAAATGCTTTGAGATGTCCCTCGCGACCAACTTTCACATCATCATCCCATGGATTGCCATCGCAGTGCTCGGCGTGCTCGTCCGAGCTTCACCCGTTCCCATGGTCCCAATGGTGTTGGTGATGCAACTGTCAAAATGACGCCTTGAAGGTGTTAACTTGCTGTAATCCTTTTAAAAACTGGGACGGGGATCATGAGGTCATTTCAAAGGCATGACCCATGTTACCAGGTACCAGGATCTTGCTCGATAGCCTTGCGATGAATCTGTTTAGAATACAAAGAACTGAACGAAATTCTGGTTGATGATGAAGTAGTTACTTCAAAGAAAGAGGGTATAGTTGTCAATTCATGAGATATTTTTGGGTGGTGTCAATTTCAATGGCAAGTTTTCCGGTTGCCCAAGACATGATTGTGCATCCATACGCCTACTTGGGGGTGCCGTTCCAGCCAATAAGTGGTATATGTTGGAATGCATCTATATTTAGAGGTTTATATCCCATCATACAGTGGTTGTAACCATTGTTTTACCCATAGCAAAAAGGAGATGGGTTTGTCTTACAATAGGCTACGGCTCAATCATCGTTTTACCCGTCTAGTGGTGGTTTCCAAAAATAGGGGTTTACTCTCAAATCATCCAAGTCATTAGGCCCTTCCCATTTGAGGCGAAGTTGGCTGCTTTGGGAGCACGCATTGAGCAGTTTGGGCCGCCAAGTTGGGGTCGTTTTTGTGTGGTGCCATGGTGGACCTAACCATGAAAAAGATAGAGAATAGCCTCTGGTTATTTAACATAGCCATGGTATAGATGGTCCATTTATAGATGGTTTACCTATAAATGGTGATTTTCCATGGCGAACTGTTAAATAACCAGAGGGTAATGGAGATTAATTTGATTAATGGTATATTGCTGGGGATATAATGGGATATAGAAACAAGTTATAATCAAAAGATGATATACCATGATATACACCCATATTCGGGAATGGGCATCAATCCAATAATGGAGATTGTTTGGAAACCCACCTACGATGGTGGGACGGGTACCCAAAATTCAATGGTGAAAATTTGCATTTTCCCATGTCAAAATGGCTGTATATTCGGGCATGCCTTTTTCAAAGCAGCATCGGCTATTTTCATAGGGGAAAAAGTAGGCGTTCAACATTGTTCAACATTGTTCAACCAGTCACTTAAATCATCTAAACTGCCCAACCACGTTCTAGTGACTTTCCGTGTGGTGATGGATCGATTGGTTGAGTATGAATTCCCCTAGTTCAGAAGTTTCTCATCGACTGATTGGTGGTTTGGAACATGAGTTTTATTTTTCCATATATTGGGATTTTCATCATCCCAACTGACTTTCATATTTTTCAGAGGGGTTGAAACCACCAACCAGCATTTAGAGGTTTTACTGCTTTTCGACCATGCACACATTCGGCTGCAGTGGCACAGGCTGGAACGTACCCGCCAAAGTGGACCAAGACTCTTGGAGGAGGGGCTTCAAGTACCTTGGATTCTCATTGGCATGTCTGCAAATGATGTATAGACCTCATTATTATCAACTGTTGTTTGAAAAGCAATAGTAAACTACCCACAAATTTACCATTAATCGGTGATATAAACCATGAAACCATCAAAATATAGCTGGTCTATTATTGTTTTACTGACATTGTTGCCATTTTAATAGGAACTGATTAACCAGTGGATGGAATGGCGTAGCCTATTTTCAAGCCCATATACGGCACTGGCAAATCCAAGATGACCCCACCAATGATCGCATGGTTTGTGGCTTCAAAGCCCCAGACAAGAGTATGCGATGATTGCCATGTTCCAGGTTCAAACATCAAGCCACCCTGCAAGGAAAAAATGTTTGAACCAGCGAACACGTGAAAGTGGCGCAAGTAAATGGTGGCTATGAAAGACTACTAGATACTTGCACGAATATACGTACATGTACAGAACACGCGTATATATATATATAATATATTATATATATATAATATATTATATATATATATTATATATATAGATATATTATATATTATATATAATATATATTATATATTATATATATATATTATATTATATATATTATATATATTATATATTATATATATATATTATATATAGATATATTATATATTATATATATTATATTATATATATATATTATATATAGATATATTATTTTATATATATATATATATTATTTGTATATTATATATATACATTATATATTATATATATTATATCTATTATATATTATATTATATTATATATTATATTATATTATATATATGAATTATTTGTATATTATAT
>Ga0126342_10019025_pt1 | contig 11720 bp, 10 predicted proteins | sample Cyp1metagenome_FD_92528 | JGI IMG/M metagenome (GOLD analysis project Ga0126342, IMG submission 92528) | Coral microbial communities from Lord Howe Island, Old Settlement Bay, Australia - Cyphastrea 1 metagenome | ecosystem: Host-associated > Invertebrates > Cnidaria > Coral ... | reverse complement strand
GCCCCGGGGAAGAAACTTTCTAATTTTTACTCAGCCAACCTTTAAAAACGTTACCCTTGACAACCCTGTCCTTCTTCGGTAGACAAATGAAGAAACTTCCTTATCAAAGCAGCCTTCAATTCACTCAACGTCCACAGCTGCTTTGGAACGACATAGGGGATAGAAAGCTGTGGAGGGGCATTCAGTGGATTCGCCGTGGCCCAACTGTTCCCTCCAGATTGAGCTGAAATGCCTATCAAAAGTAACATACCAAAACCCAGGTCTGGAGTACGATGAAAACATGGTATGCGAAGATTTTCTGAATATGGGAATGTTGCCTCTAGAACTATTATTATTATCCCTATCCAACTAGATGGTGGATTTTCCAGCAAGCCATGGAGCTGATAACCAGAGGATCTCATGAATATTCCACGATTATCCCACTATTGTCCCTCGTAAATCTAATATAAAAAGCATATTAAATTATTAAACACGCCATTCTTAGCCATGATTGTAGCTATTGAACCATACTTAAAATAGACAAAATCATTCGGGATTCAACCATCATTCTTAGACCACATGATTTCCTGTTGATAAGCCATGAAAAACGATCAGTCCAAAAAAATAATCACTAAGGAGACGCCCACTGAAAAACACGGCGTGCATCCAGATCAGCCTGGCAATTTAACAGTTTGCTATGGAAGCCACGGACCATTTAGATCCAATAAATTACCTATCATCATAATGATCTGGTTGGTATACCTACCCCTCTGAAAATATGAGTTCGTCAGTTGGGATTACTATTCCCAATAGATGAAAAAAAAATGTTCCAAACCACCAACCAGTAATGGACTCATCATGTCTTATAACCAGATAAGTTTCTTCAAAATTAGTTGGTTGATAAACCCAAAAGTTTTTTGCTAAACTATTTGGGGCTGACTAAAACCAGACCTACAATAGTTGGTTGAAAAGAAACACATGAATCATCCAATATCTGGCGTCCTTTTTCATAGAATTCAAGTGGACAAATAAACCAACTGAGCTGTCGTGTCGGGGTCCCACCTTGTAGTACAGTACACTCTACTTTCATGTGGGACACGTAACAGTGGGCATATCCGGCAAATAAACCTTGGCGTCTCCTGTCACTGTATGACCGACCGAAAACTGAACGAATACTCAGAAGGTTCTCAAACTCACCCTGGTACACAAATGACCACCTACTTCTATTGAGAAGTGCATGTCCGGTGCCACTTGCCCTTGTTGGAATCCGCAAAAAACCGTGTTGGGATTTGTCCGCTCAAATCATCGAGTGGGGTCGGGGTTGCCAGTTCCTATCATCTTGACCCCTCGCCATTCGCCATTCGCCATTCGCCATGAAAACGGCACGCACTTTTTCAGCTTCGATGGCACAGGGCACTCCAAGCGGTTTTTGGATCCTGGCCAAGCCACAATCCAATGTGGATGTAAACATATATGAAGATATGTGTAAAGGTATAAAGATTATTCACGGTTTTTGTGGATTTCTATAAAGATATATAGAGCAACAATTATGGGGATATGATTTGATATGTATATATATAATGGTGATATAATGGAGGATGAACAACAAGTGATATGTTTGGGTATACTCAACCACAAACAACCACAACATGGCGAATCTTCACCCTCTATTTGGCATGTCACCGAAATGGGATGGCTGGCTGAACCCCCATGATGAAAAGTGAGATCTGAAGCACTACAGCAGAATGTGGGAAGATGACTTTCCGAAGCAGGAAATGTGCAATTACAAGATCTGAGTAGTCCTACCAGGTCCTGAATGATAATGTTGGTAATGACTTTCCAAGACCTGAAGCACAAAGAACCAGGTCCATTGTAATTTTCAGGGAGCGACTACTAGCTCCTAGTAGGAAATTTGTTCATTAAGTTTCCCAGGGCTGCTAAACCTCTACTGGCTGATGAGTATAGGGAGCTGTACTATCCAACATTATCCAACATAATTACTATAGTTCAATATGTTTACTATCATATATTGAAAATAGCATCTTCAATAACCATAGCTTTATGTTTTAGTTCAACACTGATAGTTTTGTTGAAAATGATCAATGGCTATTGAAATGTTTACTATCCAAACTATTGAGGATTATGTTTCTGATCATCATTTGATGGTTTATCATGATCCAACTGATAAATGTTTACTATCAACGCATTAGTTCCTAGATAAATGAGCAATAGTTCAACGAACCATATCGAACCATAATAGTAATTTTCCACTATGGATTGTTATGGAACCACTATAATATTAACTATTCATTGTTCATTATCATCATCCATGAACAATCAGGTTCTTCACAGGGACACCACGGACACTTCGCTCTCACCTTCTTGGCCAGGGAAAGCGTGATGCGCTTACCAACACTGAGCCGCACCTCCGCATGTCTTTGTTGATGATTTCCACGGATTCGGGCTGGGTAGCCAAATGTGTTTTCCGGGTTTTTTTCATGTTTCTGGGTGGTGGTTTTGACCATCTTGAAAAATATGAAAGTCAATGGGAAGGATTATCCCATATTATGAAATGGAAAAAAGTTTGAAACCACCAACCAGGCTTTTTCATGGCTGGTTTTCCACCAGATATGGTGATTGGTTATCCTAATCAAATATGCTATATCATGGGAAAACTCATGAAGCGTTCCATGGTATCCCCGTTGCCAAAACAGGATGTTGGTGAACATCAGAGATGAGATTGCCGCATGTTGGTTAAACCCTGCCAGCTGATAGCGGTTGTGCTGTTCAAACTTCTGAAAACTCAGCACATAGATAGTGGTCATAGAGACTTTGAAAATCCTACTCCAAATCCATTGTTGGATTCCGCGGTGGCTTAGGGGCTAGCCCGATTGGATTGGGCGGGTAGAACAAGCATTGGTAACAATCAAGCAGGAGCCAACAGTCATCCTTGGTGAACAGTCATCCAGTGTCCTCCTGTTTGAGCAATGCAGATATCACCAACAGAATTGGAATATTTTCGCATCCACCCTTGGAATAGAGCAGGCAATCCGGGAGGCTCCAATACCCCTTAGTAACCATCGTGAGGTTCATGATTCAGCCACTTCAGGGTAAAAAAAAGTGGCCTCAAACCAGACGATATTTCAAGATCACCATTGAGCTGGTGACCTTTCTTATCCCTCAGCTGCAAAAAGGTTGCTGGCTAGATCTTGGGTCAAATAAAAAAGAACTGAAATATACAAAGAAACCAAGTTCCTTCTTGTGGCTAGTGATCCATGTAGATTGTGTGATTCCACGAAGCTCAGGTGGGTGGTGAACCTCGAGTGGTACTTCACAAGCCACGCCCAGATCTATCACCTGTCTAAGGATAGCGGTTGTGTATCCCCGGACCTCAAGTGAGCTTGTATATCCCCTGCCCCAAAATCTCTCCCAATCAAAAATCCCCCGAAAAAAAAAAAAAAACTGTCTGTGTTCCCATCATATCCCAGGAAATTTCCCAGGAAATTCCCCAGAAAATTCGCGTGGCCTTGCACTTCTCAGGCAGCACCTCCTGCAGAAGGCCCAGGATCCTCAACTGGAACTGTGGGCCATCGGAACGAACCGTCCTTGGAGCGGCATTTCCTCTCCGGTGCCCCACGAATTTTGGGGGGGTGGATTGTGTTTTCTGAAACCAGAAGATATATATGTGCATATAATATATATATATATATAATTATATTTATTTATTTATTTATTTATTTATTATTTATTTATTTATTTATTTTTTTTTTGTTCACCTATTTTTATTGTCATTTTTAATTTTATTTATTTATTCATTTATTTGTTTTATTTATTATATTTAGGGATACCGTGGTTGATTTGATGAAGTAATCAATTTGATTTTGTCGAGATTCCGGGAATTCGTCACCACGAGTTCTGGGGCTGGGTGTTGTTTTCTGAAAGCCAAACAGCTATAGTAATGGTGTAGTAGGGATACTGACATGAACCAACAAAAATGGTGACTCAACTAAATAGAAATGCGACTTTATGGGGATATAGTGAGGATCTAGTGGGAACGTAGTGGGGTTCTGTTGAGGTTTGTGTAATCAACTTCATCTGAGGCTTCCTAGAATGGGAGAACCCCAAGTTAGCATCCAAGTCATTTGGCGTAATGTTCATGACGCCACAAAAATGATCAAGGGTATCCCAATTTCGAAAATCACCAATATAGGCATCTCACCCATCTTAAATACCCGGGAAAAGTCATGACATGTGTCGCTGGGTGTTGAATGGGCCAGACATGGCCAGACCATTCATTGACCTTGTTTTCTGGTTTAAAGCCACTTTTAATGCCCAGTATCATCCCAACGATGACCTCGCTCGGCTATGACCCCAGTGAAACACAGGTGGTCCAAATCTAAACACCATGAAAATCTGGGATTTACCATGGGATTTTCCCCTCCGTTGGTGATCCATCTGGGAATTTACCATGGGTTGCCCTATTTACAGACAAAGCCAAAAAATTGCAGCTCCATCTGCACTCCAATCGCTTCAGCGGGGGCCAACTGCCAGTGATATGCCAGTGATACATAGGAGGCTCAAGGCACACTCCAAGGGTCAAAGCTTCGGGTGATGAATTTATGGACCATTTCATGGTCAAAAGATGAAAGTCCTTGAGGATGGTCGGATTCTGGAATTTCTGGATGATGTAACGCCGTCAGCAGCAGATCTGTAACTACTAAAAGAACAAACAACACACGCGACATATCTTGAAGTTGGTAAGTGGGCAGCAATCCGAATCCCTTTCAAGAGAGAACCGGAATATCTGGATACCCCAATCAAGGAATCTTTGTTTGCTGACCAGTACCCTTACACCTTTAAGCAATAGTGACAGAAAAACCAGGCGATCCACACTTGGTCTGTAAAAAGGGTACCCCGAAACTTCCGGTGAATCACCATCTTACCACAAAAAAAAACACATGTTTTCCTGAGATAAAATCACATTTTTGGGGGGTATACCCTCTGGTAATTTGTTACATTTTGCTATTGTTTCAATGGCCATAGAAATAGTTGGTTTACCCATTAAACATGCTGATTTTCCAGTTCATTATGTAAACGTTTGCCAGAGGGTATCAACCATTGTCAACCATTGTCAACCACTATCAACCATTATTAACATTATTAACCACTATTAACCAGTTATTGGACTTATAATCCAACCTTAGTTCAGAGGGTACTTCATGCTCAGAGACATCGAGTTCCTCCATTCCTCCACCGAGGGTCAGTGTAAAGCCTCGAGGCTGAAAGTCGACCGAAAGGAGGCATCCAGCAGACCCAGCTGCGGCGACGGCAGCGGGATTGGAACTTTCGCTGATGTAGACCTTCAGCACTTCTCCTGCGGCTGTCTGGGACCTACCCGGCCTGGGAAACGTTTACAGTTTGCGAACTGGAAAATCACCATGTTTAATGGGTAAATCAACTACAAATGGCCATGTTCAATAGCTATGTTAAATTATCCACAGGACGAGGGTATGGCCCGCAGGGCCATACCCGAGAGTGGAGCTAGCAACCCATTGGTTCCATCATCCCAGGTGTTTTCCCATCATATCACTTCGTGGTAAGCCGCACCGCTGCCCATCCAACCTTCATCGGTCCAGGAGTACTTTTCAATCGGCACCTCAGTTGACCGTTGGACTTGCGATGTGCCCAGTGATGTGAACGTTTGTAGAAAAAAAACAGTAACTGTAGTTATATGCGCGAGATCCTCTCATAAGCCGTTGGAAAAAAAACTACAGTTATAATTACAAATATATATATATATATACTGTAATATACTGTAAATATCATGAAGCCTAGTTATTGGAGAAAAATGTTTGCGAACTTAGCTATGTTTTTTAGCCCAACTTTGTGGGAACTGCTGATGTGCAGGAGCCAGGATCGTATTATCACAACCAGTATAGCTAAAGATAGCTGTGATTTTTCCCAAATCGTGATGGATCACCCTTCCATGAACTTCCAATTTCTGTACATCGTGTTCACCATGAAAATTGCGATTTGGCTGTCAAGCCCGGGTTCATTGGGGGGTTACTCGAAATGGATAAACTACTCTTAGAATTGGTACTACCGTGTCAATCAACAGTTTATTCATCAAGGGTTTACATGACCACATCTTCATATAATTATATGTATACATATCCATACATATATAATATTATATATATACACATATCAAATGCTTGCGTGACCTTTCATACTTTTCCAGCATTTGTCGCATGGATGTTTTCCTAAGTTTCACAAGCCAGAAATAGCGGACGTCTTATCTTGCTGGCGTCCCACTTCCCACTCTATGCAGAAAAATCTTTCCAGCTTGACCCAAAAAACTCAAGCACATTCTGCTGTTGGTTGCTTCAAGCGCACGTCTTTGCTGGTGATTTCTTGCTGAAAAGCCCAAGAAATCCAGGTGACATCTCCAGATTTTCCATCTGGAATCCTTGTTTTTGCTACTAAGCTCCTCATTTTTCCTGCTAAAATCCAGCCTTTTTTCCCAAGTCCCCAGTTTTCCCAGGCGAAACCCAGCAGCTGAGTAAATTTATAGGTTTGGGCCGGGAGCTGGTTAATGCCATCTATCATCATTGACCTGTTAATAACGGGTTTCTTCAAACCCCTCTAAAATTCATCAACCAACTAACCAACCAATGGGAAGAAGGACATCTAGTACCCCGAGTTATCATAAAAACCATCCAGGAAAGCCTTTTTGAATAGGGGAAAACAAAAACCATCCCCTAAAGGACAACTACCATCTGGTTCTGGCTGACATAGCCATGGAAAGATCCACCATTTTTAAGTTCGGTAAATCATCTATTTCTATGGGCCATGGCTTCCATGGCGAACTGTTAGTCATAACCAGAGGGTAATAGGATTTTCCCGAAAAAAACAAACCATCCAGCTCTTGGGGTATCCAGGAAAGCCCCAGGTGAACCCCCCTGGCATTTTGGGCTCGGCACCACTTGGGCCTCGCCCACGTCCAGGACTGCCAGGGCCCAGGGGTCCGGCAGATTGCTGAGTACATCCTGACGCCACTGGTGGGGAAAAATCTTTGGCCAATCCAATTGATGGTGATTTTTGTTGGTTTTATGTGGTTTAATATATGGTTTAATGTATGGTTTTATATGGTTGAATATGGTTTATATGGCCAATCCAAACTTGTGGTTTTCGACCAAACTAATCACAATTCACTATGGTTTTATATGGTTGAATAATGTTTGATAGGGATAATCATCTGATATTTATGGATTGACTAAAATTTAGTTGATACAAGATGGTGGCCCCCCAGTCAAAAAAAGGTTTTGGAACCAGCATTACATATAGATATATATATATATATATATGTACCATATATCATATCTACCATATATCTACCATAAATCCAAGTTATTGGAATTATTTGCACAAATTTAGCTAACAAACTGGAGCACCAGCTTGTACCCACAATGTAGAGATAGACATAGCTATTGATGTCCATATGAGGATTCATCAACTTGGATCAACCTGGCTGAACAAATAAGTATAAGTGATATGATCCAGCAACCAGCTTCTTGGGATTTGTTGACCAAAATGTTTAGGTAGAAGATAGCAACCTTTTATGGGAATGATCACCTTACTAGGTCACCGTGGTCAATGGGAGGTGCTGGGAGCCCTGGTCATCCGATGTAACTTGGGAATCCTTGCGTGGCGTTCAATGAGGCTACTCATTGAAGCTGGATGGTGACTTTTTCACGGAAATTCCCAATCTAATAGCTGGATGATAACTGGAGTACCCCCATGACTTAGGAAACTTCCATATACCCTCCAGTAAATTAACAGTTCGACCCTGGCATTCATCGGGGTTGGAAGATTAGTTTCTATCAAAAAGTTGTTATTTTCAGGGTCCAACTGTTAATTTACCAGAGGGTATATCCCGAAATAACCAGATTTATTCATCACCATCCCCCAGTTATCCCATATAAATCCCATCAAACTTCCAACCATGACACATGTCTCATGGCAACTGGATGCACCATGGGACAGCCAACTGGTGTGAAAAACAACCTGGGAAAATGTGTTACCCTCTGGTAAACATACAAAAAACTATGGAAAATCACCATGTTTAAGGGGAAAACTCACTATAAATGACCATTTTCAATAGCTATGTTAAATAACCAGAGGGTAACCTGGGATCAATGTGAACCCCTCAGCTGTTGATCATTGGGCGGGTTTACTGTACCGTTTTGAGAGCGCAAGTGAGAAATCATCAAGTTGGACGGCATTTTAAACAACCCAAGGTTTGCTTATTCCAGGGTTGACATTATTGGTCAATGTCCCCATATGATGTGGCATATCCCCATGATTCCCAAACTGGGCGTAGAAATTGTGATGACCTTCCTTGCGACTACCATCATTTCAGGGGTAAATTCCAGCTCGCCAAAAATAGGGATCATCCCAATTTGGTCAATGAAGTAATCCATATTTTTGATGATTTTCTTTACAACGAAAAATATCAACAAGAATGTCCTTTTGGTAAAAATACCATCTACCATCATTTACCTGTTAAAGGAGTTTCTTCAAACCCCTCTATTAATCAACCAACCAATGGGAAAAAGACGTCTATGAATATCAAGATATTCAAGAAAACGTGGAGGAGTATAGCAGATTTTTTGGCCACGGGGTGAAATTGGAATGATTTGGCTATGAGTAAAAATCTTGGGACCCTAAGATAGCTGGTCAATGGATGTTTATTCCCCCAGACATATGGTAATAATGCGTGTTGACCCATCCCCACCTTCCTTCTCAATCATTTATGTCATTTATGAGGCTTGGCTGACCTTAGAACTCAATATTCAAGACCTGAACATGAAGGAAGTTTCATCCAGACATTTCTAAAGGTGAAAACCAAGCTGTGCTGCTTGGCTGCCAGTGTTGATCCCAACAAGTCAACCACGACATATCGAAGACATACCCTCTGGTAAACTAACATAGCTATTGAAAATGGGCATTTATAGTGAGTTTTCCCATTAAAAATTGTGATTTTCCATAGTTATGTTAGTTTACCAGAGGGTATCATCATGTATGGTCTAAAGGTTCTAAAGATTTTAAGGCTAAACATCTAGCTGCAAATGGCAACCGTATCCATCCTGTTCTCGACATTTGGAATATGCGTGGCAGTTGTTTCAAGCAGCACAAACTGGAAAGTCACCCACAAAGTCCTGGGCTTTGACTCCCAAATGAGCAGTGTTCAAAACCCTGCCAATCCATCAAAAACTCGGCTGGCTAAGAGGGATTCCCAGTTCACAGATAATGAGAATCCTCAGCTACAGTATTGGGAAGTATAACCGCCAAACAAGTCCTTAACCAACCCTCATTTAACAATGATATCCCCAATATTTGTCATGGTTTATATGATATCCTATATATATATATGATGTTGAATTCAATTTCAACCTCTATCAAATACTCTCCTGTAAATTGTATAACATAGACATAGAAAATAGCCAAGTTTGAGTGTTTCCACTCATCTTTTACTTTCATGTGCTTCAGAAACTCCATTCATAGCTCCAACTGGCTCCCCAATTTTTTGCTGGCAACATGAGGGGTTGGTAAATGTCCTAATTGAACATCACCCAAATATTGGGGATATCATCTCCAACAGATACTTGAAAGTCATGTTCAAAATCCCCAAAATGGGACATTTACCAAACCCTAAATGTGGATACACTCCCAATCGCTCCGGTCTCCCCAGGTTTTCGTCACGGAAGTCGCCTCAACCTGTGACCCCTCAACGCTGGCACGCCGCAGCTTGCCTCTGGGCCGCTCTAACCTAGGCAGCACATCGTCACCAAGGGTCTGGTGAAGAAATTGGGGTTACACAGTGAAATCCAGTGATTTTGCGGACATCCAGAGGGATTCTTGCTGGATTCATAAAGTGGATATGTGATGATATATCATATCTACGAATCGGTTGTACAAATAACTTAGCTTAAGTTGCTTTACGAATCCCTGCAATTGTAGATAACCCCCAAATCACAGACTGACGAAATAGGGTTCTTAAGCCTATAGAAATACTTGCATGTCCATCCTAGCTGGTAATTGGACAATGATCCGCATATGTCAGATGTTGCATGTGAACGGCTACCTGATTCTCAGGTTGGGTTCGATCTACATGCATGTCCGAAGCAGTACGTGGATGGACTGGAACCTATCTACTAAGATCTACTAAGTATGCATTTACTGGAATAGAGAATTTTTCGACTGGTGCCAAAGCCACCAATGATTTTTCAGGAAATACGATCCAAAGACACGCTTTTTGTTTGCGTTTTCTTCGATCGATTTGAACGGCGCAAGTGTCAAAGTGCCGCAAGGATCAGGGTGTGACGAGGTGACCGCAGCACAGGAAATGGTGTCATGTCCTCCATAAACCACAAGGATAATATCCCTTCAATATCTTTGAATATCTGTGATATTGAAATAGTTCAGTTAGTTCATCTTAGACTATCTTTGATAGCGAAAAAAAAATCAGAAAATCTCCGGTAACTGGTAGTCTATTCCTATTCACTAAGCCAAACTTCAGCCAGTTGAAACTTGGAAAACCGAGGACGTGCCCAGCAGGAAGACTTAAAGGAGACGGGACCATGAAACACATTGATGGTCTCCAACTGATATTTCGTACAGTTGAATTTCTGATTTCTTGTTATTGCGGTTTTGAAGTTGATAGATATATATACACAGATTTATCTATTTATCTATTTATTCAATGTATTTATTCATTTTATCCATTTGTATACATATATAAAGTATCACAACTTAACTTATCCAAATATCTGTGTGGAACCCAGAGGTGATGCGAAAGTCGACTCTCCCAAGACGGCCAAGCTTGGTCGTCAACCAGGAGGACCTCATGGTGCACCATTTCACCCTCTGGTAATGAAACACGGCGTGCTGGAAAATACCCCAGCTATAGTTCAATGATCCCATACGTATATATTTGTTTGTATGTATGTATGTATGTATGTATGTATGTATGTATATATACACCGTTATATATATATATTTATATATTTATACCGTTATAATTATATATATACGGTATATATGTATATACTGTGCATATATATATATACACATAAGTGGATGCCCATTGATGGCGATTTCCCAGCGACCCATGTTTGATTACGGAGGCTATCCATTGCTGGGTCACAATTTGGCCAACGACCAAAATCGTCAAGCGACCAATAGAGTTTCCCCGCTTTGGAGGCTAACGCAAGAGCACCTCGGAGCGAAGTTTTGCAAAAGCATACGGTGCATACACACGGATAAACTCCTTGGAAGCTGGAAAGCCCTTAAAAGAACTCACCATGTTTGGATCGATGTTACATCCGTCTGGGTCAAACCCCGGTACCCCTTCTGTTCGCATCAAAATAACTTGAATTTTATGGATGTTCATCCCCTCAAATATGGATCACAAAGCCAAACCCTCCATGGGTTCTGCATCATATCACCATCTATTTTCCCCGACATCTTGCTGGAATCATCCTGAGCATCATCAATCAGATCATGCAAATATCATTCAATCAGATCATGAGAAATCTATGTTACAAATATTGTCAAATTACTTTACTTCGTGTGATCCCCACCATGACATTTATACATTTTGTTACTGGCAAATCTTCTGGCATTCTATCTGACATATCTTCTGGCATTCGATCTGGCATTCTATCTGGCATATCTTC
>Ga0126342_10019024_pt1 | contig 11721 bp, 13 predicted proteins | sample Cyp1metagenome_FD_92528 | JGI IMG/M metagenome (GOLD analysis project Ga0126342, IMG submission 92528) | Coral microbial communities from Lord Howe Island, Old Settlement Bay, Australia - Cyphastrea 1 metagenome | ecosystem: Host-associated > Invertebrates > Cnidaria > Coral ... | reverse complement strand
TCCAACCACCTTTCGGTCCATCAGTGGATTCGCTCTGCCATCCATGCATCACAACAACTCACCTCTCCTATAGTGTCCTATCCTTGAAACTTCCGCCACCGCCTTGTGCGGTACTACTGGTAACTCATAGTTTAGGGATGATAGCTGGTGTGTGGTTGAGCCACTCACAATTATGCTCGAAATTGGGGATCATCATCACATTTTCTGGATAGAACATAACAAAAAATATTTCAAACTGCTGTAGAATTTGCTATTCAGTTCTGAAAATTGGTGCCAAATGACGATGGTTTTTTCAGATATGAAAGATGGATATCCAAATTGCCAGGTGCAAGAAATCCTCGGTGGATCTCTGTGGATCTCCCGGGCCTGGAACAAATGCATGGCATGTTGCCATTGTCCATCCATTCCCAGTGCAGTCGCTACCACGCTCGTGGCCGTAATGTCCTGCAAAAAGCCATGGAACAAGCTTGGTTGGTTGGACTCTAACCGTTGCCTTGGTGTTAAGGTCATAGTTATAGCATGTTAGAGCTATATTATAAATTCATGTTTTCCGGCCATGCTCATAGAATCAGAGAGTCACAAATATAGTTGATTGTATAAATTACCCTTTTGTAAATTAGCTTAGTTTCAACTAAACAATGACTATTTTCAGTGTCTATGTTAATTTACCAGAGGATACATATCATGGATATTCAGTCAACCCCCCACAGGTGAACCCGGGTCAGCTTTCGGAGGGCTTGGTGAAATCCCCAATAATAGATGGTCCATAACCCCTTAGCAAGTCCCTTGAGTGGCTTATCCCATCTATATATATATATACATATCTATCATATACATATATATATATATATATAGATACCATATATATATATCATATAATATATATATATATACACCATATATATATATATATATATTATACCATATATATATCATATAATATAGATATATATATATATATATATCATAATATATATATATATATACATACACAATATATATATATATATGATATATATATATGATATGTATAAAAATATGTCTAGTATATTACATTCTTAGTAAAGTACATATCATAATTCCGTTTCATGAATCCATCTTGTTGGGATCCGATCGCATTCCTATCCACTTTGGGCCCGCCTCGATTCCCAGCGTGTCGCGGCAAGCCTGCAGCAAAGTCACCGCGGAAGGCCACTGCCTGGGAGGTTCGGCCATGACCTGGTGGACTCTGCGAAAATGACATGAGATGAACCAACAAGATGTGTTTTTCGGGTCAAAAGATAGAATTTTTATGGTTATGTATTTTTCATTCTTGGCTATGGTTATATATAGCTATGGTTTTATATGGTTTTATGTAATTGTTTTTTTGGTTTATGGTCATCCATCTATCTAATCCAGGATTCGTTGGTTTTTTATGCCGATGTTTCTGGCTTCTTGACCATCCTCCGGAATATTGGAAGATCATCCAACTGACTTGCCGACCACATATGGAAAGCGTGTTGCTTTTTTTTTCCACAAAAATGATGCATGGAAAACATGGCACCTATAAATAACAAAGGGATTTGACATGAACAGATACAGGAACCACTGAACAAACCTCGTGGGAACCATTGGATTAATCACAGGCAAAACATGCTCAGTTGAACTTGGACATATCATGATGTGTGTATATACAACTTGGGGGGTCCCGCATGACCTAGAAAAGCCAAGTATGAATAGTGAGCACACCCAATTCCATTGTATTTTTGTCATGTAACAAGAACAAACAATAGTTGATTGTAACAAATCTGATTGGGGAGAGGAACTAACACAAATGACAAGAATATAAGCATATGCATGCTGATTTGAACATTGGGATTCAAAAGGAATGGAGATGTTAGCAAACATGTGGATTTAAACCAGACAAATTTTTGTAGAACCGGAGATGAACATGCTCCAACATGACAGAACGGGCCGGGAAGTTCAGCAGCAAAACAAATATCCGTTCTGAATTCCCTGGGCATGTTGGAGCATGAAACGACCTACCAAGCTGCATGTGCTGTTCACAGGCATTGATGGCTGTGGTGTACAGGATCAAATCTGGTTGAACACTGCCTGGGCTGGTCAAATTGATTTCTGAACCCTGATCCTTTTGGTGAAAAAGGAGGTGCCGCTTTGCTATCAGCCATGGTTTGTTCAATGGGGATATGTCTCTGTGAATGAGAAAGCAAACAAATTATCACTCATCAGTTGCTTTGACAGTTTTATCTCTTCATGCGTGTCGGCTAGTCTCAAATCTATGAAGAATATATGTAATATGATGTAATATGTATCCTTTGAAATCTCGAAAAATTACCAGACACATAACCAAGAATCTTAACCCAAAACAGGCCAAAAATACAATCCTCTATAGGGCCCTTCTCCGGAATATTAAAGGGTCAATACCCCCCATAAACCCTATTGGAACTGTTCATGAATTGGGGTCCACTATGGTGGGGTTGTCATATATAAGTAATATTATAGGGGATGGGATTCGCTTTCTTGGTCAAATCCTGATCTCTGTTGAACAAACAGCTGACTTCTTCTCCACACCTCGGAAGGCACAAATCAGCAATCATGGAAATCGCCTTCCAAGCCAATTTATTAGCTTTTCATGACGTTCCATTTATGAGTTTTCTGGAAGATTATGGACAATGATTTTCTCTATATTTCTATATGATGTTAAGGCTCATTGGAAACTCATGGTACCCTCTGGTAGACATACAAAAAACTATGGAAAATCACCATTTTCTAGCTGGGTAAATCCACTATTTCTATGGTCATGGCTTCAATAGCAAACTGTTTGACATAACCAGAGGGTATATTTCATTAAGTGGATTATACTCCCATGAAAACCCATGAAATCCCAATTAAACCTCATGAAATCCCTAACGAACTGTGAGTTTTCGGCCGAAATTTCGCCAGGTCGCCCAACAGGAGTTGGGACCTGCGCCACGCAGCAGCTCCAAGCACTTTGCAGATCGTGCTTCGCATGATCAGATCTCCTTGCAAGCCTGGCAGCTGCAGAGGAATACCTGGAGGGCTGGATGGTGCCTCAAAATTAGAGCTAAGTTGACCGTTTTTTTCTGGTAAACAGACCAAAAAACGATGGAAAGATCCACCATTTGTAATGGATGGCCATGGCTTCACTATGTTAGTTTACCAGAGGCTATAACGTGGTTGACGAATGGGTCTTCTTTTTAAGTCAAATGGCTTTGTCTGAACATACACCCATGCCATCCCCTAAATCATATTCCTCATCAAAACTGCCTTTTTTATCCTTTTTTTATTGGGGATAAATGCCCATGGTCAGACAAAATCCAAATATCATATTCAATTGGTTACGGTTACATCCCCATTAATATCCCAATAAAACATAGCCCCATATCTTAGTTGGTTTCATGCCATCATTTTATGTCCAGAAACAAAGCACATTAGGGATTCAACAATAAATGGTTCATAACCCTAGCTCATAAGTCCCTCAAGTGGCTTATCCGATATAATACATCTATATTAAAATCTCTGGTATAAACCATGTTTACTAACCCTCTATTATTGGAATATTGGTACTACTGTAATTCAGTGTTGATCATATCACCATAAAACAACCAATTATAATCATATAATATCATATAATCGTTTTATCACATAATCAACAATTTTTGGAATCAACATTATATATGAAATCATATAGTCAACATTATCATATCATCAACACTTTTTGTTGGAATAAAATCATCATCTGGTTGGTGGTTTCAACCATCTTGAACAAATATGAGTTCGTCAATGGGCTTGGTAAAGAATCCCATATATGAAATGGAAGTCATAAAAGCCATGTTCCAGTGATTCCAGTCACCACCAACCAGCCTATATTTTGTTGGTGAAATCCCCATTTTCCATGGGTTTTTGTCGGATACCTTAGGGTGACCTCCCCGGATTCGCCCCCTCCCCGCCTTGACTTTGAAGCTTGGCAAAAAGCCCCATCGCTCGCGTCCAGCCGCTGGAGCCTCGAGGAGCAAAGCGTACCGAGCCGTCACAGCTGAGATGGCATAAACTCATTTTTACATACAGTCAATGGATTGGTTTAAGGGAAAATCTACAGGAAACCATGGTTTTTACCATCAAATATAGGGGTTTCCTGTAAATTTTCCCATCTTCCAATTCTATGATACAACTGGTTGGTGGTTGACCTACCCATCTGAAAAATATGAGTTCGTTAATGGGGTTGGGATTATCTCATATATGAAATGGAAAATAAAAAGCCATGTTCCAGTCACCACCAATCAGTACAATGTTAAATACATATACATACACGCGTGCAGAACTCAACATTGTGTGCAAACCGTGAGAATTTCTAAGCTTAAATTCTATGCAACTAGTTCTTCATGCGGGATGTTGAACTAGGAGAGCACGAGAAACTCATCATCCTGCACACAACCCTCTAAATCTTTCAGAAATCATGATAAATCCCTTTGTTAAACACCAACATCTCCTACAAATCACCAGAAGTCACCAGAAATTTATCTATGAACCACCATTTTCATCCACTTCATTTTCATCATGTTTGACATGTTGACTGATCTCCAAACACCCGCGCTCTGTGCAAAAGCCGTGTTTTGCCGTGCCCTGCCGCGGCCTTCGCGCCTGATGGCCTTGGTGTAATCCACCAGAGTAGCACCTCACGCAGCGGCGGCAGGAATACATGTGAAACATGAAAGGTATAACATGATATAACCTATTGATTAATGTTTGATTAATGGTAAATTGTCCATAACTCTGCAACAAATTTACCAGAGGGTGAAAATGCAATGTTCACTGGTTGGTGGTATACCTACCCCTCTGAAAATATGAGTTCGTCAGTTGGGATGATGAAATTCCCAATAGATGGCAAAAAAAAATCATGTTCCAAACCACCAATCAGTTCATGACTATGGATCCAGCCGTAGCTTCAGTATGACCAGGGTATGATTTACGGGCTCACTTGCTCGGGCAGTTGGTGGATCCATAGAGTATAATTATGAGGTATTCCACAATGTGAGGCCCCCAGTTATAAGTTGGTTTATAAGCCCCAGTAACTATAGCTATAAGTACCATAAACCATAGTTATTGGAGTTACAAACCAACTTAGCTATCTTGGGGGCCTCACATTGCAATATTCATTCTCCATTGTAAATTTGTGAACGCATGTTACTATTGGAATCACATGAATCTTAAACCGAATATCAATGAACAAGAGTTTGTACATTCAATCTACATGAATGATGTAGATAAACACCGATGTTTTGACAAAAACAACATAGCTCCAGAATACAACAGTGAACAATGGGAGATGGGTTGTAAGATAAGACCAGCCATTTCATAGGGATATTGCAGGGATACATGACGTAACATGATTTATGATATCACCAACACTGGTTGGTGGTTTCAACCCTTCGGAAAAATATGAAAGTCAGTTGGGATGAAGAAATTCCCAATATGTGGCAAAATAAAAAATGTTCTAAACCACCAACCAGAACAAATATGACAACCAATAGAAAAGTTCAATGGATTGATCCAAGGGAAGATTATTTTAATTAAAGACAGTTTTAAGGGAAACTTTGGCAGAAAACATGATTACTTTACCCGGAAATATAGGGGCCTCCTATAAATTGTCCCATCATGCAAGGGGAGCACTTGGAAAGCCCATCCTCTTGTGCGAGCAGTAGATGAAGGGCTCCAGAGAAAGGCATGACATCGAAAACGACAAGAAGCCATCTTCAGGATCCATTTTAGCATTTTGAGCCATACCCATTGATTACATGAAGACGTTCTTAGAGGGATTTCAACACATTCCAACATCAGACTAGACGTGAGAATTGCAAGGAATCTGGCCGCACTCGCTGGGTGATTCTCAGGGAGTACATCTTACCATTTCCAGGACGGCACCTTCGTGTGCCATGGCCAACTAGCGCAACCGATGCCATGGCCCAGGGCGAGAGCGGCCACGGCAGTGCAGCTGATTGGCAGGAACACACCAAGGAGGGCCAGAAAATCATCTGTAAAATTTACCATTGCTATGTTTGATTACTGGAGGGTAGTCTTCCAAGAACATGCAAAGCACATGAAACCCTGGGACACGTCATGCAAGACATGCACGAACTGAACATCTTCTGCAGGAATGCCATGAAGATGTGGTGTAAAACTGAGGTAATGGTTCTGCCCCCAAAGAACCTCAAGGGAAGGAACAAAATCAACAACAAAAACGCAATGTCGGGTATGCCCAAATTTTCAGACTGCCCAAATTTTCGTGCCATTCACATCAAAACCCTCCAGCCAAAAGTCGCAAGGCTAAGCAAATCTTTGAGTGCTAGCACCACTACCTGGTCCATACTACATGGCATATGTACCCACATTTCAGCCACATGCGGGGTGAATGAATCTTGGTCGGGATATTGAAAAATCTGGATAGCAAGAACCTATGTGAAACCACAGACCAAATGTTCAACCCATGTCAATCCCCCCAATCTATTGCAGAAGCCATGACTTCCTACCTAGCACTTGATGTCTGAAACCAGAACCCAAAAATCATCGTATCTTAAATGATATATCATTTGATATCATTTCATATCCTTGTGCAGCATTATGACATATATTGGTTGATGGTGCAATAACCATCTTGAAACATATGCAGGAAGTCAATGGGGTTGGGATTATTCATATATGAGATGGACAATACAATTCATGTTTGAAACCACCAACCAGTCTATATACAGATTAAACCATATTAACATAGCCATGGAAAGATCCACCCATGTTTCAGTTCAGTAAACCATCTATTTTCTATGGACCATTTTCATCCATCTATACCATGGCTATCTTAGTCATAACCAGAGGGAACATGGATCAAGGTCTCCCCGCAGCCCAGCCCTTTTTTTCGGCAACTTGGCGCCATCAGCTTAGCCACATCTCCTGCGACTGGGAGGATCATTCCTTAAATAGCTTGCTTGGAACATGATTTTTATAGATTTTTATAGTTCAAAGATGTTCGTTAACATGTTCAAACTTCCAAGATATTCCAAGTCATGGTTCATCATTTGTATACTCAAGATTGGGAATCTAGGCCTCAATGGTGCGAATGGAGCAACTAAAAAGGATTTGACATGATTTGACCATAGAAATAGAGATACCCTGCCTGCGGAACTTCACAATTAGCAGGATAGTACTCTCCCATGAAAGCTGCCAGAAATTGTCCAAGGAATTCCGACCTACCATGACCTACCATGACCTACCAGGCTCAGCAACGAAATAGAGACTTCAACCAGCAAGGATGGGAATCTTTGCCAACAAGACTATACTACCAGATTCTTCAAAGTGACCCGAAAATGATGTGGTTAAGTGACCCTTTTTGGGCACCCAAGTGACCTCAAATGTTTGCTTGAAAAGGTCACTTTGAAGCACCAGTTGATGGCAAGTGCTAGATAGGGGTTGATCTCAAAATATGGGATGCTCTGGATACTGGATACACGACCCCGAATGGCCATTGAAGAGGCATGTCGTAATGATCGACCATGGATGTGTGGAACATGAGACACTGCGGCCACCTGTCTGCACTTTTATTGGCTGTCCATAACAAAATTTTCACCATTCTTGAGAAAAATGAATCATTCCTAAGAAAATATGTATAAGGCCATTTTGGGATACCATCTGGTTATGACTAACATAGCCATGGAAAGATCCACCCATTTTTAAGTTCAGTAAACCATCTAATTTCATGGGCCATCTATACCATGGCTATGTTAAATAACCAGAGGGTAGTTCCACTTGCTCGCCATCAACTTTGGTGAGCACAGCTTCACCAAATAGCGTCTGGAAATCAGCTCCATGGCTTGGTAAATCCATTGAGTTTGAGGATTCTCCCATTAAACCCAGCCATTGATAGAGAATGTTCAATTAAAAATGGTGGAATTGTCTATGTCTATGGTGGATTTCTCCTGAATTTCACCCTCCGGTAAACTAACAGTTTGCTATTGAAAATGGCCCATAGGAATAGTTGATTTACCCATTGAAAATGGTGATTGTCCATAGTTTTTTGTATGTTTACCTGGCCGGGTACCACTCCAGAACCATAGAAACTTTGAGGACGTCTCCATTAAACCCACCACACCCGTCTTGGTTGGATCCTCTGTGGAACGTAACAACTCAAGGCCCGCGAAGTCTTCGGCTGCCAGCAAGGTCAGAACATCTCGCCATCGTGCGCCCTTCTGGCCTCGTTGGTGAAGCCGAAACGTCCGAAACGTCGTAGCTTCGTCGTCTGGTTGGTGGTTGAGCCACCCCTCTGAAACATATGACTTCGTCAGTTGGGATGATGAAATTCCCAATAGATGGAAAGTCATAAGATTCCATGGTTCCAGTCACCAACCAGAGTCGAAGCGGTCATGTGATTCTTCCAATTTTTTGTCAGGGATAAATGGGAAGCTGATCAATGTCGCTGTTCTAATTTTGCATTGATTTGTTGATCAGCTTGAACAATTCTCGTCAGAGGATGGAAATCCACACGTTCTACAACCAAATCGCACACCTGACTTCTTGAGCCATGTCTGAATGATTCCCTGCAATCTTGACGATCATTGATGTGGCGCCCGGTCTTTTTTTGTCATAGCATACCCTTTGATCATATTTCTGCTCAACGGACTTCGAAATTAATATCACTAACATGGACATCTAGTTATATAGTCATAAGATTTGACATGATACAGAGAAGTAGTTAGGGTTCAAAACCGTGGGAAAACACTAACATTGTCCTGCGGACTTCGTGACAATATCCCAACATCAACCGGTGAATCATCATGTTCCATTGAAACAACCACAAATGGGCAGTAGGGGCTCCATTTTCGGACACACCCATCCATTGGGCAAATTATAATAATTCACTGACCTGAATTAAGGCCACCAATTTGGGGATGATTCCCCTTACTAACCATCAAATTTTCCATCAAATTTTCCAGTGAGGTCGCAGTGAGGTCGCAGTGAGGTCGCAGTGAGGTCGTTATAATTTACCAAGATCCATGATATTATCATGGGCTTCAATGCCAATTCCCTTGGCTCCCAATCCGCAAGTGCCTCCAAGTCACAGGCTGAGACGCAAGAAGTGCATGTCACAACGTCCAACTTCAATGTACCTTGGCACTTGCCCGCAAGGTAGTGCTCTAGTTCGATAGCTAATTGGCTTTACAACTAGAATAACACGGGTTTATGGCCAGTATATCATTGTAGTTGCATGGCTTGATGAACCAACAAACATAACTGGAGGGTACCACATTGCTGCTCCAGAGAGCTTCTGAGACTGTATTTGGGGTGTTTTTTTTGGGTTCAAACACCTTGTCATGCGCCAGAGAGAACTTCCAAACTTCAAGTAATGGGATACTAAACAGTACTGGGACTCTATGGTATGGACACATGATGAGGACATCTCTGGGCTGCGACATCACCAACAATGAAGATGACGTGAGATACACAGACGACACGGATAAAAGGATTTAGACAAAATGCAGAAGCAATAGGACTGCTTTGCGGGATATTCACACTATCCACCCAACAAAGCATGTAAACAGAGGATAATTGTCGACATCAGTGACCAGTGGAATTTGAAGGGCCAACCAATACTGCAGCTGTAAGAAGTGGGTCGCACCCCACCCACAACCCCAAACTTAGGATTTAAATCTCCGTTTCCTATTCATATTGGTCATTTACCTACCGCAGATTCATGCAGAATCAACGAAAACTCCGAATTCCATTGATCCACAGGCGGTTGCTGTTCCTAGGATTTCGCAGTTGTTGCTGTTCCTAGGATCTCGAAGTTCATGGATTGTGATAATCCTCAACATAATTATAATATATTATAATATTATCAATCAACCAGCATTTAACCATCACGGACCATCAAGTATGAATGATATCGCCATGTTCATGATTAAGAATACCCAAATTAATGATAAATTAGATTATTGTTAGTCATAAATCATGTTAAATCCCATGAATCATGAAGATATCTATAAACAAATTCATCCCAAACAATCCGAAATAATTTCTGGTTGGTGGTTTCAACCTATCCCTCTGAAAAATGATGGACTTCGTCAGTTGGGATGATGAAATTCCCAATATATATATATACATATTATATTAACCATATATGGTATTCCCATATTTAACCATATTATATTAACCATATTATTATTATTCCCAATATATATATATATGGTTCCAGTCACCACCAACCAGATTTTATGTCCCCATCATCTCGATGGGACCCCTTTTGTTAAGGAAGTTCCTTGCCACGGAACTCTCCGTCAGCTGCTGCAAGAGCTGTAGGACGGATGGCCAACGCCAGGCTGCAAACGGGGAGGCGCAACAGGTGGTTTTTTTTGGTGGCAAATTTGCAGCAACAAATTGTGACTTAATGCGATTTCCATGGGATTTTGTGAAATTTGTTTAAAGATGTTTAAAGTGATTGATATTCCCTCAACTAACAATGGTGAAACATCCCTGAACTAAGCATGAAGCAACGGTCTTGCAGCCACTCATTTTGTTTGCCCAGTACTTGGAGGACCATCAAATGGATAACACCTATAGATTTTAATGGAAAATCATGGAGATATCCAATAAATATATGGGAATTTGGGATAGTTTTAGTCAATGATTAGTAACTGGAGCTCAGTACTAGGCAATAAAACAACAGGTACCCTCTGGTAATTTAACATAACTATAGACAATCACCATTTATTAATAGGTAAACCATTTAAAAATGGGCCATTTTCCATAGCTAATATTCTGGGTAAATTATAATATTTCACTAACCTGAATTAAGGCCATTTTGGGTTGATTTCCCTTATTAACTATGATTCCAGTGAGGTCGCAGTGAGGTCGTTATAATTTACCCAGAATATTAGTTTACCAGAGGGTATCCGCATCCAAAAAAAAACACAGGTCATGACGAGGGCTTTGCCTCGATCGCAGGCGAGTATGGCAGCGCTTAAGGTGATCTGATCCGGCACAAGGCCTGGAACCGCGGGATGGGGTGCGGGCTCCCAGTGATATATGCAATATCCCCACTTATGCATGGGATTATATGGTTTATATATGGATTATAAGGCACTTACCAAGTGGGGCACGCACATCCAGCATGGTAAATCGGTATGGGTCAAAGCCCTGTACCCCCGGGGTGAACATCAAAAATGGTTTGTAATTGTGGTTTTTGAATGTTTTTGATACCCTCTGGTTATTTAATATAGCCATGGGAAATGGCCCATGAAAATAGATGGTTTACCTCTTAAAAATGGGTGGATTTTCCATGGCTATGTTAAATAACCAGATGGTAGGTTTTGATCCATACTCCAGATAACGATTGAATATGACGAGAATAGATTATGATAGATGATGTAGATGGTGATTGGTGATTTGTAGTGTATGGCTGATGATGATGATGATGATGCTGATGATGCTGATGATGATGAATGGGCGGATGGATGGTAGATCATGATGGTAATGTATACGCATCATGTGTAACTGCGTATATACATACTGTATATACATACTGTATATATTATGTATATATTATGTATAAGTTATGTATATATTATGTATATATTATGTATATATTATGTATATATTATGTATATATTATGTATATATTATGTATATATTATGTATATATTATGTATATATTAT
>Ga0126342_10019023_pt1 | contig 11721 bp, 8 predicted proteins | sample Cyp1metagenome_FD_92528 | JGI IMG/M metagenome (GOLD analysis project Ga0126342, IMG submission 92528) | Coral microbial communities from Lord Howe Island, Old Settlement Bay, Australia - Cyphastrea 1 metagenome | ecosystem: Host-associated > Invertebrates > Cnidaria > Coral ... | reverse complement strand
TGTATGTATGTATGGATGGATGGATGGAGGGAGGGAGGGAGGTAGGGAGGTAGGTAGGTATGTAGGTAGGTATGTATATATATATATATTTATATATATTTATATATATGAGCCGCCGTCAAAATCAATTGTTGATGCTTGGTACGAAAATATAGGTTATCGCTTTTTGGGTGGGGCCCTATCCCTTTACAGTGTTTTGTTCAAATCAACACTAGATAATGCAAAAATGCAGCGGAATTGGTTTCACGGATTCAGATCTCGAAACTGCTGGGAATGGATTAAGTTGCGCTCGTTGTCTTTGCTTTTGCAACCATGTTGGGGAGCTATCTAAGCACATTCCTGAACTCTTTCCTAAGGAAGGACATTTATTACAAGCTCAACTCTGAACTTAATTAAGATCAATGGTTCCCAATGGTTATAAGATCACTAATTCTATGAACACGAAAAAGGATCACCTCGCAATTGTCCCTCTTTGATAAGCCATGGCATCAGAAAACGCCACACTTCCCCGTTCAAAAGCTCTAGAAATTGAAGGTGGGAACCTCATAGTTCCAATAAAGAAGCGTTCGTAGCTATGAAGAAGTGCTTAAGGCTCCCTAAGTCTCAAAACAACCTGATGGCCTAGGGTTGAGAACCTGTTCGCTTTTTTGTTGAGTTCTTCTTGTTGGGATCAAATCAGTCTATCCCTCGTCCGGGGTTCCTTTTTCAACAAAGGGTTATCGCTAAGGTTATCGCTAAATTAGAACACCTTGATGATCAAGAAAGGAAAAGAAAAAGGAACGTGGAACGAAAAGGACAATTGAAAAATAAGAGGAAAAGGAAATAAATAAATGACGAGAAAAGGAAACGAAGGAAGGAGAAAGGACAAATCAATCAAAGGGGAAAAAAACAAAATAAATTAAATGCAGATTTGGATTCAAAATCAATGTTGATTTACTTCAGAATTCAAAAGGAAAATAAAAGGAAGGAAAGACAAAGAAAAGGAAACAAAGGAATGCACAATTCAAATTAAAGTAAAGCACATACACGGATTTCAGAATTAGATTTAAAACTATGTTTCAATTCAATTCAGAATTATCGGTTTCATTTAGTTGAGTCTAGTTCTACTGCTTTGGGACCTGGGAGGAAAAAACAACTGCCTGCAGAAAGCAACAGTTCAATCACCTTGGACAACAAATGGTGTGGCAACTGCAAGAAACGTGGGCATTGCAGGTTGAATTTTCTTCATTATATAATTCACACAACAATATTTGCTTGGTTTACACCAGGTTTAATGCACTCTCATATGGTTCCAACATATTTTTTTGGGGGGGCCTATCGCTTTACATGGTTTGGTGCACTTTCTCAACACAACTGGACCCTCCCTTAATAAAGTAGTCTACGGTCTACGCTTATTTTGACCGCATCTCATACGTATATAAACCTGTAAATAATCCTTGAGTATATGGTTCCTCCATTCAATATGAAACCAAGCAATATGGTGATTGGACAAAGCAAAACGGTGATTGAACTACAACAAAGGCAGGGAGTGAACCAGAAAAAAATCTGAAACTACCACCCAAAACATGATAGACATGTCTGAAATGGTAGGTTTTTGCAGCACAATTCATCAACAAATCTGGATTGAGTAATGCTAGACAAGGCTATTCACCAAAACCTAAAAAGTTCTCAACTTGCAAGTGGGAGAAATTGAGTTCTGAATGTAATCTTGGCCACAGCGTTTAACAACGATTCATGGCCATGTCATTGCCATGCCGAAGAAGGAACATGTTGTTTGAGTTTCATGCTACTTTGCAGGAGAGTTGGTTTGGTTCAATCTGATATTGGCTCCGTTAAATCATGTTAAATCTACACGTTTCTTGTGTCAGATCCAGTTTCTGCTCGTTTAAATCTATGTGTGCGCTGGAACACAGGAACTGTTGCTGTTGTTGTTTTTTTCCTCGCTGGTGAAAACACCATGACTGGACAAATCCAAATGTGTTTCTTAAATCCACCTGTCTTGCTGAAAAAAAACAACACACTTGGATTTGCTTAGTCGAACCCCCCTCAGAAAATATAACATCATTACAAATGGGGAAATCAGAATATGGAGGGAAATCTACAAGAACTATGACATTACTATAGATTTCCCAATATTTTAGTGCATGTTTCATGAGTTTCCATGATTTTCCATAGATTTTCCCATGTGGTAAAACAACCAAATCAGCTCCAGGCGCTTCTGGAGACGGCCAGGCAGTGCTGAAAGCCCGCAGAAACGGCACGGAAGGGCACGCCTAGCACGCTGCCACCTCAGGTAAATTCACCTAGCGACCTCGACAAATCACATCAAATCACCATGTTCTTTTTCATAGGTAAATCGATTATCACTGGCCATTTGGCAAGGATATGTAAGGGTTTCAGTATTTACATGATAACCATGTTAGTTTTAATGTTAAAAACCATTAAAAAAAAAATGTATATAATTATTTGTATATATATATATTGCTGGCTATAATTTAAACCAACCTTATTTATAGATGTAATAGATGTAGGATGTTTAACGTAATTTACAAAGTGGGGCGCTCAAACGATTGCTAAGTGTGCGCAAATAGTTCCAATAATTATGGGAAGTTATGATACTTATAAGAACTTCAAAAATAAAAATCATATGGTTTATATACACCAACAAAAATCACTGGGGGGACGACATCGTATAAACTCATGACCATATTATTGGATGTATACATTCAGGTATAAAATGATTGTATGGATTAATATTCATCAATATTTTTGTAATTTAGAGCTGGTTGGTGGTTTTAACCATCTTGAAAAAAGCTCGTCAATGGGAAGGATTATCCCATATAGTATGGAATAAAAACATGTTTGAAACCACCAAACAGAATATTACTCAATATTCTTGTAATTTAGAGTAAATAGTTCTACATATTAAAATGTATGTAATCAGGTTTGCTGACATTAATAGAATGTCAGATGGAATGCCATGTCAGATATATGTGCCATATGTATATACTGTATATATATATATTTCCAGATCAGATGTCAGAAACTATGACAAAATAATGTCACGGTGGGGATTACTCGAAGTAGATAATTTTCAACCAAGAAAAGAAACATGTCAAATTCATTCAAATTCTGGAAGTGGCATTCTCTTCTTTGTGCCTGTCGTTTTCTTTCTTGCTGCCGGCCCTTTTCTCTTGTCACCCACGGTGTTGCCTCCAAAAGCCCCGCGTTTTTGCGGTGCTTCTCTCGTCTCGCTATTGCGCTGTGTGGTTTTGTTGTCTCTTCGTTCCTCTTCCTTTCGCTGTCGGTCATTTGTCTCTGCTCTGTAGCCCCTTGCTGTTGGAGCTCATGGTAAAACCCCTGGTGTTTTGGAACCATTTCTCTTGTCTCACTTTTGCGATGTCGTCTTGTTTTCTCTTGTTTCATCCTTTGTTTTGCTGTCGGTCATGTGTTTCTGCTCGTGATCTGAGGTACATCTTAGTGGCCAACACTCCAGTTCGAGGCCCTTCAGGGATCAATCAGATCATGTCACGTTCTTTTGGAACCAGAGGTACTATAGGTGCAGCTGAGCTAGGGTATAAACCCAGTTAGTGAGGGCTTCGGAACCATACTAGATCTCATATGAATTCATATGATATATCTTGATATATCTTATTATATATTGGTATGAGTGATGATACATTGGTATATCTGATTACATATTGGTATATTGTGATGCATCTTGTAAGTAGAACAGCACATAATATATATATATATATATATGTAAACATAGTATAATACTGTATATATATACAATAATAATAATATATAATATAAAAATAAAAATAGTATAATGAAATATACTATAATGATAAGATATAGAATAATATAGTAATAGTAATAATAATAGTAATAGTAATGGTAATAGTAATAGTAAGAGTAATAACATAATGGCAATAGTAATAGTAACAACAGAATAGTAATCGTAATTCTATAATGTAATAAATAAACATATAATATGATATAATATGGACATAGTATGATATAATATAAACATAATATAGTAATATAATGATATCATATAATAAAAATAGTAACAGTACTAGTATAATAGTAAGAGTAATAATACTAATATGATGAAATAAAACAAAATATGATAAAATATAAATATAATATTCTATAATATAAATACAATATAATAAGATGACAATCTAATTTAATATCTAATATAATACAATATATAATATATAATAATATAATGTATAATAATAAAAATATATAAAACATAAATATAATATGTATAATATGATATGATATGATATGATATAATATAATATAATATAATAATATATTATAATATATGATAATATTATATAATAATGCCATATATCCATGTGAGCCACAAGAAATCCTCCAGGAAAGCTTTTTGTTTTCACCCGGGCGCCAATCTTCGTCGGACAGGCCCGGGGCTCGCAGTCGCCAGTGCCCAGTTGCCCTAGATCGTTGGCACCTCACATCAACGGTGCCAAAAATGGCCCATTTATGGTGGTTTAATGGTGGTTTAACCATGAAAAATGGTGGTTTAATGGTGGTTTAACCATGAAAAATGGTGGTTTATGATGGTTTACCTATTAAAAATGGTGGATCTTTCCATGGCGAACTGGCAATGTCATAACCAGAGGGCTTGTTGTTTTCCATAAACCTATGTGTTGTTGTCCATTGTTTTCCGTTTTTTTTGCACTATACTTTATACTATTGAAATGTCCAAGTGCAATATGATTATGTATGGGAAATGGTTTCAACTGGAAAATTAATACATTTTAATACTATAGTTTTCTTACATGTGCTCACCAGAAAACTTGGTTTCAAAACATTCTGTTGTCGAGGTTGCAAGGTCTTCACCAGTTTTAAAAAACCTGTCATTTCATGGATATAGAGATTTTTGTTTGCCGCTTTCCGCTCGGTTTTCACCACACAAGTGGTAATTTGAGTAAACGAAACATGAGTAATTTGACATTGGGATTTGAAGGGACCCAATGTTTTTGTAGAAAATCATCCGAAATCATCCGAAATGGACCAAACTTGCCTCCCTCCAGGGCGGTCAAGTGGCCCCAAGCATAAAGCTCTCCGCTACTCAGAAGTGCCACGGTGCTATATTCCCCACAGGTCACAGCCAACACCAGGGTGGCGAGCTGGCGACGTAAGGCTTCAAACTGAGGGGTGGAAGATCCACGGGAATTTAGTCCACTTGAAGTGTTTGACATATGTTTGACATGATACAATTTTTCTGGTAGGTGGTGCAATGTGCCCATCTTGAAAAATGATGGGGTTCGTCAATGGGAAGGATGACATCCCATATATAAAATGGAAAAAAAAAAAACATGTTTGAAACCACCAACCAGTGATTATTAACCATTATTAACCATGATTAACCATCATTACCCCATACTAAACCAATGTTTGAAATCACCAACCAGTTTCAGCTGAGTCCTTGGATCACTTGGAATCCTTGGACGTTCGGGAAATTCCTTCCAGCATCGTGATTTACCATCTGGTTATGACTAACATAGCCATGGAAAATCCCCACCATAAATGGAGGTTTTTAGCTGGGAGAAGCATCTATTTCTATGGGCCACTTTCCATGGCTATGTTAAATAACCAGAGGGTAACAAGAAAAATAGGAACCTAACAATATCAATATCAAAATTAGGAACCTACCAATACCTCACATGCTACCGTATCTTGATTCTTACGTGCAGAAATTGGCCTGGCAGGCAATTTCTAGGATGGCTATGTTAATGATCAAAGCTTCGCTTCCGTTTGGAAACCAGGAACGGTACTTCAACTTTGCAACATTATATTATATTATATTATATTATATTGAGACCATATATATATATATAATAAATCCACTGGTGCAACCTTGAACCATCCACTGTTTGGTAACCCATTGCCAGTGACCTACCCCAAGGAGCCCAGTTTGGCCCATTAACCGAAATGGGCAGACGCACCAAGATGCTGAAGTGGAGCTTTGCAGGATGGTGTAGCTGACACTTATATATATATATATATATGTATATAAGATATATATATATATATCTTATATACATATATATATGTGTGTTTCCCCCCCCCAAGACCTACCTTTTTGTGGTTTTTACTGGTATTTATATATATATATGCCCAATATTTCCCATGTGTCCAGCTTTGGCATTAATCATATTAATCTATTTTGGGTGTTTCTAATGTGGTAAACCCAGTGTCATGAACCTGTCGATTGAAATTTGGGCATGGATTCTACCCAATCATGGCAACATTGGGGATGGGTATCATAGGATGCTGGCCAACCTCATGTTTGGCCCATTCTGGACAAGCACTTAGAACAAAATAACTTACTGGTTGGTGGTTTCAACCCCTCTGAAAAAATATTAGTCAGTTGGGATGATTATTCCCAATATATGGAAAAATAAACACTATTCCAAACCACAACCAGGTTATATATGTTATCATATATTCTATGCCTATCGACATGTTATTGAATCCCCATTGGGTTTACCACACTATAAACCATTCATTGTCCGGCTGCAATGATATATTATAAATAGCTGGGTGTGTGTGTGTGAACATCTATATGAATTACATGTATTCATGTATTACAGTATATAGTAAGCCCAAAGAAGATAGAACTGTAATTATTCACTATTTTTTTTAGTGTTGTTCATGTTTTTTGGCGGTTGGCATATATATATAATCATATATATGTCTATTCTCCACATGTCACCATAAATATATAATGTACTAAATTAATATTAAAGTGAACATTAATAGTTAATAGTCACTTAAATCTCTTACAATAGAAGACCAGCACTTAGACTATTTTTTTTTAAAAAAAACTAACGTTTTAGAATATGGACTTATGTTGATTTTTAACATACTGTACCATGAGTGTGTTTCGCAGAACGGATTGCAACAACTGCAAGCCGATGTGGTAATGTACTGAGATTGTTTTGAAACAGCTGCATTGTTTTTTGCAATTTATCTTTGTTTTGCAGGAATTAACGAACCCAACCCAACTGTGTGTTTCTTTTCTTTGCCTTGCTTGATGTACAAAGCGACTAATTATGTACGAACCCAATGTGGTTGTTTTAGACACAACTTCAACAGTTGTGTCCAAAACGATTGTGGGTTTTGAGACGCCTCGAAAACGGCTGTGAAACACACGATTTTTGTGGTTTTCACTTAATATAATACTATACATGAACATCCAAAATATTCTAAGTGTAGGGTCTTTTTTATTTTTTATATTCTATGTGTGAAATAAAACGTCTCAACAGCATATGCAATAATATAATCCTGAACTCGCATTAAACACAGAAGTTGGATTTTCCTATATTCTAACTGCTGGTCCGCTAAAGTATATTAATTAGAAAAATGTTCACCATGTCTTTAAGTGACTATACATCCAGCTGCATTTTTTTGAGCCAACCCTCCCATCGCTTCCCACTCGCCTGTACAAAGCTGGCAACCCGCACACTGCACCCGGCTTCAGCCGCTTCAGTGCTGACGCACCATGACCCACCTGCCGGTTTGCACGGTGCGGTGCTGGTGTTGTTAGACATTTATGGTACATATTATAACTGGTACTGATAGAACTATAGTATTACTATAGTTATCTATAGATATTTATGCTAGATATATCTGGTGAAACTATAATAATATTATATAATATCATTACTATAAATTGGAAACCAACTTATACCTGGGATACCCGCCTTGTTTCAAGGTATTGAAGGGGAGCCCACCAAAAAATGCCAAAATGCCACAATGCCAACAACTACCTTGCCGTATCTTTTGCGGACCGATGTGGCTGATTTCCATTGTAACTAGCTGAGAGATACAAACATTTGATATGTAAATCGTTCATGTGTGGACATAACAAAGAATTTTCCACTGCGCTGACAGATTATATAGATTGCCAAGGGCAAGACTTTCTGGACTGAAACCTTGCAATGCCATGCAATTGCCAGAATGTGTCTAGTTTTGAACCTTCATAACATAGCCTTGAAGTTGTTTCGTTGCTGGCAACAAATTTGGGATAATATATATATATATATATAATTATATTATATTATATTATATTATATTATATTATATTATATTATATATATATATATTATATTAAATTATATATATATATTATATTATATCTTTTATATTATATTATAGATATAATATCATAATATATATATATATATTATTATTATTATTATATAAATATTATTATAATATATATATGTGGTTCAGTTTGCCGAAAAACTTTGAGCCGCGACCATCTATTTCTTGCGTCTGAAATTCTCCTGGCCTTTGGCAGCATCAAACCAGCACATCGTGCGGATCAAGAATTCGTCAATGGGAAATCCAGGATCCTAAAATGGAGGTACGTAAACGTACCATATTTTTGGCCATATTTTGTGGGGATATTCCCTGAAATTAAGGCCGGTACCTCCAATTTAGGTTCCTGAAATGGCCATTGAATATGTCCTCTATTCCTCTTAAGGGACTTAATACTGTTGTATCACCAGTGGTGATGTGTTGTAACGCCCGAAACAACGATGTTTCTTGGGTCAAAATTATATTGTGTTCCCACTCTTGCTTGCCTATGTTTGTTGCTTGTATTCCAGTTTTTGATTAGTTATATTACATGTCATGTTGGGTGCATATCCGAAATTTCCCACGGCTTGTACTTGTCTCATGACTTACATCCAAATAAGTGGTGCCTCCATCCGTACCTTTCAGTCTTGCTGGTTGGAAGACTGCGGATCAAGGAGAGCGGCGACATCAGCTCCTCGAGGTGCCACCGGCTGCAAGCTGCGCACGCTTTGTGTCATCCGGAGGCCCCGCTGAGGCGTGTGAGATTTAGGTGGCACTTTTCTTCGCGTTCTCCTTATGGCCTCTATGAAACGGATCTCTCTATCACACTTGTCTCCAAATCTAGTGTATGTTCATTCTATGACTCCCTGACTCCCTTTCACAATCTACCTTGAGTATCCTCCTTAAGTGCCTTAGCTTTCACAGGTATCTCCTCCATTTCTCAGTTCCCACCTGGCCAAATTCATTGGATCTTCCCCAGGAGATAGCGGTGCCTCACGGGCTCCCTGCTGTGCAACCAGGCATGGGACACGGGGATGTCGCTTAAAATCACTAGTTTAGTAGTGTTTAGATGTCGTTTAGTAGTGTTTTAAAATCACTTTCTTACGTCTTGACTTTTTCCGCATCATGGGCAAGGATGTCCCAATGTAGTAAATGTATGTACATGTTTTTATTCATCCATGCGTGGGGAATAGTGGCGATTCCATGTAGAAACCACGAAGTGGGATGCACTTCCAAGCGGTGGAAAGATGGCAGCATGAGTCAAGGCCGCACGGTACCCGGATGGTTCCCTACAATAGTTGGCTCATGGTAATTTAGTAGTACTATAGTTTTTGATGGTAATAATCATGGTATAATGACGTATAATGTTTATGCCCCTAAAGATCCCTTAAGATGGTAATTTTAGTTCCATATGAATAATCGCTTTATCCCAATAGTTGATGTATTAATAGAATGATTGCTGTATAATGATGGTATTTCCCTAATAGTTTTTGCCCCATCTAAGATGTGCGTTCCTACTTTGCTGTTGCAACTCGCACCGTGCTTTTTTTGCGCCTGGGTCAGGATTACAGGAGACAGCAAAGAAAAATCTCACATTCACAACTGATTTTCTTGAGAAGTATATGAAACAACCATATTAATAGAATGTGAATGTTATATATATATAACTATATAGATTTTACATATATTAATTGAACGTGTATATATATATATATATTTATGTACAGTATATTATAGATAGACCAACCACCAACCATGTCCCTCTTTTGGCATAGCTATCCTGCAACGCCTCAGCATCTGCGCCTGCATCGGTGAGCGCCACCATGTGATCCCGGCCTCCACTGACCGCCACCAAGCGCTTGCTTTCCAGCCTGTTCTACCAGCGAGCAAACAAAAATCAGAGACATTGCATTTATAGGGGGATATATGTATATAACTATTTATATATATATATGTATATATATATATATATAATCAAACATATATGTATGTGTATATACATATATATCTACATATTTACATATTATATATATTATACATATATCTATGTATATATAATTACATGTATATATATATATAATTATATATACAATTTGTATACATAGTGAGATTTTGCGGGGATGTAGTGGGATACAGAACCAACTTAATATGATCTTATAGGGTGTGGAACCTGAAGATGTGTTTGGGCATCCTACGTTCAGTCGAAGCCAAATCGGATGAAGTTGGGTATCAAATTGTCTCCGCCAAGAAACGTCAAAGGTTAGAACCAAGTAATAAGACAAGGGTTTGAAATGGTTTTATTTGGGAGTCAAGAGGGATATGGTTTAATATGGTCTAATATGGTTTAATATGGTTTAAGATGTTTTCATTTTGGTTTAATAGGGATAAGTGGGATAATCATGGGAGAGTCAAGAGCACCAAGAGCGATGCTGATGGATTTACCCTTCAGTAATCAAACGTGGTTTGCTGGAAAATGCACCATGTAGTTCAATGTTCTTTTCATTAATACAACAATTACCCTCTGGTAATTTAACATATCTATTGAAAATGGCCATTTATAGTGAGTTTTCCCATTAAAAATGGTGATTTTCCATAGCTACGTTAAATTACCAGAGGGTAGCATGTATAATATGTGTGTACATATTGGGGATTTTCCAGCCAGGTTTGATTACCTCACGTCTTTTCACTTTATTCTTGCGCAAGAAAAAACAAATGACCTCCGAGGCCCTTGGGGCCGTCCTGTCTTGGGAGGATATGACCTGAGATTGGAATACAATGTAGTTTAGTGACATGAAATAGGAAATCTTGCAGTACTATCTTACCAATTTCCTGATAGTAAAACCCTCCTGTAAATTAACATAGACCCTGGCAGACAGGGGTTGGAAGATTAGTTTCCACTAAAAATGGGTGACTTTAAGGGTCTATGTGAATTTACCAGAGGGCAATCGCCATGAAAATCTTCATATTGCTGGTCACTCGTTTTTCTTTGACTTGGATTTGCTCTAGATTCCTAGCAGATTTCCCATCAGAAAGTTCACACAATCTTCAGCATATCCAGGATGATGATATCATATCCCCATCTGGAGGTCCCTCCAAATCATCCATTTCATGGATTTTCCACAAAAAAAAATCCAGCTATTGCCTATAGGATCCATGTATGCTATATATAGTAACATTTACCATCAATATACCCCAAATGTTAGCATATATACCATACATGGATCCTATGGGTTGGGGTATCCCCATTGATCGAACCCCCCATCTATTTCCACCAAACTTCCGCATGTGAGTTCCAGCTTGGCCCCAAACTCGACAAAGGATGCCGGCTGCGGAAGGCCCGGGGCTTGGGAGACTTCGTCCTGGACGCAGGGGCTTGGAGTTTCTTGATGTGGGATCTGGCAGGGATATCATGTGGGATTACTACAATTGTACATCACGTTATTCATGATAATATCAATCTATATATATATAAACGGGGTTGGTTGTTCCTAGGGGGGGTCCAGCCCCTGAAATAGTAGACCCCAGTGGCTGTTTTCCAGAGGGGCCTGACCCCCCCATACCCCTTTTGAGCATTTCTGAATGGATAAAATC
>Ga0126342_10019022_pt1 | contig 11722 bp, 10 predicted proteins | sample Cyp1metagenome_FD_92528 | JGI IMG/M metagenome (GOLD analysis project Ga0126342, IMG submission 92528) | Coral microbial communities from Lord Howe Island, Old Settlement Bay, Australia - Cyphastrea 1 metagenome | ecosystem: Host-associated > Invertebrates > Cnidaria > Coral ... | reverse complement strand
TCTGACTCTTTCTCTTCTGATCTTCTCTCTTCTAATCTTTCTCTTCTCTCTGCCTCTTCCCTGCTCTGCTTTTCATCTGTCCATATTGTCGGAAGTTTGACTTCTAAACTTCCTTCGATAATAATGATTGAGAGCAGGATTCTACCCCCGTAGGCCTCATTTCATCATTCCCGACCAGGTAATGCAACCCCACCCACCAGCTAATCAACAAGGATTCTGGTCACTGCTCATATGATTTTACTGGCTTAACCAACAAACATGGTAATGTCAGACCAACAAAAAAAATGAGATTTTACTAGTTGAACCAACAAAGCCAGGATAACCTGGTGATATCGCCAAGACAAAGCAAAGGGTGTCGACCAACTACAGGAATAAGTGGCATTAAACCCATGATCTATAAATACTGATTTATACTGACTTCATGATATGCAATCATATGTAACCAGATACAACCGACATCTTGTGCTACCCATCATTTCTCACCGCACCGCTGGAGCAAGCAATCGAAACAAAAAAAAACATATAATTATATATATATATATATATAAAATTATATATTATATGCTCCTCTCCGCTGTTCTTGGAACTTTGCAACTCCCATTCTTCTTGGCTTAACTTTCTGATGAAATCTCTACGTCTGTGGTTTGAATCTCAACATTTGGCCAGAATCACACCATGTTCAGAGTGAACACCCATATTTCATCATATTTCCGTTTGAAGTTCATAACAATCATCGAATATCTTGGTGAAACCCCGAATTTTCTTCGTAAACCCCTATGCTTTCAGAATGAGACCACCAAACTCTTTCGCGAAAACTCCCCGCGTACCGCATCTTCTGGCAGCAGCTGCAAGCGCTGGTGGGGCGGAACCGCCTGGTTGGAGCACAACCAAAGTCTCCGATTAGTCCATTCACTGTTGCCTAATGGAGTTAGTTAACTGGGGATATGGAGTAATTCTAGTTGATGGTTACTTCATATTAAACACTTAATGTTAATGAACTCCTTTAGGCAACATTAGGAGCTCTATTGATGCTTAAGACAATTGTATAAGCAAACAAATTTTGACAAAATGGTGAATGTTAAGCCCAACATAGCCCAACAATGTGGTCAACCATGAATGGCAGTAATTATTGGGGATGGATGGTTCACTGTTGGCATATTGGCTTTATCACATTTTGTAATGAGCAAAAATGAAGATTTGACCAACAAAAGCAGGGTGAATCGACCCGCAAGAATCGACAATTTCACCAAAACAAAATGAACTTTCGATTCATCTCCATACCTGATGCCATCTCTGCGTGCTTTCAACCCATCCGCCAAACTTGGGATGGAAATTGGACATGTTTGAAGCCATCAGATCAAAGGTGATCAACATACCTGGCCACAGCTCTTGGGATATCAATGGACCCTCAACATGTATAAATCAATCCTCGTTTTGGATGGTAAGTGTGAGCTATTCCATGAGAACATCACTAAACCACGTATATCCAAACATCCCGTGTATATATATATGATTATATATGTATATAATCCAGTAAATACCCAAACAACAAGCCTTTTTGGCCACGGCTCAGCGCATTATTTATCATGTAATCAGGAAAATATATAAGTTGTTTAGTAACCTTAATAATGTTACATACTAATAGTTCGATCTAACTCTAATCGTAGTTCCTTCAAATAGCATCATTAGACCCTAGTAAAACCATGAAAATCAACATTCTAATTCTAGCAAAACAACTTATTCTTTTCCCAATTAGACTCGGGCAAAAACCATTAAAATCATCATTCTAGTAGCACACTTTCTTCTCCCCAATTGCTGGTCTCTCAACGAATCTGGCAAGATCATCCCAGCTGATGCAGAACAGCGCAGATAGCTGGCTTGTCCCCCCTTGATGGGTTACAAACCCAGTTAGTTGCTGGTTAGTGGAATGATAAGTGGAATGACCCAAGTATAAGACCCCCATCTGTCCCCACTTTTTTCTACAAATAAAGTCCACACCTTTTTGACCATGGCGATGTTTTTATCCATCCTCTGATCCAGTGCAAAACCGAGGTTTCAGTTTATGTAGTGCGGTATTTAAAAAAGAAACATCACCATGTCATGGTTCTACAATATCATATCCCATCTTATGTCCATTACATGACCACCAGACCCGATGTTTTTCATGGTGAATAAGCTGTGAACTCTTATTTTTTTAAATCAAATCCCTGTGACATTTCGCAATACAATGGTTGGTTTTCAGAGAGGCTTTCCCATTGTGGCTGATATTCATCTCCCATTTGTTGGCTAGTAGAATCCTTAGTAGCCATCTGGTTATGACTAACATAATTAGCCATGGAAAGATCCACCCATTTTTGGGTTCGGTAAACCATCTATTTCTATCTATTTCTATGGGCCATCTATACCATGGCTATGTTAGTCATAACCAGGTTGGGTAAATCCTATCATCAACCAACAGGGCTTGGTTGGTTGAACCACTTCTATTGGGTATAGGTATGGTATGGTCATTCATCCCGCACCAAGGGAATCCGCATTGGGGTGATATTCCCATAGGTTGGTGGTTTGGTATACCTACCCCTCTGAAAAATGATGGAGTGAACGTATTTCCCTGATCTCCCCCATGTGGACTAATTTGACTAAATGTCAGATTGGCTAGTCTATAAATCCCATTGTGTGAAATATTATCCCATGATATCCATAATTATTGTATCATGTTTAGTCAATATCATGGGATATAGTTTTTAATATTCACGTTGAATATTGTCCCAGATGAATAATATACCAATGATAAAATCTTCAGTCATAATTGGCCAATACACCCAAAATCTTGGGGATTCTGTGAACCATACACCAATGATATCAATTTTTTCATGATAATCCATTTCTCCCGAATTGTCATTGGTAAAGTTCGTTATATTATACACCCATTATCATATTATTATACCCATCATATCCCCATATTTTCCCTATGATATTTTATGGACTAAACATAATATTGATTATACCATATTTATCCCATTATGTCATAGATAATCCTAAATTAAACACATTATGTATATTCATCCCGGATTGATGATGAAATATTCATCCCAGAATATTGATTACGAATACGCCTCTCAAGAATTCGTATTACGACATAATCCCATGACATAATCCCATTGTGTTAATATAATGCCTATATCATATCTATACAATGGGATTATGTCATATTTCCATATAATACCTATGTGAATACCTATTGCAGCCTATGGTATCTCCAGTTTTTCCCTCCAGCCTCGATGCGCATCCGGGGCTCACTTGGTGGACCCCCGCTCTTGGTGCTCGAAAGAAGCTGCGCCATGCGGCCCGACGCCTGGAAATTGAGAGGGGAAGCTTTAGAACTACACTATATAGATATATTATATCTTATATATGTATTGTCATGTATTTCTATGTACATATGTATATTTATGATTATGTATGTATTCTTATGCATTGTCAAGCATTGTATATATATATATAATTATATAGTATATCTTTAACAGGGTTCAGATAAGGGGGGAGGAGTTGTGCAGATGGTTTTGGTAGATACAAAGCGGAATGCATAGGGTGCACAACTTCAAAACCAGTACTACAAAATCCAATGCATCTGAAGTTAAAAAATAGCTGAACGTCGGAATTGCTAACATGATTTTTCCCAATGACATTTTGTATTTGGGTCTTTGCCATCCAAAGTTCCGACAAACATAAATTCGGACAACATTTTGTAGTTGTCAATGATTGAATTAAGTTGGATCAAGTGTTGACCCCGTGAGTTTTTGTTGGATGCTTCAACTAACTCAACATATACAACTACAAAATGAAAATGATGATTTGAAAGGAACCAACTACAAAATGATTCCAAATACAAAATGGGGGCAAAAACCCTCCTGTTTGTACAAAAAAATCCTGGCTGGCAATCTGTACTGTAGCCCAAGTCCTCCCCATTTCGTAGCTGAAATTTGAAGGTGTAATATCTTTATCATCTGCGGTTCACAGGACCTGGGGTCTTGGTAAGGTGGCATCACTTATGGCACAAGTTGGGGCCCGGATTCCACCAGGTCAAGTGTGGGTTATGCGTGGATCTGTCTGAACATCTGATTTTCAATGATGGTTTATCAATGTTTCACTTACCCCAAAATTTCCATGGGTTTATCAATGTTTGTCAAAATCGGATACCCCAAGATTTCATGGTTTATCAATGTTTACCATGATTTTCCCAATGACAAGGGCCATTATCTGATTCATTTTGGGGTATACGGTCGGTATACGCCCTGTTCAGACACATCCATCGAAGCACCTGTTTAAAGCTATGGGGATGATTTCCCTAGCCAAGATTTGAATGAGGTCACTATACCCCAGATATGTATAGAGTATATGATATGTTCCAGAACGTTCAGTCCGAAAGGCGGCAAATCACTTAAAACCCAGCCTCATGAACCAAAGTAAACTGAAATTTCACTTCTCCAAAAAGCAACGGGGAAAGATAACCCTGGGAGATCCAGTATAGAAAGTTAAACTTGCCCTACAATCAATTCACACAGACATGGAAAATCCACCATTTGTAAAGATTGTTCCTAGAGAAAAACCATGAATTTCCATATCATCATATCTTTGTTTATTAACGCCACAATATCTGAATCTAACACCTTCAGCCGGAAGATGCATTCAATTCTTTTTCAGGAACCTCCAATGATAAAATGTGCAAATTTGGGGGTTGTGTGAGAATAGGGTCCCAAACTTGAAGATTAATCCTCATTTTAATTTTCCTGTGATTTTTTTTTTGGATGTTGGGTCGCTCATGAGTCATTTTCAATGGATTGGTTTAAGGGAAATTCTACAGGAAATCCTGGATATTCCGGGGGGTTCCTGTAGTTTTTCCCCTAAACCACTCCACTAACCGTCATTTAACCACTATTAAGCACTATAAACCACTAGTAACCATCATTAACCCAGATCTTACACAACAATTTGCTTTTAAACGTTTCAAACTGACGATTTGGGCGTATCCCCACCCATTTCCAAACGAACCCATATGTCAGGTATATAGATAGATCGATAGATAGAGATAGATAGATACTGACGTAAATCGGTAGTACGCAACATACCTTCTAATCGCATCAGAAAGAGTTCAGAAAAGGAGTTTCACCGCATGTAAGGAACATCATCCAGAATTGAGATCGATCCAAAAAGCATGGTTTCAGATGGGGCTCCCAAACAAAAAACCCGCCAAAAATGATGGTTTTTCAGGAGTTATATAAAATTGTTCATAAATACCAGTACTGGCTTGTAGTGATTTCCACTTGATGTATCCTTGGATGTCATTTTTTTTGAGGGAAAAATCATGACTCCAATCGTCTCCAATCTGCCTCATAGATGGCATTTTTGGCCCCCAACCTCGGAACGGAAATACATCCAGAAACTGATGCGGATCAATGTGAGGCCCCCCGTGAAGTGATGTGAACGTTGGTTAACAGATTCGCCCCAGGAATACTAGTTTAAGTTATTTGCGTACCATAAACCATAGTGAAATTGGAGTTATGTGCGCCAACTTAGCTATCGAACGGGGGCCTCACATTGTAGCCGTGCTAGATATACGCTTATCAAAAGGAAATACATATATACCGTCTAGTAATCTAAGCTGGCAACGAACACCTGCTGTACCCTGGGGTAAACCAGCACTGTCAACTGCCCCCCAACACCGTTGAACTACTGTATCCGGACCATTGCAATAGAAAACATGTGGGTATCAAATTGGTCAATCCGGATACTCCTGTTTCAAAGGTTTGCATTGCAAACTTCTAAGTATCGAAGCAGTCCAAGACCTCTTAATCTTAGTTGTATGAATCTCTCATGGTGGTTGAGGATATTGACATCCTGCACCGGGATGTTATCTGACCTCAATCCATTCCGTTGAGGGCTTTCGGTCCTGGCTCTGCCTGTAGTTGAGGACCTTAAGATATTCCTTGAAAGTGGAGATGGATTCAATTTAGATTCAGATAATGTGGATGAAACAATTATAACCACCCATGACTGGGAATGGTAAACATACCACCTATAAAAATGGTACTGGGGATGGTTTATTATTGCTTTACCCACATTATTGATATTTTTGTTTCAAAGATGCTCAATCGGCTTTTTCCTCACACCCAATGTTGGCCCTGACTGACCCAGATTTCGCTGTTCTGGTCAATGGCTTGGATTCATGGGCATTCCTAATATGGCTTGTAATAATTTCTAATACTGTAATCACTATTGATTCAAAACAGGTGGTATAAAATTGCACAAAGCCCGAAAAGGTGACGAAGTTCAACAATGCTATCTTCAACGGCTGTGACTCTACCTGCAACCACGCCACGTGCGCAGGAAGTCGGCAGGTGGCTGTCGTTGGCACACCTTGAAGCCTTCCTGTGGCGGTTGTCCAGCTTGCCCTGAAATAACCGTGGTGAAAAGCGGGGTCTCCCAGTTACTTGACTCTATTCGGTTTTGTTTCAAAAATTTGAAACACATGTCAAAAACATCCTGGGAATTTTTGCTTGCAACATGGCCAACATCAAGTCCATGTTGGGGCACTACTGCCCCGAATGTCGATGTCAAGCAAGGTTTGTCAATACCTTTCTGGGGGGTTGACATTGAATAGTAGTACATCTCCACTGGAGACGTGTATTTCAGTGAATCAGCACCCTCCCAAACCATCATGGAACATTGGTAACACCAAGCTAGCAAACCAGTCATTGTACCAATCCATTGGTTGCCTCTCCGTGAAACAGATCAATCCCCAATTCATGACCTTTGAAGAGGGACCACTGGATCTGGAGGCTTTCCCAACCAGGTCGAGACAAATTTGGAGATTGCTCCAGATGTTCAGTGGTGATGTGGTGAACACATTTTCACAAACTCTCCCCCCAAGCCCCAAATTCACCATTTTTATGGGTGGGATTGGAACCATCCCCAGTCATTCCCAGAAATCCTACAGGATGGTGCCCCTTTTTTTGTTATGTGAACGTTGGTTTATAAACCCCATGAACACTTTGGATACCATTTTATATCTACGTAAATACCATAAACCATAGTTAAGACACTTAAATCATCTCGTCCAAGATCCTCTATTAGTTCGTTATATCTATCATAAAACCAAAGGTAATTCTAAGCCACAGCCATATGTCTTGGCGCTCGTCTGCACCTGCAAGATCTCTGCAATGGCTGGACCGTCATCGGCCAGCCTGAAAAAAGATGGGGATACCACGCGGATATCATTGGTATATCATGATCCATATCAATCTATATCACCGACATGATCCATATGATCTATATCATCTATATGATCCATATGAATTCATAACACCGATATGATCTATATATGATCTATATCATCTATATGATGTACATACATATATTTACAGATTCATCCAGATGTTTTTGAAACCCTCACTGCCATAATCCCATATGATGGTTTGATAAAGAGTTGTACATAGCCAACCAAGCCATGGCGCCATGGTGATGACTCGAGGATCATTTATGGCATTGGGACATATTGGGACCCGCCAAACTTGGTCCATACATGTATATAGATCTGGGTAACATGGGTGATTAGCAACGCAAAAAAAGGGAAATACACTTGTGGATCAATTAGAGACGTATATGGCTATTCTAACATATAGACACATAAGCTATGAAATCTAATGGCTAAATACTGTATACTGATCTATACACATCTATGCTTGCAACGGTTGCGATCACATGTTGGCCGCTGAACGGTTGCACCCTTGTGAAACTCGTCTGGCCTCAACTGGCCTGAGTAGATCCGTACCTCTTGCTGCATCCATTACGGCAGTTGAATGTTTCTTGCCGTTGTATCAAAATCGTCCCAGTACAACAAAAACAATTGTGGCTTATCACCCGCATTCTATCAACTACCAATCTCAAACAAAAATAGCCTAGTAGATATTCCATGTTCAAGGTTTTGAAGTTCAAAGTATGAAACTTTTGCACTCCACTAGCTTCATCCAGCTCCATTCCTCCAAAATGTAGCCAGTAGCTCAAACAATTCCCGCCAAATCTGTACATCCCGGTGTTAACCATTTTTGCTGGTGGCATTGCTGGTGGCATCCCCAAACTTTCTCCCAATTCCTGCAGATCCCTGAGCTGCCCAAACCCTCGCCAGCTGCCCCCCTTGGTCTGCTTGGAGCTCTTTTCTTTTCGCCGGTAGTCCACGCCTTGGCAGGGAAACAAAGCAAGAAATGATTTAATGGTGGTTATATATGGTTATATGAGGTTTTTTTGAAGGGAGAAAAAAAGGGCTTTGATAGGGTAAAAACTATATACTTCAATAGTAGTTCTCTTTCTTAGTTTACAACCTAGATATATCTGCCAGAAACCCATTCGTTGACCTTCAACCAACTTACCATTACACCCACCTTTTTGGAATCTAATCCCTGCTGGTTTAGTATTGGATCTAGTCATTTTTTGGGGGCCCGTATTATCGGAATATTTCATATTAGGGGGATTTAGGGGGATAGGATCACTGGGATATCACTGGTCATATGGCTATGGTTCCCACAGTTCCTCATTTTGATGCTCCAGCTACGTGGTCAAATGACCCAACACACATAAAGCACCCAAAAAATCAAATCACATGCGGGTGTGTCAGGAAATGAGTATAGCCCTAATTATGGCTAAGGAAAATGATGTTCAACTATGATCTATCTATCTATATATATATATGGATAGAAGTACCTTATTTTCAGACAAACCCATTATGAACCCCAATGTTTCCTATTCCAACTGCCATTTTTGGGCATACCCGAAAGCGTCGTAAAAACTCTCATCTAAAATCGTCTTTGTGAATGCTTGGATAGTTCACTGAATCCCATCTCTGGATGTAACATCTGTGGCTAATGTCAAACATGGATTCACACTGGTTTCTGGACTCCCAGCCGTAATGGAAAAAATATGTTGGGTATTAAGTGCCCCCTGTGTATGGCTAAAGCCAACGTTTTGACCTGCCGAATCGGCGACAGTGGGTTGCCACCGCCGCATGGCCACTTAAACTAACCATGTGTATATTGATCCAGGGTTGACGTTATAGGTAGAAGCCACAAAGGAAGGGGCGGCATGACGTACACAACCAGCACACAGTGTGTACTACAAAAAAACGCTGCAACGTTATTCGCTGCCAGTGTCTCACCTTTTGCGAGGTAATCGTCAATCTGCGAATCAAGTCCCTCTGAAAGATATTGAAAGGATACATCGTGTAGGGACAGGTTTTGACGTACAGCTCAAAATTATTATACTGAAATGGTGAGCCTTCTCTATATCCCAAATGATTGACATCGTCGAACCATCATCGGTCTTTGGGTGTGACCAACAAAAACTGGACGAGCGCAAAATGTAAACGATAGCATGATGATCTATATGACAAAAAACGGAGAATCAATAAAACTCCAGAAAATTGGATGGTTTTATATGGTTTTGCTCCTGCGAAGGACTACACTTGTGCATTTTTTTGATGTGCGTCGGCGTAGCCGAAATCTGATTCTCTTCGAGAACATGTGTAGATCAGATGAGGGATCACCACACATGGTCTTGGGCTTGCGCAAAGCTGTTTAACCGTTTAACCTACCATCATTCTGGGACCAAAGAAATCACTGATTTTGGTTTGAACGTATGCCATAATTTCAAACTGCCCATTTTTTCCAGTATACGCATCATCGATTGGCCTCGATCGGCCACAGGGGTCCTTTGAAGTAGCCAAGATTCATGACAAACCCATGTTGGAATCCAATGATTGAATCTTAGTCCTTCGTTTTCATCAGTTGAATCCTAATTTTGCCCAGCATCAATATCATATGCCAATATTTCCATGATCATCAGCCGGAAAAATATTGTTTACGCTCTCGTTATTCAACGGTTTGCGAAAATCAACATGAAATCAGCAGGCAATTCGCCATGTGTATCATCTGTTTCTATGGGCCGTTTATATCCATTTATACCATGACAAACTGTTAAACAAACAATCCTGTAGTCAAACCTGGAACATCCGTAATTCATAGATGATTTTCCTGGCTTGAGCCTAACTCCATTGAGTTCGGGTATGTCATATTTTCCCATGTTTTTCCTTCGATTTTCCTAGGATTTTCCTATCTTTTCATGCGGAATTCCCATCTTGTCCTATGATTTTCCCATCTTTTCCTAGGGGCCGGCCTCTCAGCCACGACGGCCGACGTCGCCCCTCCAACGCTGCCGAGATTCCGCTGCCATAAGCGACTTCATTCAGTCGAACGCCCCACCTGCTGGACTCAACGATGATCCCAAGTGGTTGAAAATACCGTCCCAAGTAGCACATGGCTGGAACCAAATTCCCAAAAGAAATATAGCTATATTAGCAGCTATATCTCCTGAAGATCTGAAGAAAACTATGAACAGTGAATCTGTGCCATTCACAGCTGCAATCTAGGAGCGGCCAACTCAGCTTTCCAAACTGATTTCCTTTAAGTGTACCGTCTTGCTGGTCCAAGTCCTCCACTGGCAGCTGGCGGATCCTATCTTCGGTAGCTTTGACCACATCGAGTAAGTCCTTGTCAAAGGAAAACATGTTCAGATCGCCGTCATAGTCCCCACCAGCCATGCGGGCGTGCCGTGCCCATCCCGGCTGACCAATACAACATCTTCTGGGACCAAGCCCTTCAAATCTTCTGGCCAGGGCTTTGCCTCCCACACCTCCATGTCCCACGGGCATTGGCATGGGCACCTCCACACCACCACTTCCCCCAACAAAACCTCGCCGCCCGTCAGTTGACTGACATCACAACGAGTATTTCATGATGCTGGTTCCATCATGTTCCATCCGAGCGGGCCCTTCCCTGCAGAAGGCTTTTTCCGGTGTGGTGTACATAAAAAAACTGGACGGTATAGACTTGATAACAAACTTTGGAGTATAATTTTCAACAGGGACAAAACATGACAAGTTGTGATCTTCAAGAATGTTGAAGTCTCAAATCATCTCAAATCCCCAATCCCCTGCGCGTGAAGAACAAATAACATGGCCACAGTTGGAAAGCCTGCACATCCAAAAAAACTAGTTGGGCTATATAATAAATTTCCCAGCTTTATAGCAGAAGATTAGCTAGTAATTCCTTCCCCATACCAGTAGTACTGCACAAGGCGGTGGCGGAAGTTTCAAAAATAGGAAACCTATAGGAAAGGTTGGTTGTTGTGAATCACGGATGGCAGAGCGAAGCCACTGATGGATCGAAAGGTGATTGATGTCTCCTCCCTTTCTCTCTCTTTCTCTGACTATCTACCTACCTACCTACCTATCTATCTACCTATGTATCTATCGATCTATCTATCTATCTATCTACCTATCTATCTAATCTATCTAATCTATCTAATCTATCTAATCTATCTAATCTATCTATCTATCTATCTATCTAATTAATCTAATTAATCTAATTAATCTATCTATCTATCTATCTATTAACCTGTCTATCTATCTATCTATCGATCGATCGATCGATCTATCGATCGATCGATCGATCTATCGATCTATCGATCTCTCGATCCATCGATCTATCGATCTATCAATCTATCAATCTATCAATCTATCGATGTATCGATGTATCGATGTATCGATGTATCGATGTATCGATGTATCGATGTATCGATGTATCGATGTATCGATGTATCGATGTATCGATGTATC
>Ga0126342_10019021_pt1 | contig 11722 bp, 2 predicted proteins | sample Cyp1metagenome_FD_92528 | JGI IMG/M metagenome (GOLD analysis project Ga0126342, IMG submission 92528) | Coral microbial communities from Lord Howe Island, Old Settlement Bay, Australia - Cyphastrea 1 metagenome | ecosystem: Host-associated > Invertebrates > Cnidaria > Coral ... | reverse complement strand
GATGCAATGTCAGATAGAATGCCAGAAGATATGCCAGAAGATTTGCCAGATAGAATGCCAGAAGATATGCCAGAAGATATGCCAGATAGAATGCCAAAAGATATGTCAGATAGAATGCCAGAAGATTTGCCAGTAAGAAAATGTATAAATGTCATGGTGGGGATCACACGAAGTAAAGTATTTTTTCTGTGTTTATTGGTGAATCAATCAGCAGTTGTCTCCTTCTAGCTGGTGAGCAAGGAAACAAATTTGTTGCGTCCTGACCCACAGCCCCAGTTGTTTCCTTCTCCATGTTGTTCATTTGTATCTGCAAGGCATCTCGTTCTTCCTGCGCTGCTTCCCACTTTCGTCTCAAAGCCTTGGCAGCAGGGTCTTGGATGGATCCTTTTCGTGTGTTTTTCCTTTTTTTCGGAAATCCGTTTCAGAAATACAGGGGGGGGTCCCTACAATGGGGTTACCTCCAAAACCATGGGTTTCAATACTAAAATGATCCAATTTTGGATGATTTGGGGGTAGCCCCATTTAAGAAACGACCAAATACAGGGAGAATATGGAGATGTCTAAGCCAAGTTAAATGTGAGATAATGTGAGTTGGTGCTTCTGTTTGAATCTGCAAGACCTACGAGGTGGACAGCCTAGATTAGATAGCCTGGTGTAAAAACTCCATTGACTATAGATTTATCTACCACAAGCGTCCATAGCCATAGTTCACCTGGTTGTAGAAGTACAAATCCCGCTCATTCTCAAGAGGAAGGTCATCTTCCAGGTCAGAAATTCCACTCACCCAAGCCACAGTTGCAAAGTTGTGCCCGACGGCTCAGCAAACCATGATACGGCTGGTGTTGATTTCCAGCAAATGGATGGTTTTTTTTTTCACGACTGGAATCCTGCAGGTCTCTCCATTTCTGGCACTCAACCAACCCCACCAAACTAAGCTGACCCGCCCAAGCATTCAACCGGATGATGGGGTAGAAAATCCACACGCGAATCGGTCGGCCGAAAGGTTGGGGGGTTGGGGTTGGTTGAATCCCCATTAATTTTCCCATGATCCAATGCCCATTTTTGTTCCCATACTAGTTAGACAATGTTAGATATTCAGAGAATGTTAGATAGTTAGATATCCTATATATATATATAATATACAATGTATATATATATATATATATTCCCATCATATTCCCGTGATATTTCCAAATTCCCAGACAGGCCCAGACACCATGTTATCGCTGGTGGCTTGTTGCAATGCAGTGACCGCCTCGCAAAGGCGTTCCGTCAAGATCTCCCTGCTCACCTGAGCCATGAGTTGCTGAGGGGCCATCATGGCTATAGATGTCATGGCAGCTGGATGATTTACAAAGGAAAATCCTATTAAAATGGATGATTTAGGGGTATCCCTATTTTAGGAAAGCTTCATATGGTGAAAAAAAAAGGTTTATAGTGGGAATCACATGGTTTGATATTCTGTATAAATTAATGGCTTAACTATTCAAATGGATAATCTACCGTTTCGCTGGGAAGAATATGGTATATAATCTGGGTACGGTATATATATATATAACTGGTTGGTGGTTTTAACCATCTTGAAAAATATTACACGTTATTTCACGTTATTTGGGGGGCCACGAGGCTGCCGGACGACCTCGCGACCCGCTCTTTGTCCAAGCTCAGACCGTCTTTGCGGCATTCAGCAGGGCCACGTCATTCGCCGTGACAACCTGGCGCCGCATTTGGGCAAACACAATGGAGTCAATCTCGTCCACTTGCTCTTTCGTCCAACGTAATCTGTAGCAGACCAGCCATTTCGCCACTGAAGCCGAGCATGGACGTGCTACCTTCTGAGGGATGATGACCTTGTTTCCTTTGAGATAGGACTTCCAAAGCAGCAAAAACCACTTGACTCTCGCCCCCCACGGAAGATGTGCCGCAGCCGGTGCCTCTTCTGCGACTGAGTACCACCGCTTCTTGTGGCACCAAGGTCCATCATACCCTGTGAATACATTGAACGCCATAAACAACTGGATGCCAGAGATATACACCAAAGGGTTCGACCCTTGAAGCATCATCGGGCCCTGCGCAGTCCACCACGCATGCATGTGCTCCAAAATGTCCCTCCCATACCGTCTGATTGCCTTGTCTGGGATAACCCAAGTCGCCGGCACCACCTGCTGGGGGACTCCAACCTCAGAGGTCAAAACAGGCTTAGGAGCTGGTGTCTGCTCAGCTGCAGCAACCCGTGAAGTCTGTAGGAGAACCTGTAAGATCGCAACATGTAACCTGCGATGGAAGTGCACTGCCTTAACCAGCCCTGTCCAAGCCTCCCAAAACTCAGGAGATCGCCGCTGGTTGATTGCGTCCGCAGCCCTGTCTGTCAAATTGTTGTGCCAGTAAGCCCACTCCTCAAGTGGCCCTGTGGCCTGTGCAGTTTGCCCATGCGAAACCACTTTGAAAACCTTAACAAGGGATCTACCCTCACCGACCAAGAGCTCCTGAAGACACATCCAAAGGTCTGAATGCGGCCTGTTCCTCTTAAGAGGTCGTTGTTGCAGCAACCGCTGGAGCCCACGTACCACTCCTTGGCAGTCACTCCACAAATGAACAAGCTGGCCTCTCTGCACTGCCCATCGCACTGCACAAACCATTGCTGTAAGTTCAGCCCGAAAAGGGGATTGAACCAAGCCAACCACATGCCCGCCCATGAGCAATCTGTTGTCAAGCGTTCCAGGACCACCTGGAACGACTGTCACTGCCCAGGCAGCGTAGCGCAACTTCGGCTCTTTCGGATGTGCGCTCGTACCATCCAAAAACAGTGTAACCGGTTCAGGGGTAACCAAAGTTGGGGGGATTACTGGTGACATCCTACAAAATCCATCGTCCAGAAGAAGGAACCTGGCAAAGACGTCCCATTCAGGAAGAATCACGGGGCAACCATGGTTTTGAAGACAAGACGGAAGGGTGGATACCACAGCAAGCTGATCAGCAGTCAGGTGAGCTCGGCAGGAAGCAAAGTGTGGGCAAATCCAAGCCCTATGATGGAAACCATCTTTAAGGGGACACCAAGGGCACTTGGAGGTAACTCCTGGGGTGAACTTGGCACGACCATTCTGGGTGAACAAGGTACCATCCAAGTGACAGCGAAGGTAAACTTGATCCACCGGGCCAAAACCTTTCAGTGCTTGATGCAGTTCAGTCAGGTCAGCATTTTCAATGCCTGCAAAGGTGCTCCGGTGCATCACTGCCTGAGACAAGACATGACCCCAAGACAGCTTGATGCGGAGGTGCAGCTCGTCCCAACCAACTGAGACCAAACTGAAGCAGCCAAACCGATCTTGCACCAGACCATGACCACCAACACCCCAACCGAGACGGGACAGCCGAGAGAACAAAACTGCAGTGGGCCCATTGGAAGGTAATCCATGATCAGGCTGAGCATACAAACCAAGGAGGGATTCCAACCGAGAGTAATCACCAAGATCCCGTGCATCACGGACGGTCTGAACAACTGCCCAAGCTTCAGGGTCGGTGAGCAGTGAAGAAGTCACCAGGTGCAAAGCCGGATTGGCCCCTTTTCTGTCAGACTTCAATGCCCGCATGGCACCAGACCTCAGTGAACGAAAGTGACCATCACCCAAGTGTACCACCGAAATTCCATGGAGAGCACGGGGCCAAGCCATCATGTGGATTGCTGAGATCTTGTGATGGTACGGCCCCTGGCTGGCACGAAGTCGGATCCAGATCGGAGGCATGCCAGCGAGGCGTTTCTGAACTTCAGCATTATGAGAATGCCTACTAAAGTTCTGATGAGCGCCAAGGTTGCGCTGTGACAACGCTACAGCCAAAGGGCCATCCCGGAATTGCTTCCTGGCATCAGGTTGATTGGACCAAATCCTTGTTTTGGTAAGGTCAATGGCCAAGTCCATGTGGCCAGTGAATTCCTCAACCGAGGCCCAGACGCGATCAAACACCCCAGCATCTTGAAAGAGAAGACCCCAGTCATCAACAAAGGTACGAAGACTGACCCGAACCTCCAGCGCTGAAATCCAAAGGTCAAGAACCCAGTCAACAACGACCATGCCAAAAACCGACAAAGCACAGCCCTCAGGAAGTCCACAGGTAGACCAGAGGGGCTCACCAACTGACCTCCGGACACGGAAGCGCCTGGTTTGGTGCGTGACAAAGTTGACCCAGGCACGCAACGTAGGCTCAGGGAAGCAAAGTCCATTCAAGGCATGCCACAGAGGGTGGCGTGGAATATTGTTGAAAGCTTTCTGAATATCCATCAGGACCCCATGCAATTCAGTGCCTTGCATATATGCCAATTCCAACGCAGAGGCAAGCTCATACCATATCGTTTTAGCTTGTCGGGCCGGAACCCCACCTTGCACACTAGCCGGAAGAATGGCTGCAATGGAACGCAAAGCTTCTCTGGCACGCTCAGTGGACCACACCCGGTAGAGGAGGCTGTAGACAACCACCGGCCTAAATTGGTCAACCTGTTGGGCATCAGCCTTTTTGGCAAGGCTCGACACAAAACCATTAGCCAATTGAGATGGCCAATCACGGCCTGCTTCAACCTGCTCAAGCAGCTGAACTAGAACACCAACCGCAGAAGGAGGAAGACCGACCAAGTCAGGTTGAGAGACTCCATCCGGTCCCTTGGCTGCCCTGGGTTTCTTCTGGCGAAATGCTTGAGTAAGCCTGTCCAAAGTCCAAGGCTTGTGTTCCCATTGAATGGGACGGATGACCCGGTCAAGAAAACCACAGATTTGAGTCCATTGGCCTGGTTGAACATGAGATTGCTTAACCCATCTGGGTCCCCAAGCATCTGCAAATCGCTGCAAGATCGCCGTATCAGAAGTGACAGGCCTTTCTTGGGAGAGGACCGACCCAACAGACAACCCTTCAGTGGAGTCAAGCCAGACTTGGTCAGCATGATGAGCAACCACCTGAACCACCTGGCCTTCGGAGACCAGTGGCAGGGAATCAAGCAAGGCCACCGGCTGGGTAAGGACAACTGAAGAATCATCCTCACGGACTTCTTCAACCTGCATCTCTACCCTGTCTATAAGGGTGTCAGCCTTGGGCAGCGGGTCATCTTTGCAGTCCTGGAAAACGAATGCCAAGTTGCTGGCACGCCGGTGTTTGGCATGCTGGTAGCGCTGGCGCGCCAGTTCCTTCTCATAGACTTGGACAAAACTCTGAAAACCCTGAAAGAGGCCCTGGATAAATTCCAACGGAGGGCAAACCAAAGGCAACGATGCAGCAAGGACCGGAGTCAGTCCCTGAGCGTTCCACCAAAGTCCAAAACCCCCTGGAAAGCCAACAGCACGCCGGATGGCTCTCCATGTTTCATCTCGATTACACCGTCCAGCAAGAGTGGTAGGACCACCTTGAAGAGCCCTGCAAAGAGACTGCAGACGGCGAAGTTGCCGAAAGTACCTGGCATGCTCAAGGCTGGTTCCCATGTAGGTGGGTTGCACATCTCCCTTGCGGGCTTTCTTCACAGGACAACAAGGCTCACGAGTAGTTGTGGTCTCAAGCACTGCCGCACGACCACACTGCTTTTTGGTCACAAAAACCCCGTGATGCTGGTTCCAGCATTTGGCCTGTGTTTCAACTTGGCACCAAAATTTGGCATATTCTTCAGTGAGATTGCCAGAGGAATCAAACGCAACATGACAACTCCAGGACGCCGGCCACGGAAAGGGTCGAGGAACAGGCCAGGAAGTAACAACCATTCGCAAGTCAGGCACAGAGAAGGACGCACTCACTGCAGCATGGTCAGCCCAATGATCAAAAGATACTTGGACACCCAGAAAGGCCGATTGCAGTTCAGGACTGATCCACATCTGGTCAATGCGGCGGGAACCCCGACCAGTAGCCTTGGCTGAGATTCCAAAACGCCAGGCAGCAAGATCTTGAACTTCACGAAATCCAAGGGCCTGAAGCCGCTCCAACTGTTGGAGTTCCGTGGGACCAAAATTGAAATCACCTCCAATGACCCGTGGGCCAGTGGTTTGACAACCCACCCTATCCACCAGTTCGGCAAGGAACGCATCAGTCTGGTACCTGGCTTGCTTATGATGGGCGTTCTCAGGAAGTCCATACAAAAGTCCAACGGTGACCCAGGTATCGGCAACAGCCATGCCAGCAACTTGAAGACGGGCAGAGGCATACGCAGACACATCAAAGGTATGTGGCAACGCTCGTGCAGGGTACTTTGACAGGAACATAACACCCGTGTGAGTGCCAGTGTCAGTACGCTGGCGAGCTGGACTAGGGGCACCAGGAACCACGAACTTCCAGGGGCTACGCAGCATCTTCAAGCCCTTCACGAAAGTGGAGATACCCTGCTGAGAAAGGTGGGTCTCCGACAAAATCCAAGCATCTCCTTCCAGATGGTTGATTTGATCCAACTTGCCATTCAGCCCTGAGGGATTTGCAATGCCCAAGGTAAAAGACGACGGAGACTGAGGGCCAGGATGAGAAGCTTCGCCCACCCTGACCAAGGACAAAATCAAAACTGTGAAAAACCACCGCCAAACTGTACACCATGATCGTGAAGAGGAACTTCCAATCCTCTGCCGATTGGCAGTGCAGGAAAAAGGTGAAATCGAGCCATTGGGCGGCATCTGAGCACGCTGAGAATGGCCTGAACAAAACTCGAAAAGACACGGCAGGAACCCCATGGTCATTGCTGCAAGGGCCCCAACCACACCATCCCTGTCATCACGCAGACCACTGGATCCACCTCCACAAGCGAAAATGAGGACCCCACCTGATATGCCTGCTTGAACTAGCCGAGGATCACTTGGTCTTGCAGCAAACCCGGTGAGGGTTCTGAAATTGCAACCAAACCAACTCCACACTCTGGCTTCCATCTGTAAAACACCGGAGCCCAAAACTTGGAAACTGATGAGCCCAACCCACAAGCACACCACACCGAAAGAGTGGCCGGCAATCCATGAGGCCAAGAGCCAGAGGAGTCCAACGCGGCTCACCCACCAAAATGCCACGGTAGAACCCAGGCGCCAAGCACTGACCTGCTGCATGACACACTCAAGTCCAAGGACAGCCAACGAACCACCCAGGCAGTGAAACAGGCCAGCCAAAAGGCCACAGCAGGCCCGGATCAAGCTCAAAACCGAAACACACAACCACCATGTCCTCCACAAGTCAAGGCATTGCAGGTGGTCATGAAATCCAAGAACTGTCAGCCCCGGAAATTCCTCTTGGTTCTTCGTTGAAGACAGCCAGAGACGCACCAACGTAGCACTGACCCTTGATATATAGTCCAAAACCCAGAAAATCCAAGGTGCCAAGTGCGAAGTGACATCGAGGAGGCAACTCACACCCCAAAGGACAGACTGCGAAGAACCAACCACGCTTGTTGTTTGAAGTCCAGCAAAGACCAAGAGGTGCGCAGCACACGAAGAGCCAGTGACAACCCCAAGGCAAATAGCCAACACCACAAGACCACCAAAAATCGACCCCCAATTACCTGCGGCAGTCAACCAGGCAACTGGGCACCTTCATTCCTGTCGTGGACGCTTGGCCAACAAGGTTTCGAACTGGCTCATCTGCTTGTTGAACATGTTGTCAAGCATCGTTTGTTGATGTGACACCTGCTGGCGGAACTGTTCCTGAAAGGCATCTTGGAAGGTCTGAATGGTAGCTGCCTGGCTGGAGATCGCAGCTTCAAACTGAAGTCCTTGATCATGAACCTGGGTCCTGATGTCTTGGAACTGCTTGGCATTGTCTGTGGCCTGTTGCTGGGAGGCCGCAATCAGGGTTTGAGCTTGACCTGTGAGCTCATGCACCTGCTTCTCAAGACGGGTCACACGGCCATCCACAGTTTCATCAGCATCTACCTCCATCTGCTGACGCGGCAGTTGCGCCATGACTTCAGCCAGCACCTTCTGGGTAACATCCTCTAAGGGATTGCCAATCTGAAAGGACTGAGTCCTGGCAGGTAACTTGCTGGCTGCCTTCGCCCAAGGGTCGTTCTTCTGGATGTAATCCCCTTCACATGTCTTGGACACAAACGACTCGGTGGTCGTTGTAGCCACAACCTTTGGTTCAACCCGAGGCGGCTGGGATGCATCATCTTCCCTGGCAATCATGACATCACCATGAGCCATGCGCAAAACTTTCATTGGGGGTTCCTGGACCGACTGAACACGGAACATGGGACCTTGGACATGAGACTTGGCTGCAACTGCTTGGACTGGTTTGGCTGTCCACCCGGAAGACAACAGAGCCTGAGCAACGGAAGCCTGGAGAGTTCCAAAGGCAAAGGGTCCTACCAGGTACGTATGACGCTTGCCAGGGGGAAGAAAGGTGTGCCCTGGTCGAAGCTTGGCAAAGACCGCAGCTGCATGTTCTGTCAGGCATCGAAGTCCATACTTGGTCCCTAACCGTGCTATGCCGACCACATGTGAAATGGTTTGGCGTTGAACCATCAACTGGGCAATGTCAAGCTTTGGAACCCATACTACCTGAAAATCAGGCGACGGTTTGCGTCCATCCAAGGCTTTCGGCTCAAGATACACACCACTGTGACCTGAAAACTGCTGAACCTGAAGTTGGAGGTGCTCAGGCAGACGGATGTGTGCTGAAAACATCTCAGCTTTCTCAGGTGGGCAATGGGAAAAGTCCATACGAAGCCACTGCTTGCCCCACAACTCAAGAACTGGTGTGTCCATGGGCAAGCTGGGAGTACTGTGCCATGCTTCACATCCACCACACTCAGCATCAGAACAGGCTTGAAGAGGCGGAATAAGTCCAAACACGTGTTGAAGTGGATGGGCAACTACTTGGGACCAGTCACCAGGTGTCTCATCTCTGAAAACCATAGCCTTCACCACGCAAGTTGGGATGGAGCGAACCTCGCACCCCGCCTGAGCAGGTGCACGAATCACCTGCCTGGCGCCAAGCTGTATGACATGGCCGTCAACCAAAAGTGGCTCGGAATTTGCAGCACAAACCAAAGGAACACGCTCAGCAGAGACAGGAAAAGTGGTATTGAAATCACCATCCGAATCCACCACAAAGAAAGCCAGAGGTCCAGTGGAGAGGACATGAGGGGCACGCAAGTAGGGTTCAACGCAGTTGGCCGACACCACAACAACCCCAGCAGCAGACGAACCAACCTGAGGCAATGTCAACTGGCCAAGTGGGTGACCATCATCACTCTGAAAAATCCCATGCTCCAAACGCAGCAAAGAAGGATCAACACTGATACCTGGCCGTTCTCCTTTGCCCTTGCCTTTGGGCTGTTTGTGACGCTTGTTACCAACAGGTTTGTCAGCAGCCCTCTTTTCAACCTGTGCCTGCAGCTCTGATGGCTTGATCAACATGTATGGAGGGCGAAGCTGGTTGGCCAACCATTTGAGTTCCTTCCAAGGGTTTCCAGCATCAAGTGCCCGTACAACTCCCTCCTCCCCAAGTGCTTTCAAAACCAACGCCGCTCTGGCCAAGGAATCAGTTTCACCAACGCCATGCTGAACCAACAATTGTGCCAGTCGGGTCTGAGGGGTAACACCAAGACCAGCCAACCGTGGACGCTGACAAGGATCCGGAAGTCCATCAGAAAATTCAAATCGAACCTGCGCAGCAAATGCATTGAGAGCATCCTGATCTGGAACAAGGGCATGACCCCACAGAACATGACGGACAAAGGAAAGGACCAAGGCACCACAGTGACCCTCAGGCACAAATCCAGTACTGTGAGATTTCCAGACCCCCATGGCCCCACCCCGAAAAAGTCCAATGACCTTGCTAAGAGATTCCATCACATGCTCATAGGGGGAATTCACCGACAACGTATGGAGCACAACTCCAACAAGATCGATCCTCCAGATCAGCGGAATCCAATGGTGTCCAACCAAAACTGCAGAGAGGACCGTGGAAATTGGGCCCAAGTCCAAAACCAGTGACTTCCACGTTTCAGGCACATCACATTGGGTAAGGCCAGTGATCAACAAGGGATCCCACACATGAACCTGCTGATCGGATTCGGTAAGGACTGCAATCTGCAACAATCCCTGCATGATTTCATCATCACCCCACACTGGTCCCTGCATACCCAGTAGGTCCTGGCGTTCAATGCACTTCATGTCAGGCCATCGAAGATCTGCAAGCTGATCACGTGTGGTGACCGGCCCCTGTGGGACATCAACACCTGACGGCAAGGCTTTCTGAACAACCTCAGTGCTATCAAAACAACAAGGCAGATACTTCTCAGCATTGAGTGCATCGGGAGTCCAATCAGGGGACACGACAGAGACAAGTGCTCCAGCAGGCAATGGCTTGGCTAAGTCAAATGGAAGTCCATCAACCCTCAACTGTGAACCTGGAACAGCAGACCCAAGAGTCACCTCTGCTGCCAAAAGTTGCGCACCTATGGTGGACGAAGCAACACGGAGAGACAAGTCAGGCTCATCTGTACATGGACGAGTAACCACACAGGTGATCGGTCCATCAGTCGGATCTTCAATCGGATCATGGGCATCTTCAGAGGCAGAGGCTGCAACGGATGCTTCAAGTGCAGTGGGCGCCACAGGAAGTGGCCATATTTCCCTACAGCAGGCTATCACCTCAGTCATGTAAGCCGTGAGTTCTTTCATAGGATCACAAGGTGAAGGAGATTCCATGGTCAAGTCCAAACAGCGCTTCACCTGGGCGAAAATCCAAAGCCCCATCAACGGTGCAACTGCCTGCCCAACCCCAGCCATAGCCAACCGCAGATTGTGACCCATGGAAACCGTGGGCATACCTCCAAGAAGGGCCCACATCTCAAGTGGGTGCAAGTACCGTGCATGCTCCATACAGGTGTGCATGTGTACCTGGGAGGTGCCAAGCTTCAGCAAGGTGCCAATCAGCCCCCGTTGTTGGAGTCGTGCATCACTCAAGGCAGCCCTACAACCACATGCACAAGTATACAACTGGTTGCCAGCACTGTGGAGGAGCGTGGGCAGTTTTTCGTCCATTCTGATCCATACCGAGTTCATGCCCCCAGCTGCAAACTGGTAGTACTTTGACAACTCATACAGATTCAGCGTGAGCTGAGCCTGGTCAAATTGATGCCAAATGCGAAATTCAGGAATCAAATGACTGACAACTTGAATCGAATCAAGAACAGGCAAATCCAAAATCTCACAGGGATGAACCACCGGGGCAGTGAGCACAGCGATCCATCTGTCACGTCGACTGCACCATGCATTGCCAAGCTTCACAATGCCCTGAGCCATGCGATAACCTGTATCGACAGTGAACTGCCGAAGCATCTCTTGAGCAGCAGGGTCCCTCAGGATCTCAGGCGTGCATTCCAAGATCAGCACGGCAGCCTGCATCATCCATGAAACCACCAGTGTTTTGGGGAGGCTGGCAGAGCGAGGATCCTCCATTCCCCTCCTATCGCCCAAGACCGAGTGAGGTTGGCAAGCAATGCCTGAGCAAACCACTCCATGAAAAACCCCAAGCTGAAGCAACTGTTGCAGCACATAGGGATCAGTCAGGTCACCAGAGACAAAGGTGGATGAGGGATGGAAGGACTCATAGAGCTTACGCCAAAGGGGGTTTTGGTCAACTCCAGCTCGAACATCCCCACCTATTAAGCTAGGGGGGGGTCAAAAAATGTAAGTTACAAAAAAATAGGGTTGAGGGGGTCAAGAAGATAATGTTACATTTTTGTAATTTTCTCAAAACATGTAACTTACATTTT